>Ga0326727_10013042_pt1 | contig 18648 bp, 11 predicted proteins | sample MB2enrmetagenome_FD_207643 | JGI IMG/M metagenome (GOLD analysis project Ga0326727, IMG submission 207643) | Lab enriched peat soil microbial communities from McLean, Ithaca, NY, United States - MB29MY | ecosystem: Environmental > Terrestrial > Soil > Wetlands > Peat | place: USA: New York...
CGGGCGCGCCCAGACTTGAGCCGATGTTCCGGAAGACGGTGTTCAGGGAGGTCGTGAGCCCCATCTCCCTCCTCTTGACAGAAAGAACCAACAGGTTCTGGCTTGCGACCATAAGCATACCCATGCCAGCCGATGCCACGATGAGGTACTCGGCGATGAGGGACGCGGTTGTTGCGGTTGAGATGAGGTAGAACCCGAGCGCCCCCAAGATGGAGCCGATGTAGAGAAACGGCTTCGTGCCATACGTTGGAGTAAGCCGGCCGACCGGAATCGCCACCACGAGTATGGCGACGGCAAGGGGAAGCAGATAGAGCCCGGTGGTCAGGATGTCGAAGTTGAATCCTGCCGGCGACGGCAGCTCCAGCTTGAAGGTAACGGCCTGGAAGGCTATGAAGAGTGCAGTGCCTGATGAGATGGCGAGCACGTTTGAGACCATGACGTTTCTTATCGCGAGAAGCTTGAGATTGAGTATGGGTTCAAGGACCCTCCTTTCGTAGAATATCAAAGGCAGGAGCAGCACGGCGCCGCCGAAGATCAGGCCCAGAACCGAAGGAGAGGTCCATCCCCAGTTTGACCCTTCGGACAGACCGAAGACAACGGCACCCAGTGTCCCGCCGAGCCAGACAGCGCCGACGTAGTCGAGCTTCGCATTGGGATTAGTGACCGAGGATTCCTTGACCGTGAAGAAGATCAGTATCGTCAGAATCGCTATCAGCGGCAACGCGATGTGATAGTTCGCCTGCCAGCCGTAGGAGTTTGCTATCCAGGCGCCGAGGGGGAGACCGAACGCGGCCCCTGCTCCGAACATCGCGCTGAGAATGCCCTGGGCTCGGGGAACCATCTCACGGGGGAACTCTTCCCTCACCAGGCTGAAGGCGAGGGGGAATATGCCCAGCCCGATGCCCTGGACGGTTCTTGAGATCAGGAGGACTGTGAAGTTGGGGGCGAACGAAGTCAGCGCCACCATCATGCAGTAGATGACCAGGACGTAGATCAGGACGCGCTTCTTCCCGACGATGTCGCCGAGCTTCCCTATCACCGGGTTCACCGCCGTTCCGAAGACGGTGTAGAGCGAAATGACAAGGGTGACCTCGGCGATGGATACGTGGTAGTCGGAGGCTATCCTCGGGAGGGAAGGCGTGAGCATTATGTCGACGTAGAGGACGAAGGCGGCGAGGAGCGCGAACAGAGCAAGTACTCGGTTTGCGTATGACTGGTTGAAGAGAGGCTCCTGCCCAGGTTCTTGCATTCTGATGGCGAGCTCCTCGAAGTTCAGCGGATAAGGATGTAGTTTCGGCGCATGAGAGTCAACAGCCCCTGCCATCGCCCAAGGACTTGCAGAACCGAAGGTATTGGAGTTCATTAGAATGCGGGTATGATAATATCAGGAAATGGGCGGCGTATGACCCTCAGGTGGCGAAAGCTAGCTGGGCTGGCACAGGCGCCCTCCTAGAGACAACGTAGAGAGCCGAGAGGGAGCAGGAACGAGGGGAGCGAGACGACTATTTCCTAACTTCTGCTGGTAATATCTCAGTTTCACCCTCAAGTCTACGTGTCCTTACGATTGGGTCGCCGTCTTTCTAAAACCGTTTTTTCTTCCTCATTGATGGAATCAGAATGCTTGATTAGTTCTTGGACGTGATCTTCAGCTTCTATTAGCATTTCTTTGATTCCGTCGAGTGTCTTCACCTTGGTCATCTGTTTTATGTCACTAGCCAGCCCAATCAAACTCCTTTCCTCCACAAGGAGATACCTCATCTCTGAATTCTCATTTGTTGGCTTGGATAAGGTTTCGATTACTTGTCTTCGGATTTCTTCGGCCTTATCTTTAGACACTCGTGACATTCGTGTTCTCAAAGCGTTATCTGAATATAACTGATTCCGTAGTCTTCGAGCGCTTGCCTGAAAGCTTGTCCTGCAAACGTTCCGGACCACGGATTGTTGATTAGGATGTATAGAACCTTCGATGCTTGACCAGACATCTGTGCGAGCGCGTACTTGGCCATTTGTGTGTCTGTGAATTCATTGACCGTTTGAGAACCGACTTTGATATCGACGCCTATTCCCGTGTCTGGATTGAAGAAATCTGGATAGAGCTTACCCGCAGAAGTCTGAATGATTTTGCCTTCGATGAATCCAAGGGATTTCATCAGTGGCCTCATGAAACTCTCTCCCCATTCGCCTGTTGCTTGGGGATTCTCGGCCTTGGGGCCGAGTTCATCCAACATTGATGCCATTTCGGTAGTGACGCTGTCCTGTAGCACGCCACCTATTTCGTCCGAGATGGTCGCTTGGACAGGTAACTCCTCTTGTGCTGCTGCCGCGGCCACCCCTGATATTGCACCCCCGACAAACGATGATGTTAGCGCGGATACTGCTGATAGCTCGCTCGTATCTGTAATAGGGTCCAAGCCGAACTGAAACGCATTAGCTATAGTAAGACCTATGATTGCACCGACAAGAATTGCTTGGGTTGGGGTCCATGAGAGGGGATTCCACCATGCCAGTCCTGAAGGATCGATTATTGTGAGTGGATTGTCTCTGGCGTAAGCATAAGCATTCAGGCTCTGCGGGTCCGACAGCACTCCGCCGATTGGGTCTGCTGTCATGAACTTCCCGGTGTTCGGGTCGTAGAACCTCGCGTTATCATAGTAGAGGCCGGTTACTGCGTCATATAGCATCCCAGCGTACATGAACTCCTCGCTGCCTGTCGCCCCGTACTGGACTCCGTAGGGGATGTAGTCGCTGCTGAAGACTGGGGACCCCCCGCTCGTCACCAGCCTCGTGCTGCCGAGCTCGTCCTGATGGAGGAAGAGGGTCGTCGAGGTGGTGATGCTCGCGACCTGCACCCCGTCAGCGTAGACGTGCTTCGTGGTTACACCCGTCTGCAGGTTCTTCTCGTAGATCATGTTGAGCCCTGAATAGAGATAGAGCGTGGTGCCGGTGGTTGTGACCTGCTCCACGCGCCTCCCATCCCCGTCGTAGAGGTTCTGCTGCACCACCACGCCGTTCTCGAGCACCTTGGTCAGCTGGCCCTGGGCGTCGTAGGAGTACGTCCAGACGTTCGTCCCGTCGTTCTTGAGCACGAGGTCGCCATCCCCGTCGTAGGAGTACGTCGTCACCCCGCTCGCTGTGCTCGACCTCACGAGTTCGTCCATGCTGTTGTAGGCGTACTTGGTCGTCGACGAGGACGAGTTCTGCTTCTGTACCATGTTCCCCGCTGGATCATAGGAGTAAGATGCAGCCCCCCAGGGCCCGGTGGCGCTTGTCAGCCTCTCGAGTGCGTCGTAGCTGAACGTCTCCGAGTTTATTGAGACCACGTTCCCGGCGCCATCGTACCTGTACGAGAGGCCCAGCTCCTGGGTCGACCCCTGCGAGGTGGTGATGGAGGTGGGCCTGTCCATGCTGTCGTACGCGTAGCTGGTGACCTCTCCATCGCCGTAGGTCATCGTGTTGATGGTGCCGTCGGGGTTGTAGGTGAATGTAGCAAAGGCCGTGGCCCCGGTGGCGACCTTGGTCACCCTCCCGAGGGCGTCGTAGGAGTCCGTCACGGTCGTGTGGTCCGGGTAGGTCATCGACTGTAGGTCCCCGGCGAGGTCGTAGCCGTACGAGACGGTGTACGAGGTCCCGCCGATTGTGTCGGTCTCGGAGGTCATCCTGTTGAGCGCGTCGTAGGAATACTTGATCTGGTCGATGGCGTTCGTCATGGTGAGCTCGTTCCCGTTCTTGTCGTAGGTGTAGGTCGTTGACGAGCCGTCAGGATAGCTCATCTCGGTCAACCGGTAGAGGAAGTCGTAGGCGTAGGATGTGACGCGGCCTTCCTGGTCCGTCGAGGTGAGCAGATCGCCCACAGCGTCATAGCTCGCCCTCTGTGTTGTGCCGTCCGGATACTTGGTCTTCACAAGGCGGTTGAGGTCGTCGTAGGAGTACTGGGTGACCTGGTTCGCGTCCGGCCCGGTCGTCTTGATCAGGTTCCCGACCCCGTCGTAGGTGTACGCCGTCTCGTTGTATCCCGTGGCGCTCCAGTACTCCTTGACAGCGACCAGGTTCTGCATGAAGTCGTAGACGTCCTGCGTCACGTGGTCGTCGCCGTCGGTCACCGTCTGGGTGTTGGTCGTGTCGTTGTACGTCGCAGACTCGTGGCTCCCGTCGGGGTTCGTCACCCCCGTCTGCCGCCCGAGGCTGTCGTAGGTGTACTTGTAGGCGGCCCCGTTCGGCGTCTGGTTGGTCTGGACCTCGTTCAGCCAGTTGTAGGTGTAGTACTCGGCGGAGTACGGTGTCGAGGGTGAGAGGTACGCCTGCTCCTCGGTCAGCCTTCCCAGCCCGTCGTAATAGTACTTGGTGATGTTCCCCGTGGAATCGGTCTCGGTGACGATGTTCTTGACGTCGTCGTACGAGTAACTTGTGGTCGCGACCACGCCCCCGACCGATGGGTAGCTCACCTTGGCCACACGCCCCAGAGCGTCGTAGGTGTAGGAGGTAGTGTTGCCCTCGGCGTCGGTCTGCGAGGTCATCTCCCCGGTCGCGAAGTTGTAGGTGAAGGAGACCGTGACGTCGGGCGCCGAGAAGCAGCTGGCGGACCCCGAGGAGGTCTCTGAGGTCACGAAGGCCGCGTTGTACGCTGACGAGTAGGAGTAGCATGTCTCGTGGTGGAGGGGGTCCGTCACCGTCTGTAGATTCGCAAGGCTGTCGTAGGTGTACGCGGTGATCAGCCACGTCGTCACCCCCGCCGAGGGGCTGTAGAGCTGGGCCTCCTTCAGGACCTCGTTGTTGCTGTAGAGATAGAACGTTTCCTCCGGCGTCTTCGAGTTCGCGGCGTCCTGGAACTCTGCGGTCCCGAGCAGGTCGGTGTGGATGTGCTTGCTGATGGTCGAGTTGGTGTAGAAGTCCTGGATGAGACCAGTCTTCCCGTTGCCGAACTGGTATTGGTCCTTGGTGTTGGCGTACGCTGAGTAGGTGTCGTGTCCGTCGTAGTCCTGCGTGAAGTTGACGTTGCCCCAGTTGTCGAAGTGGGTTACCGAGTAGGCGAGCTTCGCGCCCTGGGCCGAGTAGAGGATGGTCTCGTTAGCGCGGCCGTCTTGGTCGAAGTCGGTCTCGACCGACCCCAGAAGGTTGCCCGACTGGTCCTTCTGGTACTCCACCTCGACGTACTTGCCGTTGATGTTCCTGAAATCGAAGACTGTCGAGCCCTGCGTCACGCCAGTGGCGTTCGCGTAGAAGACCTGGCTCGACACCATCGAGCCGTCGACCATGTTGAAGAGGTACGTGTTGGACCGGACGAGCAGCTGGGCGCTGCCAGAGCTGTACTCGTACTGGCTCAGTACCGCGAAGGTCGAGACCTCCGGCGCTACCAGCCCCGTGTCATAGGTATAGTACGTGGCCGCCCCTGTCGGGTACGCGATCTCCGCTATCAGCCACGGGTTGTACAGGGCGTAGTAGTACCTCGTTACCCTGCCGAGCGGGTCGGTGACTGAGGAGAGGTCTGATCCGCTGTAGGTGTACCTCCAGGTCTGGCCGCCCGACGAGATGGACGCGAGGGTGTTGTTGGAGTTGTAGCTGAAGGCGACCGACCGCCCCTCGCCGTCGGTGATCTGCGTAATGTAGCCGGGGGTCGTGTTGTACGAGAAGGTGAGCATGTCGAACGCCGAGTCGGGGGACGAGATTGTGGAGAGCCGAAGCCCTGCGAAGACGTACTTGGTCCCGTCCGCCGTGTACAGCGTGTACGTGTTGTTCGAGTTCTTGCAGAGGACGAAGCTGGTGGCCCCGTGGTACTCCATGATGTTGCTGCTGTTGAACGAAAGCGGTATCGAGGCGCCGTTGCCCGGGTGGAGGTAGTCGGCGGTGATCCACGGGAAGCCCAGCTCCCACCCTATCCCCAGGTCTGAGAGCGTGTAGTTGTCGTACCCGTAGGGCACCTTCGGGTCCGTCGCACCCACGAAGTCGGAGGGCTGGCTGTAGACCCTGGTCACCGAGAGGACAGGAGACCTGCCGGGGAGCGTGATGTCCGTCTGGCTCACACCGAGCAGCCCGTTCCCGGGAGAGACGTACTCGCTCAGCTGGGAGAAGTAGGACTCGTAGGGCGAGTAGCCCGACCGGGCCCATGGGTCCGATGTGGTAGCCGCCGAGGGCACCACCACTGGAAACGCCGGGAACAGGATGTCATAGGGCGAAGCTGTCCCCACGACCCAGGCCACGTCCGTGGTCGCCACTATGACCGTCCCCTCGACGTAGTCGTAGTCGCCCTGCAACGAGCCGCTGGTGATGACCCCGCTGGAGCCGCTGACCTCCTGGGCAGGGGTCCACGACTGCCCGCTGTCGTCGCTCGTGCGGGACCAGGCCCCGCCGAGGCTGTGGTAGGTCGCCGTGACCGACGCGCCCCCTGCTCGGGCGTTCGTCGAGAGGACTATGTTGTCGTAGGTGACGCCTCCCGAGTCGCTGGCGAGCGTCAGGACGGGACTTGTGGTCGAGCACGGGTAGACGCAGCTCCAGAATCCTTCTCCGGCCCCGGTGACCGTCGCGAAGTCCACCGTGTTCCCCAAGGACACGGCCGAGCTCATCGTGATTGGCGAAGTCGTCGGCGTCGTCGTGGCGGCCGACCATACGTTCCCATTGGCGCTCGTGATGATCATCGTCGGGCCGCCCGTCGCAGCCGCGCCGTAGAGGAGGGCGAACCCGGAGGAGAGGCCGAGGGGGATGCAACCGTCCGGGGCCGAGCCCGTGGACACGGCGACCTTCGAGAGGACCTGCTTGCTGCCGGGGCTGATGTGGTAGACCTCCAGCTGGTACGCGCCCGACTTGGCCGTCGCTATGCCCACCAGCACGTCCGTCGAGGTACCGTAGACGCATGGGTAGGAGTCGCCGCCCCAGACGGTCCCGAACTCCGTCTGGACCAGGTTGTTCACCGCCCCGTTGTTCCCGAGCTGGGCAACGCCGAGGATGAAGCCGCCGTCGCCGGGGTCGGCCAGCACATAGTAGAGGGTATAGACCCCGCTGCCGTAGTACATCCAGGACGAGAACTCGGAGCCGGACGTGATCGCGCCCACCGTCGAGGTCAGGTAGCCCGAGTGCCAGCTCACCCCGTTGAGCGACCACGCCTCCTCGATTTCGTACCCGTCGAAGTAGAAAGCCCAGTACTCCGTGGTCCCGTTCGTCTCTGTCGTGTGCCAGAGCTTGCGCTGGTTGCCCCAGTTGATGGCCTGCTGCGAACTGGAGGTCCCGACGATGGAGGGGTCGATCTTGAAGGTGGACCCCACCGACCACGAGACCATCGCCGCCTGGCTCTGGAACGCCGTGGGGACCGCCTTCATGCTGTCCGACCAGCTGAAGACAAGCGCCATCCCGCCGCGCCCACCGAAGGAGACCCCGGTCGAGTTCGCCGAGACCTGCTGCCCGTTGAAGATTATGCGGAGCGTCCCGCCGCTGGCGCTGGGCCAGTCCGCCCACCCCTGGATGGTGACCTTGACGCCGCCGGTCTGGCACGGGCTTGTCTGCCTGAGGTGATAGGCTACGGTGAAGTTCGCCGTCGGGTGCGCCGCCGGGCCCACAGTGTAGAGCTGGAGGGCCTCAGTGCTGTTACCGTAGAGCCTGATGGTCGCCGCCCCAGACGGAAGGCCCGTAACGCCCTTCCACGAGAGGGTGTTCCCCTGGTCGTCAGAGGCGATGAACGTCCCGTTGGAGAATGCCGTGTAGTAGTACTCGATGGATTTGGTCGACGCTGCTGCGCCCCCGGCGAGGATGTAGGGGACGCTCGAGGTGAGCGTCCAGCTCTGGACCTCGGGCTTGAGCGCGCTCTGAACCTCTGCTTGGGCCGTGGGCGGACAAGCGGGGGGCAGCGGCCTGTTCCACGTGTTGGTGACGGTTAGCTGCCCGGGGGAGGTCTGCTTCGGCGGGACTATTGATGCTGGCTGGGGCGGCGCCTGCGCGATGGCCTGCTGGGGCTGGGGTGCCGCCGAACTCAGCGTGCCGCCGACCTGGGACGACAACATCAGTAGAAGAATCGCTATCGCGGCCGCCGCTCTCCTGAGGTTGGAAGGTCTAATCGTGTCCATGCTCGATCAAGGTCCGAAGATTATCGAGGCCGTATTGTCTTCGTAGTCGGCCACGTAGATGCCGCCGTTCGCGATGTCATAGGCGAGCCCCTGCGGGTACCTGCCCACCGGGACGATGAAGAACGCCTTCTCGGTGCTCGCGTTAATCACCCAGATGGTGCCGTCTCCCCCGCAGCTCACGTAGACAGTCCCGCTCGCCTGGTTGACCGCCACCCCGCCCGGCAGGTTCCCCACCGGAATCGTCGCGATTACCTGATTCGAGTTGCTGATGACGGAGACGGTCCCGTCGAGGTAGTTGGTCACGTAGACGTCGCCGTTCCGGGAGTCGTAGGCGACAGCCATTGGGAACGAGCCCACCCGTATCGAGGCGACCACCGCATTGGTAGCGGGGTTGACCACCGTGACGTTGTTCGCGCCCTCTTGGGCCACGTAGAGAAGGCTGTTGGATGGGTCGAACGCAATCCCGGCCGGGAAGAGCCCCAGATCAAGGGTGGCGACGACCTTGTTGGCGGAGCCGATGGCCAGTAGAGTCCCGTCCCCGTTGTCGGTCACATAGACCTCGTTCACAGAGGACGCATAGGCGACTCCCTCGGGGTTCGTCCCGGCGTTCACCGTCGCCGCGATGGTCGTGCCGCTGATCACGGAGACCGTGTCCAGTCCGGCGTTGGCCACGTAGACCTCGTTGTTGCTGGAGTCGAAGGCCGCCGCGACCGGGCTGCCCCCCACGCTCACGGTTCCAACGACCGCGAGGTTCGAGATGATAGAGACCGCGCCAGATTGATAGTCCGTCACGTAGACGTAGCCGTTCGCCGCGTCGTAGGCCACTCCCCAGGGGTGGTTGCCCGTGCGGACGGCCGTCGAGCCGCTTCCAGCCCCGTTGCAGTTCTGGACCTCCGGGACGTTCTGGTTTATCGCGACGTAGACGCAGTCGGATGTTGTCTCGCTTGCGGTGCTGCCCGGTGCTGTCCCCGAGGCGATGAGATTCGCTGACTCTGCTACCGTGGCCGGCAAAGCCCCCACGGTGAGGAGCGTGAGTCCCTCCGAGCTGCTCGGCTTCGGGAGCGCGGCTCCTGTGAGGAGTGTTGGCATCTCGTTGGTGATTGCGCCGGGGAGGCCGTCAACGGACCCGAAGACAACCTGCTCGAGGCTCACCTTGGCGGTCTGCATGTCTCCCGCGAGCAGGGAGAGCGCGTCAGATGGCAGCGCCCCCAGGTTCTCAGTGGCTATGAGTCCGAGGCCCTCGGTGACCGTGTTGCTGGGAATCGTGTTCGAGATGCTGGCGACGAGGCCGTCGAGAGGCGCGGCACCCGGCAGCGCGTCTGTGGGGGCCAGCGTCGCGAGCTCGTTGGCGAGCAAGTTCGGGGCGGAGTCGACGGCGGAGAGGGTCAGACCCTCCATCACAGAGGGCCCGAGGGCGCTTACGGCGATTACAAAGGTGAAAACGGCTGCGAGAGCCGCGAGAAACAGGGCTGTTCGTCGTCGGGCGTGTTTGCCGACCAGCACACTAGTTGATCAACTCATGCTCATTTCGAAGGTCGTCGTGATGGACGAATCCGCAGGCACGGCTAATGCGCTGAACGTGTTCCTGATCAGGAGGAAAGAGTAGGTCGATGAGCCGAAGGACTGGTAGTACCCCGCCTCGGTGAACGAGTAGGCCGCCGTGGTAGGGACTACCGCCGATACCCCGACGTAGGGCGAGAAGACGTAGCTGTTGACGGGAGTGAAGGTGAGTACTGGGTTGCAGAGGTCGGTCGCGCTGCGGGACTGGGTGAAGGCGGCCGCGCTGTTGTTCGGGCACGTCGAGGCGCTCCCCGTCCCCACCCTTATCGTCGAGTCGGCCCCCGTCGAGCCCGCGCCTAAATCCGCCCTGGGAGCCCCGTACGAGTTGTAATAGTAGTAGCTGCAGCATGCGCTCTCCGTGGCCATGGCGTAGACGTCGATGGTCTGCGCCGCCCCGCTCGTTGGCGTGAGCTTCACCGTGGACGCGGTCCCGAGCGGATTCGCGAGGATTGCCGCGAGCACCAGGCCGAGGTTGTTGTTGTAGGCCGTACTGCCCAGCTGGACCGTGTACTGGACCGAGATGGTGTTGCCGGGCGTGACCGGGACCGCCGTGAAGGTGTCGTGGAACATCATGAAGTAGTCCCAGTTCGTGCTGCCGATGTACCAGTTCTCGAAGAACCCGACCTCGGAGATGGAAGCCGCTGTCCCCGCGATTATCCCTACGCCGAAGACGATGTTCCCCGTCGAGGGGTCGTAGGTGGGCTGGGTGACCGTGACGAGGGACTGGTACTGGGAGGCGAGCTTGTAGTCGGTCCTCTGGGGCGAGGCTGTGCCCGTCCCGACAGCGATGTAGCCCCCGGCATAGGGCGGGGTGGTGATCTCGCAGGCCCAGGTGCAGGTCGAGGCGGTGCTCGCTGAGTCCCTGCCGGCGAGGGTGTGGGCCGTGCCGGAGGTGTCGGTCATCGTGAAGGTCGAGGCGGAGCTGGTGGAGCCCTCGTAGGTGAGCCAGGACGAGAGGAAGTTCATGAAGTTGTTCATCACCATGTCGTCGTTCTGGGTCACCGAGGCCTGCAGCGCGCCCGTACTGTCGTAGACCTTGACCGAGAGCTGGGCGGAGAGAGGAAAGTTCTGCGAGGTCGCGCCTGTGGCCGGAGCGCCCTGGCGCCCGAGTGAGAGGTCATAGACGCCCGCTAAGGAGCTTGCCACGACTATCGCGCCGAGGAAGGCGACCAAAATTGCCTTGGTGTGCCTGCGGCCTGAGACTTCAGCCGGATTGTTTGCTAAGATCAAATCATGATCTCCCTCCCGAGCCGGGATTGAGCCGTCGAGGAAAGACTGCAGAGTATAGTAGGTAAACGGCGAAATTACCGGTCGAATTGGGTAATTGCGTCAGCGTCAGTTGGAATATTACACATGATATTTAAGCGCGAGCCTATGGAATGTCTCATGGAGGAAGTTCCCGTTTGAGTTTGGATAGCTTTTCCAAGGTAAGACATCCTAATTGGGTCTCCCCTCTTCGCCTGACTCTAAGGAAGTTGTGAGAAAGTGCAGGTTCGAGGTGACCCGAGACTGTGCTAGGACCGGTACGGCGATCGATGTTGGAGGTCGGAGAAGGACTAGAATCGGTGATTGAGGATGATGATGTCGCTGGGATTCATAATGTGGTGTTCTTCTGCTTGGAGAACGGAATTCATATATGGGACCTGAGGAGGGTAAAAGAGTAGGTAGGATACCAAGGGGTAGTAGTGAGAAGCTTCCGACACCCCAGCTCGCGACTGGGGAGTTGCGAGTCTAGAACTCGATGAAGGCTTCGCGACCCACGCTTACCCCATTTTGGCCCTACTCTTTACCCTCCTCATGTTGTGTGTTGCGCTCGGAATTGATTCTCTGTTTGATTGCTTCAATCATCCTGATTGCTATGTCGGCCCCCACTTCATCCTTGATTGTGAGAACTCCGAAGTCGCGTGACCGAAGGGTAGCGATGACGTCATCAGCCAAGCCGCTTGAAACTTCCTCGGCATTGAGCGGCATACCGACCTTGGCGACAGAGGCTCCCATGTCCGGGTGTGCTGCAGTCTCCACCGGTTTGAGGAAGGTGGCGTCTCTCTTCATGAGTTTTATCACGTCAACCGCTAGCGCATTGGCGTCGGCGATGTCCACGCCAGCTTTCTCTCGCAGGAAGAGGCGCACTTGATCCTCGTTGAAGTTGCTGCCGAACCTGTCAAAGATTTCCGCGAAGAGCGAGATGTTCCTGGCTGCTTGGGATTTGGCGACTGCGACTTCGTCAGGTTCGCCGTGTAAAATAGTTCGGGCCAAGTCGGTGTAGCGGATGCTACCACTTCCAGTCTCTACAAGCCCATACATTGCAAGAGAACCTACCAAGTATCCGAAGCCGCCGCCGGTGGCAGACATTTCCAGTGATTCAGCAAATGTCTGTCGTGATGTCTCTTCCATCCTAGTCTTCTCGTACGCCTTTCGAAGATACTGAATGCAGTCCTCTAGGCTCCTAAACGGAAAATCGTATCGACCAGCTCTGGGCATGTTCTTACTGTCCCTTAGAGGGAAAGCCCCTCTATATAAGCGCGTATCAAGCAAATGCAGGGAATCACGGACAATGAGATGATATTTGGCGATTCTCTACCATGTTACCTTTTATCAGTAACACTGCTTGATGACTCAGGCGGTGGGGTTCTCGACATGAGGAAGTTGTGAGAAAGTGCAGGTTCGAGGTGACCCGAGACTGTGCTAGGACCGGTATGGCGATCGATGTTGGAGGTCGGAGAAGGACTAGACGCAACGGGAGAGGAGGAAAATCGAGAAACGACCACTAGGAGTGGTGTCGCATGTCAAAGTTGCAATGCAGGTAACTAGAAGACGCCAGGTAGTAGATTGTCGGTTCATGGCCGAGTACAGATAGGGTCAACTTACATTGTAATAATTGGGTTGTGGTCGTCATCATATGGTAAATTGAATTGATTCTAGTAACCCGTTCCGGCTTCTACTGCCTTTTTATGGTAAGCTATCTCAACAGTAGGTCTCGGTGGGTTCTCGACATGAGGAAGTTGTGAGAAAGTGCAGGTTCGAGGTGACCCGAGACTGTGCTAGGACCGGTATGGCGATCGATGTTGGAGGTCGGAGAAGGATCCACCGAAAGTGACAGGTCTTCAATCCAAGACTTATTCGCATCTAGGATACTCGATGTCGGGGAAGATTCACAGTAAGGAGGTAGAGTGTATGAACTGTGAGGTCAGAGACAGCGAGAAGGTGATGGGCAGTCTAAAGCGAACTGACACGCCCATCTTGAAGGTGGGCGCAGATATAGTACAATTTCATCAGACCGCATGAAGGACTGGAAGGTAGGGCCCCCGCAGAAGCGGCCGGTATCGAGGTGAAGGGGGAGAACAAGTGGCTTATCATCATCCAGAATGCGGCCAAGAAAGCCTAAATCTCTTCGAAGAGCAATCTTGGGTTATGAGTTTCCAGACTAACTCGATTTTTTGCGGAGATTGTCAGAACGTCCTGAGTCTATTTCCCGAGGAATGCGCCGACATGATTTACGCTGACCCTCCTTTCTTCTCAAATCAGCCGTACGAAATGATTTGGGGTGACGGATACGAAAAGCGTGCCTTCAATGACCGATGGGCGGGCGGGATTCAGAACTATCTAGCGTGGATGGAACCCAAACTAAGACAGTCGCATAAAGTCCTCAAGGAAAGCGGCTCGATGTGGTTACACTGTGATTGGCACGCTGGCGCGTACCTAAAGGTATTGATGGACAAGATTTTCGGCGAGAACCGTCTTGTCAACGAGGTAATCTGGAAGAGGACTTCAGCACATACAGGCGAGGGAATCGTAAAGCGGCTCGGGACTGTCCACGATACAATCCTGTTCTATTCGAAAGGGGCGAGCTATACCTTCAATCCCCAATACACGGAACTTGATGAGGAATACGTCAAGAAGTTCTATCGGTTCGAAGACGAGAACGGCAAGCGATATCGACTCAGCGATCTAACAGGGGCGGGAATCAGGCATGGAGAGACGGGAAAGGTTTGGCATGGAATAGACCCTAACAAGGCTGGAAGGCATTGGGCGTTCCCGCCTTCGAGACTGGATGAACTAGAAAAGGAAGGTAGAATCTACTTCCCGAAAAAGACGGGCGGCGTTCCATCCTTCAAACGGTATCTCGATGACATGAAGGGGCAGTTGCTTCAAGACATCTGGGACGACATTCAGCCGATTCAATCTCAATCAAACGAGAGATTGGGCTATCCTACTCAGAAGCCCGAAGCCTTGCTAGAGCGGATAATCACTCTCACCACGAACCCAACCGATGTCGTTCTTGACCCCTTCTGCGGATGTGGAACCGCGATAGCAGTCGCGCACAAGCTAGGGCGAAGATGGGTCGGAATCGATGTATCGCCTACCGCGTGCAAGCTGATGGCGAAGAGGATGAGGATGCTAGGGGCGAAAGGTGTCGAACCGATAGGTCTTCCCAAGACGGTAAGCGAGCTAAAGGAGATTCAACCCTTCGAGTTCCAGAATTGGGTCTTTGAGAAACTTCATGGGCGAGTGAATCCCCGAAAGGTTGGCGACTACGGGATAGATGGTTGGGTCGATCTTGATGTCCCCTGCCAAGTCAAGCAATCTGACGATGTGGGGCGCAACGTGGTGGATAACTTCGAGACCGCCATTCAGAGACAAGGCAAAGACCGCGGGGTTATCGTGGCCTTCAGCTTCGGCAAGGGTGCGATTGAAGAGGTCGCCCGCGCCAAGAATGACATGAACTTGGACATCAAGCTAAAGACCGTTGAAGAGATTGTGAAGGAGACCTAGCCCATGACCCGACAGTTAACACCCTTTCCCAGAACCCGCTAAGTTACCAGAACCTCTGACGTGAGCGTCGCATCAAGATTCAGCTGGCTCTTCGGGAAGGAAAGGCGAGGTCCTGTGAATCGTCCTGCATTGTGGGCACGGATGACAGGAGTCTAGATTTCGACGCATTGTTACGTGCCGGCTAACGACGTACGCGTAGAAGCCAATGATGAAGCCGAATGCAACAGGAAAGACTAACCAGATGGCGGTGGCAAGACCGAGAATGAGAATGTATGGGAGAATGAATGAGATCAGGACTCGAGTCTCGCCCTTCTCAAGTCCGTATTTCAGCCAAGAGTTCCTAATCGTGTTGTTTACTTCGAGTGCGGCGGCGAGAGGCAACCCATAACGTCGCGCCAGGTCGCGAGTATTGAGGTAGGTGAGGCACACATCTGCAATAATCAATCCCAATAGGATGATGGGTGCCAGAAACCAACTCTGAACCATAAGGGAAGACACTTGAGAGGTGGTTGTGCCAAGACCAGGAACTTCCATAATCGTGTTCTTGTGTGGACCCGTTACTTAAGGACCGGTGAAATGGATTGTCGGAGGTTCCTAGAATTATTGGTCTGGGCTCGCTTGGCTTAAGGGTCCATCCACTTCTCCAGTCCCGTCTTAGCCCTCTTCCGGGGCGGCCTGTCCATGTACTCGTAGAGGAGCGGCCACGCCGAGACCAGCGACTCTGGGACTGGCTTCTCCTTGCGGGGAGGCCCGGCAAACTCATACTCGTCACAGATGGCCCGTGATGGTACGTTGACATCGTAACGCGCGCAATGGAACTTGGTGTCCTTGATGTAGAAGAACCTGCAGTTCTCGCACGTGTGGTCATTGATGTATGGGGTGCCGCTGAGGTTCGGCGGTTGAATAATCAATTATTCTGGACGCGTAGATAAGCCTCAAGGGGATTGTTGGCAGTCTCGGGTTAGGGTTGCTCAATGGGTTGTGTGTATTAGATAATGTTATGAGATTGTTTCTTCTCAGTGGGTTTCAAGAGCTGGATGGAGAAGAAAGTAAGTTGGTGGTGTGATACAATGTGAAGAAATGGGTTTGCGGAACGCCAAGGCTCGACCGTACGAGATGAGATGGGTGGGAAGAAAGTCAAGGCGGCGTTCTGAGGTCAAACCCGACAAGACTCTGTCCAATCGGCTAAGTCGCAAGGTAATCAGACTTGATGCGATTCTATTGTTTGGCTTACTTGTGGGTGCTACTGTTGGGTTCATGGTAGTCTGGTCTTTTGATCAAGCCGGGACTCCGATTAGCACCGAGTGGGCTTTGGTAGGCCCAGTTGTCTTCACCTTAATCGGGTTCTGGTGGTATGATGAACTTCACGAGGGGGCCAAGTCTTTCGGTGGATGGAGAGTGAAGGAACGGACATCTGATGTGTTTCTGCAGGGCATGAGTTTCGTTCTAGCTCTATACCTGGGAGTTACGCTTGTTTGGATTCTTGTCGAAGGCCTTCGATATTCTGGGCTTGGAACGTTGGCGTTGGCGATGTTCACGGCGTATTATCTCTTGAGGATGATAGACTACCGGTCAGTGAAGGCACAGACAAGAGTAGTCGGCTTTATCCCGCCCATCCTCTTTCTGGCACTTGCAATTCTTCCTCCACTCAGTCTGTTGGTTCCGCCGATTAGCTCGTTAGTTGTGCTACAGGTTGGCGTGTACTTTCCAGCCTTGTTCCTGCTCTTCGGCGTCAGTACGTTGCTGGTGTATCTTGATTCGGACGATCTCAAAGTTAGGCGCCCTAGCGCGTGGGTCGAGATTGGGGATGCGGGTTTCTACAATATCATGGCGGCCTATCTGTTCATGGCCAATGACGCATTCAGTGTTGTCATTCGACCGTCGTCGTTCGGAGAACAAATCACCTACTTTATGATTCTGATTATGGCAGTCTTGGTTTCGTTTCTGTATTGGAGGCCTTGGTTCGTCCGGAGAGCTTGGCTCAAGAAGACAAAAGAGGGCCGGAAGGTACTGACGAAGGCATCGAAAGATAATTGGCTAGCTGAGACGGCGGCCCGCTCCAGACTTGCGTATGTTGTAGGCGAGGTTGTGTTCTTCCTCGCGATTACGACGCTTTACGTCGGAATAGTTCTCCTGTACGAAGCCGCCGCCTCACCATCTACGACCTCTTTCTTGTTCGGTGTGTTGATGTTGACGTCGTCTTTCTCGATGATTACCTATGGTCTAAGGAGGTCGGGTTTGCCTTTCAAGATGAGAGAGCTGGCTGAGTATATGTCTGTCCGGCAATTGCCAGATGTGAGGAGTCTCAAGCAGAGATTGAACGCTCAGATTTCTCTCTTCGCAGGGACTTTGGGAATCCTTCTAACGCTTGCGTTGGAATCCGCCCCGAATCAGTCCCTCATTTTTCCAAACGCCGGTGTAGAATACTCGTATGCGTTGTACAGTGAGTTCTTTGTAGTTTTGGTCCTCGTGTTCGTAAACGCCTATGTTAGGTTCCAAGCATTTGATGGGGAGCAATATGCGTCGCCGCAGTTCGCCCGTAGTGTTAATGGGATAACTCAGTTCACATTCAGAATCTGGTTTATCATGTGGGGAGGTATTACGGGTTTGATAGCAGTGGCCCTCGGGATACCGTTGTACGTCGATGCTCCGATTGTGGTCGGTGCGATTCTGGTGACTGTTGTTGTCCTAGTCTACATAGAGTTGATTCGAGCCAGAGAGCGAAAATGGAAGGCGGAAAGACACGCAAAGCGTTCGGTGGGTAGTCCGGACTCGTTACCTTGACTTGGGCTGTGAGGTCAGTTACTCGAATTAACCTGGATGACTAGCTTCTTTCCCTTGATCTTCTGCCGGAGCTCCTGGCCCTCCTTCAATCCTGGCTCCTTCACCTTTGCCGGAGGATGACGACCGTCCACCGGAAGTACTCCTTGCAGTTCACCTCACGCGTCTTGTGCTTCTGAAGTCGCAATCTGGGTGATATGGTATGGGTTTAGATGCCTAATAGACGGAATTAGGAGTCCAAAACCAGCGGCTACGACATTGCGCTTGGTGTGGGGCCGCTCAAGGTGGGGCGATATGACCCGGACTTCGGGACTAGTAGTCTTGTCAGAACTCGAATGTGTGGTTCTGGTAACTTCCATACAAACAGGAGTCCTTCGTGTTAACTGTCTGAAGATTGGCTGCAGTATGGATACTCTTTGACATCCCAGAAGAACTGATTGTGTTTAATACAGTAGAAGTTCTTGGATTTCGCAAGGTCTGACATCGCGAGAAGATGCCTTGAGCGTATCTAAGCGCCCCCTTCTATCCTTGAACGCCTAGAGTGAAGCTACCGCAACCGAACGCTAATGATTTAGCGGCCTAAATCATTAGTCTAGACGCTTAAGATTGGTCTATTCGGGTGCAAGAGTGCCAAATGGCGCCCCCTATGGTTTCTTGGCTCCCCTTCGGGATGTGATTCTCTGTTTTGGTAGCGACTTCTCACTTGATAGCCTTGACGATCGCAGTCAACTTCTCCTCGAACCCCTTCGTCTGGAGGAGGTTGCCGATGACTATGATGTCTGCGCCGGCCTTGGAGAGCTTCGCAGCGGACTCCGGGGTTGTGACACCGCCCCCGACGATGAGAAGGCCTGGGTAGTACTTCCGGACTGTGCTTATGACCTCGGGCGAGATTGTCATCCCCGAGCCGCTTCCAGCCTCAAGATAGAGGCTCCTCATGCCCATGTAATGAGCCGCCATGGCATACATCACAGCGATTCCAGGCTTGTCGAGCGGGATTCCTCTCGCCTGACCCACGAAGCCGGCTGCACTCTGCTCGCCGAAGACGAGATAGCCCATGGGGATGGCCTCCAGCTTCGACTTCATCACTTGGATGCTGCCTATCGCCTGGGCGCCGGTTATGAAGTAGGTGTTGGTCGAGTTGAGGAGCGAGCTGAAAAGAATTGCGTCCGCGTGACGTGAGATTCCTGTGATGTTACCAGGGAAAAGCAATACCGGGATTGTGATGTTTAGTTTGATTCCCATCACGACCTCGTCCAGACGCTGTTGATCGGCGACTGTAGACCCTCCGACGAAGATGCAGGAGACTCCGAGCTCTTGGACAGACTTGGCTAGCTTGGATGCAGACTGGATTCCAAAGTCTTCCGGATCAATGAGAGCCGCGATTAGGGTTCCTTTCTTCTTTCTCGTGCTCAAAAGAGCTTTTTCAGTGGGCCCTGCCTCGCTCATTTCATACCACCGTCTTGGCGAAGTCGTCGACGAAGGTGTT
>Ga0326727_10013043_pt1 | contig 18648 bp, 17 predicted proteins | sample MB2enrmetagenome_FD_207643 | JGI IMG/M metagenome (GOLD analysis project Ga0326727, IMG submission 207643) | Lab enriched peat soil microbial communities from McLean, Ithaca, NY, United States - MB29MY | ecosystem: Environmental > Terrestrial > Soil > Wetlands > Peat | place: USA: New York...
ATTCAATCCCGGTTGCGGCGTGAGAAAAGCTGGCAGTCCCGAGAGGCTTGGATTGGTCAGCATCGCGATTCGCCGTTCGGAAAGCGAGCCTATTTCGCAAACAGCGATCGCTATGATGTCGGCGGCAAAAGCGACTGGTTCGCCGTGAAAATTGCCGCCCGATAGCGATTCGTTGCTCTCGGCAAAAATCAGCGGGTTGTCCGTCACCCCATTCGATTCTGTCACGAGCGTCATTGCGGCATGCCGCAGCATGTCCAACACTGCTCCCATCACTTGCGGTTGGCAGCGCAGACTATAGGGATCTTGCACACGGTCATCGTCAACGAGATGCGAACGTCGAATCGAGCTGCCTCCCATCAGGCTGCGTAAGGCAGCTGCAACCTCGATTTGACCGCGATGGCCGCGTATTGCGTGGATGCGTGGATCGAAGGGCGTATCGGATCCCTTCGCTGCGTCAGTCGACAGCGCGCCGGTGATCAGCGCGGCCTGAAAAGCTCGTTCGATCGTGAAGAGGCTCGCCAATGCTTCAGCCGTAGAAAACTCGGTGCCGTTGAGCAGTGCGAGGCCCTCCTTGGGGTCAAGCGTCAAGGGTGTCAGCCCCGCACGCGCCAGCGCTGCCGCGGCTGGCATACGTTCGCCGGCAAGCCACGCTTCTCCGACGCCAAGCATTCCCGCCGCCAAATGCGCCAAAGGAGCAAGATCACCGGAAGCTCCCACTGATCCCTGGCGAGGGATGATCGGTGTCACGTCTCGCGCCAGCATCGCCTCGAGCGTCTCGACCACAACTGGTCGCACGCCGGAGACGCCATGTCCCAGAGAAGCAAGCTTTAATGCTATCATCAGCCGCACGGTTGATGCGAGCATTGGCTCGCCGACGCCGGCGGCATGGGAGAGCACGAGGTTGCGTTGGAGTATTCCCAGGTCGTTGGGTCCGATGCTGATATTCGCAAGTCTGCCGAAGCCGGTGTTGACTCCATAAACCGGCTTCCCTTCTGCGACGATGGCCTCGACAGTGCGCGCGCCTGCTTTGATTGCTGGCAGCGTAGCCGGATCAAGTCGGACAGTCACGCCGTCCGCCACGGCGCGCCAATCAGCAAATGTCGCATGTCCCGGAGAGATTATGATCGTCGAGGGCATTGTCCTCTCTGGATTACCGATCCTGGGATTCGCGCTCGCCTCTGCAAGCCGACTGCATGGGCATTTTAGTAGCCGAAGAAAAGCCGCACCAGTGATCTTACCGTCGCTTCGAGGCGTGAATCATTAGATCGCGGCACGGCTGTCACAACGGTTTTACGTGACTACCCGCAACGTTGCCGGGGGCGTAGGCCATCAATTAGGGCACGCCTTGGCCAGACGCGATAGAACGGTCCGCGACGAATGCCTCTTCCGTATCACCGCGCAGCCTTTGGGCCTCTATGTCACACCGGCCAAAATGCGCGCAGCGCCTTTGGCGTGACGGCTCTTACATCCTCAAGTTCGGAGGCAGGGAGATGTTCCGCAATTTGCGCCAAGACTGCCTTGGCGACGGGCTCTGCGTCCACCGCCGGATCACGATGCACGCCTTCGCGGACGCGCTCCAAAAAGGCGTCGCGACTCCTGAAAGAACTGTATTTCGGCAGTCGCCAACCTTCGTAATAAAGCCCGCGAAGCAAGACAGGCAGGTAATCTCCGAGAAACACCGCTTCATGCGCGGGAAGGCTGTCGCGCAGCGCGTGCAACGTCGCAACGAGCGCGAGATAGACCTTTTCCCTATCGCTCCAGCCGAGCCGCCGCGCAAGGTCGTCGATCCATTCCTCCGCTGAGCCAGCCGCGTTCCCGAGTTCTGCAATAGCCATCGTAACTCTTGCTCGGGCTTCTTCCATTTGGGTGGCGTTCGGGTTGAGGCCCGGGCGAATTGACGGACTGACGTGTAGCTTGAACCGCGCCTGTACGCGGCACTTTTATCAAGTTCCAACCCGTTTAACCAGCCTTTGACTGCCTCGACCAGACGTCGCCGGTTCACGGTTCGCTCGCCCGGAATGCCCCGCTCTTGCGGGAGGAGATTGCGGGACCAATCTCACCCGTCCTCTCGGGCTAGTGAGCCTCGCCGCCAAACGCCTAATCTGTGGCGGCGCGTTGTTCAAACCGCTTGCGATCCCACCGGCGCTCCAAAGCTAGTCGCCTCACTCATGGTGGGCGGACGTCGGCGCGCAGCGCGTTGGTCCGGCCCCTGGATCGACGGCTGCTCATCGTCGTAAGCGCGTCGGCCCCGGGGCGGCCAACAGTGTCGCGCTTTCGGCATTCGCGCCCAAGGCTTGGTTCGACATTCTACCTCCTAAGGAAGGCGGTGATTTGATCCTTGAGCATAAGACGGCGTTTTTTGAGGGTCTCTAAAACTTCGTCGATCGTTGGCGCTTCCTCGGACTCGATGCGGTAGATTTCGTTATTGACTTCCTCGTAGCTCGCCGCAAGGCGCCCGAATTCGGGGTCGCTTTTTATCAGGCGCTCAAGCAGCTGGATTTCCTGCGAAAACTCGTCGCGCAGCGCATGCGGAATCCGCATCATGGCATAGTCCTCCTCATTCTGAACTCGCCGTCGTTCGATGCGAGATACGACAGTCGTAAATCCGGCATTTGGCATCGGCAAATACAGATATTTGCGCTTGAACGTCAACGATCCAAGGCCAATCTCCGACTGGGCGCCGGCGAGGGCGCTTCCGGTCTTGTAGCGGAAGGGGGAGGCGTCTTTCGAAGAATCTCGCGGCAGCCGGGAACTTGCACGAAGGCGCCGCCTTCGTCCGGCAGTGTTTCGTGCGCGCCGATCACTAGATAGCCGTCATCACACAGGGCGCCTGCAATTTGGCCCATCGTTTCGTGCTGCTGTTTGATGTCAAAGTACGTAAAGACGAGATTGCGACACAGGATCAAATCGAATGGACCCACCGGGATATCTGCCCGGATGTCCTGCAGTCGGAATTCGAGCCCTTCACGATATTGGGCGCCAACGCAATAGTAATGATCATTCCGTGTAAATGCTGTCTCGCGCCAATTCGCTGGAATGTTTTCGAGGCTGCTGGAGCCAAAGCACCCCTTCTCCGCGCGACGGAGGACAATCGGGTCGGCGTCGGTTCCGATGACCTGAAGCGGCCTGCCCAGGATTGTGGGACGCGCATCCAGCTCCCAAAGCAGCTTGAGCGTGTATACTTCTTCACCACACGCACAACCCGCGCACCAACACCGCACCGGGTCGCCTCGCAATCGCGCCGCATTCCCGAGTTCGGGCAGAACCCGCGCTCTTAACGTGTCGAATACGTGTCTGTCGCGGTAGAGGCAGGAAATCGTGATGCGACAAAATCCGTCGAGTTTATCCCACTCTGTAGGGTCGCTCTCAAGCCGATCGCGATACTGCTCGAGCGTCTGCAGCTTCAGTTCGGCGAGCCGGCGCTCGAGTCGTTTGCCCACTTGACGGCGCACCTTGCGAAATCCTTGCCAGCGCAATCGCAGAGCAGGCAGTGCCCACTGCAGGAAGGGAATGAGCTCCTCATCGCGCATTACAACCTCGACGAGCCGATCTCCTATTGGGCGGCCCGATAAACATGCGGAATTCCCGCCCAACCCAGTCAGGGGGCGAGTGGCGCGCCCATAGGGGGCGCCGCCGGGTCCGTCAGTATGAGTTCGCGCGCGGCTTTTACCTCATCAAGCCGACCGACCGGCATATGAAGCGGAGCCGAGCGGAGGAGCGCAGGATCGTCGCGAGCCTCCATGGCGATCCTGCGCATGGCGTCGATGAAAGCATCAAGAGTCGGCTTGCTCTCGGTTTCGGTAGGCTCGACCATCAGCGCTTCACGCACGATCAGTGGGAAGTAATTTGTCGGCGGATGAAAGCCGTAATCCATTAGCCGCTTGCTAATGTCGATCGCCCGCAATGGGCTACCCTCGACAAGGCCCTGACAGACAAATTCGTGCATGCTGAGCCGGTCATAGGGAACCGGGAATAGGTCCCTCATGCGAACGCGCAGGTAGTTCGCATTCAGAACCGCATGCATGGCGCTATTGCGCAATCCCTCGGCGCCAAGGAGGCGGATGTAAACATAGGCTCGGACCAGCATTCCAAAATTGCCAAAAAACGACGACACGCGTCCGATCGAACGGCGAGGCGTTTCGAAAACATAGCGGCTTGAGCCCTGCTCGTTGCCGCTCGATTGTTCGACGACAATTGGACCGGGCAGGTAGTCGACGAACGCCGCGCAGGCTCCGACGGGGCCCGATCCCGGGCCGCCACCGCCATGGGGCGTGGCGAATGTTTTGTGTAAATTGAAGTGCATGAGGTCGACGCCGACGTCTCCTGGGCGCATGACGCCGACCAGCGCGTTCATGTTGGCTCCGTCGCCATAAACGACACCGCCACAATCATGAACGAGGCGAACGATTTCTGCGAGATTCTCGTCAAATAGGCCCAAGGTGTTAGGGTTGGTGATCATCAGACCGGCAACGCGTTCGTTGCAAGCGGCCTTGATCGCAGCAAGATCGATGTTTCCGCGCGCGTCTGACGGCACCTCGACCGCCCCGAATCCCGCCATCGTTGTCGACGCAGGATTGGTGCCGTGGGCCGAATCCGGGATGAGGATCTGGTCTCGGTTATGCTCCCCGCGGTCGGCATGATAGGCGCGGATCATGAGCAAGGCGGTAAGCTCGCCCTGCGCTCCGGCCGCCGGCTGCAGCGACACGCCCTTGAAGCCCCCGATCTCGGCGAGCCATCCCTGCAGTCGGCGCATTAACGCGAGATTTCCTTGAACCGCTTGGGGCGGCTCAAGCGGGTGCGTGCGCGCAAATCCGGACAGTCTTGCAACTTCCTCGCAGATCTTGGGATTGTATTTCATCGTGCAGGATCCGAGCGGGTAGAACCCGTTGTCGACCCCGAAATTGCGCTGTGACAGATGCATATAATGGCGCACGACGTCGAGCTCGGAGAGTTCGGGCAAACCATTGTCGATGCGCAGCATCCCAGCAGGCAACGGCGCTTCCAGCACGTCCAGGGCGGGAAGCGAGACGCCGCTCCGGCTGCTGACGCTGCGCTCATAAAGCGTCGGTTCGCGGTTCAGCGACGTCTTCGGAAACGTCTGGCGCCCTGACTCGGCCCTCTGCATTGGTTCGTTTCCGAGCTTACGCCGTCGCTGCGCGAAGCCCGTCGACCAGCCTGTCGACGTCTGCCTTCGACGCAGTCTCTGTCACCGCGAGCAGCATGTGATTCTCCAGGTGAGGATAATCATTCCCGAGGTCATAGCCGCCGATGATCGCATGGTCACTCAACAGGATTTCATTGACCTCCTGAACGGCGCGCGGCAACGAAACGACAAACTCTTTGAAAAACGACTTTTCGGGAGCGTTGGGATTTATGCGTACGCGCGGGAGCTTGGCGATCTCGCCCGCTGCATAGTGGCTCTTGTGGTAGCAGAGCTTGGCGATGTGCTCGAAGCCCCGCTTGCCAAGCGTCGCCAGATAGACGCTGGCGGCTAGCGCGCCGAGCGCCGCATTCGTACAGATGTTGCTCGTGGCTTTGGCCCGCCGGATGTGCTGCTCTCGTGCGCCGAGCGTCAAGACATAGCCTCGCCGTCCTTGATCATCGACGGTTTGCCCCACCAGGCGGCCGACCAGCCGCCGCACCAAGTCTCTTCTCGTCGCGAAGATTCCCAGCGAAGGGCCCCCGAAAGAAGGCGGCAAGCCGAGGCACTGTCCGTCGGCGACGACGATATCGGCTCCATGCCTGCCGGGCGGTTCGAACAAACCGAGGGCGATCGGGTCTACGGCGACGATGAATAGCGCCCCCGCTTTCCGGCACGCTGAGGCGAGCGCAGAGAGATCCTCGAGCTGTCCAAAGAAATTTGGCCATTGCACGACAAGCGCTGCGGTCTCCGCGTCAACTTGGGCGCTCCAGTTCTCCGCCTGAGCCTCATCCCGTCGATCGCCGACGAGGACGGCTTTCGCGCCGCGAAGATAAGTTCTGACAACTTCGCGGTATTGGGGATGCACGGCGGGCGAGAGCGCGATTTTGTTGCGGCGAGGCGAGCCCATGCCGAGGGCGAGAAGAACGGCCTCCGCGAGCGAGGTTGCGCCGTCATAATGACTGGCGTTGCTCACCTCCATCCCAGTAAGTCTTGAAATCAGCGTCTGATATTCGAACATGGCTTGCAGCATGCCCTGGCTCAACTCGGGCTGATAGGGCGTATAGGACGAGTAGAGCTCTCCGCGGGCAAGCACGTAGTCGACCGTCGCCGGGCAATAGTGGTTATAAACTCCTGCGCCCAGAAAGGAGACCGCGCGATCGAAATGGACATTGTTCTCGGACAGCGCGCGCATCTCAGTCGCCGCGTCCATTTGACTGATGGCCGCAGGCAGGTTGAGGCTTGGAAAGCGCACATGCTCAGGGATATCGGAGAACAAGTCCTCGAGCCGCTGGACGCCGATCGAAGCGAGCATTTCCGAACGTTCTCCTTCGGTGTGCGGGACGAAACTCATGCGTTCAGGCTCCTGATCCCAGGCTTTATCGCTCAGACAACAATTTTTACGAGCCGTCGTCGCCGATAGCCGATCACGACGGGCAAGAACTCTGGCTTCGCAAGCTCGGCGTCGAACCGGGCGTCGCCGGTGTCGACCCTGAGCTGCGGCGTGCGCGCAAGCTTTGACGGCGTCGCCACGACCATGATGTTGGCGGCGCCGATGCGTCGGAGGGCGTCAGGACTGAGTTGCAGGTTGCCACGCCCAAGAATGAAACCCTGCGCGCCGATCGGGCTCAGGATCAGCCGACAATGGGGGTGTTTTTCGAGAAGAGCAAGGAGGGAGCGTTCGTTTAGATCCTTTCCGACGAGCCGACCGCCGTGGACCGCATCGACGCCGAGCAGTGTTTTTTCTATGCCAATTTCCTCGGCCACCGCCTGCAACGTGCCGCCTGCTCCCAGAATAAACAGTATTTGCGGATTGGCTCTGATTTCCTCCCCGACATGACAGGCGATCTCCGCCCTCGACTGGGCGTCGGAAGCCTCTGTGATGATTTGCTTCGAAACCTGGGTGAACGTTGGTTCGAAAGGGGTCAACGCGCTATGAAACAAGCGGACCGCCCATACGCCGGCTCTGTACTTCTCCTCGTCGAGATCAAGCACTTCCGCCTCAACCACCGTCAATTCTCCTTTGAGGAAGCCGAGGAGGACGTCAGCGGCGCGCTCTGGCGATACCGCGAAGAGGCCGGAATACATTTTCACTCCCGCAGGGATTCCGAGTATCGGAACGCGGCCGTCGGCGACGCTGGCGATATCGCGGGCAGTGCCGTCGCCGCCGCAAAACAGAATCAAGTCGACGCCAAGCTCCAGAAAATGCCGCATCGCGTCTTTGGTGTCGGCCGCTGTCGTCACCTTTCGCAATTCTCCAATGACCTCGAAGCCCTTAACGCCAGCAGCGACAAGTGTCTCGGCGCCCATGCTATTGGGACAGGTGATCCAGTGCAGCGCAAGGGGCGGCGATTGCTCGAGCAGCCGTCGTTGGATTTCACGAAGAGCCAGAAGGGCCCGCAAAGGCGCGACCGGCTGGGCGCCGAGTTCGACGGCTTTCCCAACCACGTCGTCGGTCCCCTTAAGTCCGACCCGCCCGCCCATGCCCGCAATAGGGTTTATTAGAAAGCCTATGCGCGCCATGCAGCTGACCCTGCCTGTTTCGAAAGATTCCGTCGCACAAGACGCAGCTTGCGTTGCGCCGGTGGACGTTGCGCTCCATCAGCATATTATATCGAGAACGGCGTCAGCTGAGGGGGAACTCCATCGAAGGTGAAACCTGATATCGATTGGAGATCACATGCGATCAATCCTGGTGACAGGGGCTCTGGGTCAAATCGGTTCCGAACTCGTGCCGGCATTGCGCCAGAAGTCAGAAACCACCAGCTTAGCTGGTGGTTTCTGACTTCTTCCCATTGATGGCCCAATAGACGTTCAGCGTTGCGATCGCTGTCTTTCGGATGGTCACGCCGAACGGCGCGCTCTCGCGACCCAGTTTACATGTTAGCTGCCTTTCCGGGACATATGTCGAATTATGTGCATAGCGTCAGCTTCTCAATTTCGGGCCATGCTAAAGCAATTGGAGCAGAGCTTTTTCGCAATGTGATTTTTCGGGAGAAGTCCGGTAACCTCAGGGAGCTCAAACGCGCATCTCTGTTTCACGGGATCCAACACGCCGCCCGATGGCCACGCCCGAGACCCACGCCGAAGCTGCGAAAACGCCTGCGCTCAGTCGCGCCTTCGTGGGCGCGAAGATCGCGCCTCAGATCGCTCGCGAGCTGGCGCATATGGCGCTGGCGCTGGAGGGCGAGCCGGTGAAACGCGTCGCCCAGCCTGATATTCATCTTACGCTCGTCCCACCGTGGAGTGAGAGCTCGCCCTCCGCGGCGGCCGAAACGCTGCGCCGCGCGGTTGCCGATTTTGGCCCCGTTGCGTTGGAGTTCCTGCGCCTCGACTACGGACCCGAGCCAAAACGGCCGCGCCTGCTCTGGGCGGAATGCGCCGCCTCGGACGAGCTCACGCGGTTGCGCGCGGCGCTGCTCGAGGCCTTCGGTAGCGGCGAGGATCGGCCTTTCCGGCCGCATGTCACCCTCGCGCGGCTGCGCGGCAATGGCGCGGCCATCGCTCGCCGCCATCCGCTGGCGCGGGACCTTGCCTTCGCGCAAGAAATTGTCTCGGTCGAACTATTCCAGTCGCCGCCGCCGGGGGCAACCGGCTATCGGGTCGTCGCCTCCGCGCCGCTCGCCGCGACGGGCCCTTCCAAATCGACGCCAGACGCGGTGATATTCTCTGATGCGCCGCGGTCTGCACAAAGCGCGAGGCGGCAAGACCTATCGATGCTTCGGGAAGGCGAGCGGGGCAAGCGAGAGAGTGCAAGGTGAGCTGTGAAGTTGCGGTGATGAACAAGCACGGTGTGGGTTTGGCTGCCGACAGTGCGTTGTCGCTCGGCGATGGGCAAAAGGTCTATCGCACGGCGGAAAAGCTCTTCAGAATCGCGGATGCGCCCATCGCAATCATGGCCTATGGCTGCGCCGAGATCATGGGCGTGCCCTGGGAGATCGTCATCAAGAGCTATGTTCGGCAGCTCGGCGAGCACCGCTTTCCGGCGGCCGAGCAATATGGCGAGGATTTCCTGCGTTTCGTCGAGGCGTCAGAAATGCTCTTCCCGGCCTCGGCGCAGCGCGACTGGTTCCGTCGCGTAATTGAAACCGTCTGGAAAAACGACATCAGGGAGCCCTGGCGAAAGAAACTCGATGGCGCGCCGCGGCGCAGCCCCCGCAAGGCCGCCGCGCTGCTGCTCCAGACGATCAAGGAAGAGCTCGCCGGCTTCCGGGGTGTCGCGGAGATTGAGCGGCTGGGCCAAGCCTATGGTGAGCAGATCGTCTCGGAATACGCTGAGGTCTTGCAGGAGCTGGAGACGCGGCTTTTTCACGACGTCCACCTGACCGACGAGATCCGCGACGCGCTGCGGCGGCTCGTGAAACTGATGCACACGCACCAGTGGTTTCATCCCGATAATGTCAGCGGCCTCGTTGTCGCAGGCTTCGGGGAGGCGGAGCTTTTTCCGAGCCTTTACATTTACAGCGCCGGCACCGTCGTCGCCTCGCGGCTGCGATGGCTAAAGGTGGACGAGGCGCATGTCGACCGCGAGCATCCGGTGATCATCATCCCCTTCGCGCAAACTGATATGATCGACCTGTTCTGCACCGGCATCTATCCGGCGCTGAAGGAGCGGCTCGTCGACATCATCGTGAAATGCCTGCCGCCGCGAAGGGACGCGCGCAAAGTTGGCGCACACGCGCGCAAGGGTGGGAAATCGGGGCGGGCGCAGGCGCAGGAGACCGCCAAGACCGTCCAAGCGATCATCGACAAGGAGTTTCAGCAGAATTACACGCTCCCGCTGATCAGCGCAGTGGAGGTGCTCTCGCGTTTCGACCTCGCGAAGATGGCGGAGGCGCTTGTTAGCCTTACGGCGTTCAAGGCGCGCATGTCGTCACAGCAGCAGGAGACCGTGGGCGGCCCCATCGACGTCGCGGTGATCTCCAAGGGCGAAGGCTTCACCTGGGTGAAACAGAAAAACACTCTCAAGCAGGAAGACGCGGCAACCTTTCTGATGCCGTGAGGCGCCGGCCCAGGGGCGGTCCCGGGGGCGTATTCGGCTTTGTGCCGCCATCGCAAGGCGGAGCCAGCCTGCTCCTCGAAGTTTTCAGCCAACGCTATGAGCGAGGCTCGGCGATTCTCACCAGCAATTTGCCCTTCGATGGGTGGACGAGCGTGTTGGCCTCCAAGCGTTTGACCGGCGCTCTGACGCAGTCCCTCGAGACTTGCCGGGACGGGGCTCACACGCGAGACGCCGGTCCTGGCAGTTCGTTCCAGTCCAAACCGAGCTCGTCGACGATTTGACGCACCACTCTCGGATCAAGCCGCAGATGGGTGCCGACATCGGGAAGCACGGCCCGGCGATCACCGCGACGTACGGTCACATAGGCGTGGCCGCCGCTCCCAACGGTGTCCTTGCCTGCTTCAAAAGTGCATCCTCGGTCGGATAACCAACCGCGAAAGGTTGCGCTTTCCATTGCGTCCTCCTCAGCGCTAGCGCCTTCGGCGCTTCAAACCAGTATTGGTGTCGCCCTGCGTTTTTGCTAAGAGGCCATTCAGGGGCGGAGCAAGTCTCGATGACCGTCGCGCTTTCCGCTCACGGCCGTCGGCCCGACACCTGGTCATGGACGACTACGGAACGCCCCGAGCCTCCTCCTCCTCTTCATCGGCTGTCAGCAAGGCGACGATCTGGCTTGAAACGCCCTTTAAGGGGCGCCCCGGACCAAACACGTCGAGATCTCCGGAGAGCCAGACGGAGGCCTCTTCCACATCGCCGATCGTCGGCTTCAGAGCCAAGATCGCCACCATCTTGCCGTCATCAAGATTGCCGAGAACATCCCTGACATCGTCATGCGTCGCCAGCGCGCTATGTTTCTCGGCGGAGGTCCCGGACTGCGCCATGAGCTTCTCCTTCAATTGTTCTGCATCTTATCGTGCCGATCATTTTGGAGCGGCAGATTTCTGTTTTGGGCGCGGTGCGCTTACTCGACTCGATCCGTGGCGGTCCAATTCAATGTCTTTGAGCAAACGGTTCAGGTGCTTCTCCGCGTCCGAATTCTCTACCTCCGCCGTTGCGCTCGCGTTTCCCCGAGGGGGGCGAATGAATGAGTCGTAAAACGCGGCAACGTCTATTTCCTGCTCTTCCTCGGACGCTTCCGACTCGTCGAGACTACGCGGACCGAACTCATCTTCCACCAAAATTGTTATGCGCCATCCTTCGGTCGCATGGGCGGGAGCGATCTGTAATGTCCCGATGGTCGCAACCTCAATCAGATCATCGCGCTCCACTTCACCCAGGCGAACCTCCTTCCTGGTCGGGAGCTCGCGCGTCTCGATTGCTCGTGTCGCGCTGATTCGGAACTCGTTTGGCGCGACAAGTCGCTCCGCCATGATCCAGTCAACGATCTGCTCGGGGTCTATTTCAATGGGATAGGTTTCCATTCTCAGGCCTCTTACAACGACGTGCTCAGTTGACGCGCAGACGACTGTTTGAGGGATTCCGCACGGCTATGACAAGCGCCGGTACCGGAGATTGAATTGGGGGATAGGATTCGAAAATCAAGCTGCGCATCGCCGCCCCACAAGGATTAGCGCCGGGACGGATGTGGCCTTCGGCGCCCTCCGTCTCGAGGTGATCTGCGCTGACCATCGGACGATTCCTTGCAACTTGTTCCGAGACCGGCCATGGTCGCCCCTCCGATTTGGAAGTAAAGAAGAGAAAGCCGCCTGCCAAGCAGACGAACGATCGCATGTATCACCAGATTGAAATCAACCAGGCGCCGGTGCTTACGCTTTGGGCGGCAGTCGTCGCCGAGCGTCTCGGCTTCGACTGGGAGGAAGCGCTGACGCTGGGGCGGGCCGTCGCCGGACTTAACGCCTATTCCAAAGGCAAAGCTCTGGGGTTGTTTGAGCCGACGCCCGAAGCCGTTCGGGAAAAGCGCGAGCAGCTTCGCAGACAAAAGGGCGCGTTTTCGATTGATCTCCTTAACCGGAAAGTTCCAGCCGTGCATACGGAAGCCGGAATAAGGGCGCTTCAAAAAGATCAACAGACGAACCCGATTTCGGTCACGGGCTATCTTGAGCGCGCCTTCGGCGACGCGTTCGACGATACGCGCGGCGCCATGACTGTGCTGGCGTGCGCGCATGAGCCTCATGAGCTGGCCGCCGCAGGCTACCGTCTCTATGAGGAGTTTCGTCCCGCGATTCCGTCGGGCGTCAGGGGCTGGGGTGCAAAAGGTTGCCTGGATCTCGATCAAATTCAGGCGATGGCGGAGGACGTTCGGCAAAGAAAGGCAAGAAGCCACAAGCACCGCAATGGGCAAGAAGAGAGATAGCATGCGGAGCAGTGAGGAGAAACAGCCTGTGGTGGAGACGAAGGCCGACGCATAGAGGAGCAAGAGCGTGATCCATGTCTGAAAGGAAAGCGAAGGCGGCGACCGCCCTGGAAATGGCCGGCAAGCAGCGTGAGATCTCCGTCTCTGAATTTTTCCTGAAGAACCGCCACCTCCTCGGATTCGATACGCCGGCCAAAGCGCTGGTCACTGCTGTCAAAGAAGCAGTAGATAACGCCCTCGATGCTTGCGAGGAAGCAGGGGTGCTGCCGGAGCTTGTCGTCGAAGTGCGAGGTCGCTTTGGGCGGTCACGGGTCACAGTCGAGGATAACGGCCCTGGAATCGTGGAGAGTCAAATTTCGCGAATATTCGGCAAGCTGCTATACGGCTCCAAATTTCACAAGCTTAGTCAGTCGCGTGGCCAGCAGGGAATGGGGATCTCCGCAGCGGGGATGTATGGCCAACTCACGGTCGGCAAACCACTCCACATCATCAGTCGAGTCGAGAGCGAGAAGTTTGCTTCGGAGCTTTATGTGTCAATGGACACGGCTCATAACCGTCCTGATCTTCACAAGAAGCAGCGGGTGGAATGGGATCGCCCTCACGGGACGCGAGTTGAAATGGAGATGGAAGGCGCCTATCAAACCGGACCGCATTCCGTCGAAGCCTATTTGAAGCAGACCGCCATCGCCAATCCCCATGTGTCGATCACCTTCACAGATCCCCAAGGCAGGAAAGTTGTCTTTTCCCGATCCTCCGAGAGGCTTCCCCCCCGACCAAAGGAAATCAAGCCACATCCAAGCGGCATAGAGCTTGGGCGGCTCATCCAAATGTTGAGCAGCACGAAGTGTCGTTCACTGCTGCAATTCCTCGTCGAGGAATTTACCTGCGTCGGTAGGAAGACGGCGCTCGAGATCATCAAGCGGGCGGGCAAGGCGCTGAGCGATCACTCCTACCCGACCCATATCGCCCATGCCCAGGCCAGCGCGCTCCATCGCGCCATCCAAAAGACGCCCGTGCGAGCCCCCCGGACCGACTGTATAGCTCCCATTGGGGAGGCTCAGCTTCTCGAAGGACTGCACAAAGAGTTGCCGGCGGATTTCTACACAGTGACAACGCGCCCTGCGGCCGTCTATCGCGGCAATCCTTTTCAGGTGGAGGTCGGGATAGCTTTCGGCCGCCCTGGCGAACCTGAAATCGAAGTCGACAGCAGCGGTCACATGCGCAAGAAGAAGACGCAGGAGACCGACGCCGCTCACCAACTGATCGCGCGCAAGGAGGAACCGGTTCGGATTTTGCGCTTCGCGAACCGCGTCCCCTTACTTTACCAACAGTCGAGCTGCGCCATCACCAAGTCGGTGATCCAGACCAATTGGCGCGCCTACGGGCTACATCAGCCAAAGGGGGCGTTGCCCATCGCTCCGATGGCGATCCTCGTCCACGTCGCATCGGTCTGGGTTCCCTATACCTCCGAATCCAAGGAAGCGATCGAGCCTTATCCGGAATTGATCAAAGAGATAAAGCTCGGGCTGCAGCAGTGCGCGCGGCGACTGGCGCATTATCTGCAACGCGAGCTTAGTCTTGAGCGCGAGTATGGCAGGCGATCCTACATTGAAAAATACCTCCCCCATATTGGCCTCGCTCTTCAGGAGATCCTCGCGCTCAGCGACGCCGAGCGCGACTCCGCGGTAGCCAAACTCGATGACGTGCTGCATTCCAGCCGGACGACCCAAAAGTCAGCCTCATGAAAAAGGCCAGCGCGAGCACTCCGGGCAGCGATCAGGACAAGCAAACGATCAAGCTGATTGAAGCAATCGCCAGTCGGGTCCGCGAGGCCATAGAAAGCGGTAGATTGCCGAACATCAAGATGCCGGTCCGCACCCTGGACAACGTGAGCTACGATCGAGCGGTCGGCTACCTCGAACTCGGTAAGGCGGAAAGGGTCCGCGCATTGACGGTAAACACGGCCCGATCCTTTGCCCAGACGCTTCGATTGATGGCGACTTCTCGGACGATGGTCGAGAGCAATGATTTCGCCACCAAACGTGAGGCGTATTATATCAGCAAGAACTGGGGCGATTGCCGTTTCGACGAACAGGCCGAGTCGGACGCCATCATGGATGACATCGAGGCGATCGCATCGTTACAAGGGTTATCGCGTGAGCATTTACGCTTCTATCCGGAGTCACATGGAGGTTCGGTCGCCGGACGGCTTGTGATTATCGATCAGAACGCCAGGACGGGAAAGCCTATCGAGATTGATTGCGCCAACCTCGGGAGCGGCGCTTACAGCATACCTCGATCCGCCGAGCATTTGGCCTTCAGGACCGATGCGCGGTTCGTGCTCGCCATCGAGACCGGCGGCATGTTCCAACGCCTCAACAATCATCGGTTTTGGGAAACCGCCAATTGCATCATTGTCGAAATGGGCGGGGTGCCGACCCGCTCGACGCGGCGGTTCATTCGTCTCCTTTCCGACAAGCACGATTTGCCTGTCTACTGTTTTGTCGATTGCGACCCTTACGGCTTCACGAATATTTATCGAACACTGAAAGCGGGATCTGGGAACGCTGCGCATGTCAATCGCTTCCTTTGCGCGCCGCGAGCGCGGTTCCTGGGCGTCACACCACAAGATATTATCGACTTTCGCCTTCAGGACGCGACGCATCCTTTGACCGCTATTGACGTAAAGCGTGCGAAAGACGCGCTCCAGAATGACCCTTTTATCGCCGCTCATCCGGAGTGGATCGCCGCGATAAAACAACTACTCGATATGGGCGTCCGCGCCGAGCAACAGGCGCTGGCCAAGTGGGGTCTCAATTACGTCATCGAGGAATACCTACCTCGGAAACTTGCGGACGTGGGACGCTTCTTGCCGTGACCTGCGATCGGAATAGAGGTAAGCGCGCACGACGTCGCCTACGTCATCATCCCGACCAAACTTGCGTCCTTGCAAGCGATGCCCGACGACTCCCTGGCGCCGTTTCGGCGCGGAGGCGCCGATGAGTTCCCACTCCGTCCGGCTGTAAGATATTGCGCGACGGTATGAGCGTGCGCGCAGTAAGTGGCGACATAGAGGAGGCGAGGTCGGCCGTCGCAGAACTCATCGCGGCGGCGGAGACCATGCGACCGGCGAGCGCTCCATACCCGGCAGGCGCCTCACCACGGACATGGTTCGCACGTCGGCGCAACGACACGAAGCATTCGACATTACCCTTCGATGCGACGGGATAGGCGAGAGGCTATCCGAGACAGAACATTGCTCATCGCGTCTCGCCCCGTTTCATTTGTGATCTCGAGAGCTACGGCAAATCCATGACTTCTTGGAGCCCCTTAAATCTCTGAGATGGATTTGCCTCGAGCGCCAGTATTATCCCGATGCCGTTCCCGATTCGTCGATATGCGGCGGCTCGCGGCACGCATCGAGAGTGGACCTTGAAAACGAGCCTCTATTTGCCGGTCAAGCGCTTCCTCGAAGGGTTGGGCTTCAAGGTCAAAGGCGAGGTATGCGGTTGTGATATCGTGGCTGTGGATCGCGGCTCGCCGATCGCGCTTGTGGTATGCGAATTGAAGCTGAGCTTCGCGCTCGATCTCGTTCTTCAAGCCGTGGACCGGTCGAAGGCTTGCGACGAAGTCTGGCTCGCCGTTCGCGCGTCGGTGCGTGGCCGAGGCCGCGAATCCGATCCGAGGGTCAAGAGACTTTGCCGATTGCCCGGCTTCGGGCTGCTCAGCGTCTTCGGGTCCGGCAGGGTGGAGGTGTTGGTCGAGCCGGCGCCATGGCGGCCAAGACGCAACGCGAAACGCCGTTCGCAAATCCTCGACGAGCATCAACGGCGCAGAGCAAACCCGGCGGCAGGCGGCGGCACGCGACGACCGATCATGACTGCGTATCGCCAGCAGGCGCTGCAATGCGCCGCGGCATCGGCGTTGACGCCCGCCCGCCCACGCGATCTGAAGAACGCCATTCCTGACGCACCAAAGATCCTGCTCCAGAACGTCTACGGTTGGTTCGTCCAGGTCGAGAGCGGCGTCTATGTGCTCTCGGAGGCGGGACGGGCGGCGCTGGTGACGTGGGAAGCACCTCGCCGAGCAGTTCGCCGCAATGCGTGCGGAGCGTCGAAAAACACCCGTTCCGGCGTGAAGGACTATGGGGCGCGCAGCCTCGATTAAGCGCGTCGGCCGGTGGCGCCGGATCTGGCGGTAGGCCAAGGAGGCGGCACTAGTCCCGAACCAGCGGCACGAAACGGACGGTGCCCGCGATCCTTGTAGTGGTCGAACCGTCGAGGTTCTTGGTCAGCACCATCAGCTCTTGCCAGAAGCTGCCGACGGGTATGACCAGACGTCCACCCGGCTTCAGCTGCGCAACCAGCGCTGGCGGCACATGATCGGGCGCCGCCGTGACGATGATGGCATCGAAAGGCGAGCGCTCCGGCCAGCCTTGATATCCATCGCCGATCCTCGTGCTCACGTTAGCGTAGCCGAGCCGCTGCAGCGTGGCGCGCGCTGCCTCGCCCAAAGCTGGGATAATCTCGATCGTGTATACCTCGCCAGCCAGGGCCGACAGAATGGCAGCCTGGTAGCCCGATCCCGTGCCTACCTCGAGCACCTTGTCCGTGGGCTTTAGCTGCAACAACTCGGTCATCAGCGCCACCATGTAGGGCTGGGAGATGGTCTGGTCGTTGCCGATATGCAGAGGGCCGTTCCTGTAGGCGAACGACCTGTATTCGCGCGGCACGAACTCATGACGCGGCACTGAGGCCATTGTGGCCTGCAGGCGCGCATCGAGCCGTACCACGCCGGTCTGGCCTGCAGTCTCTGCGATCATGGCCTCGATCTCGGCAACCATGCGTTGGCGCTCTTCCGCAAATTCCTTTGAGGCTGCAGCCGTCACCAGAGCGGCGGTGGCAAACATCACGGGTAGTGCGCGAAGCAATGTCGATGGCGAGAAGGTCATGGATTGCGCCTCGGTGAGCGCCGACGGCCGAAACGGAATAGCGGGACGCCGGTCAGAAGGATCGCCACGCCCAGGAGCGCACCGGCGCCCGTGTAGGCAAGGCTGGAATAGAGCATGTAGGCCGACGTGGAGCAGAAGGCATAACCAGGACCTGAAAATCCTGGAAAAGCGCATCAAGGAATATGTTGGCGGGAAGCTGCCCGACGACGACCTGATCAACATGCCGCCCAAGACTGTCGACGACGCTGCGGCGTTATCACCGCGACCTCAGGCGAACTCGTCGAAGACGTTCAGCATGAGATATTTTCTCCCGTCATGGGTGCGATCCTCGACGAAGTCGTCGGACCCAACGTGAGGCGGTCGTCAGATCACGCTTACACAGCAACACATCTTGATTACGGCCCAACTCGAGCGCGGTTGTCGGGAGCCATCTTGGCGTGAGACTTTGGAAATTCGGTCCAAAAAGCCATCGAATGGGGTTTGCCGGGTCTGCGTCACTTCGGGTGCTCCCGCTTGCCAAGGTAGCGCTCCATGCCCAATAGGGCATGGCAAAAAATGTTAAATTGGACTTCGGGCCTGAACTGGTCGTGCGCGACGTCGTGATTCGGGAAAACCACTGGATCGTCTCAGCGCACGGAGCCGGGGCGCTGTCGTGTCCCGTCTGCGGAGAGCTTTCATCGTCGCGACATAGTTGGCGCGTCCGGCGCTTACAGGATCTTCCGATCCAGGGCGCGCCAGTTGTTGTTGAGCTGCGTTTGGGGCGTGGCGATGCAGCAACGAGCAATGCCCGCGAAAGATCTTCGTTGAAAGACTGACGAACGCCTCTCCCTTCGCGCCAAAGACGCGGCGCGTCAGCAAAGATGTGCTGGAAACCCGCTCCGCTAAGGATACGGCGGATTGGCTCAAGCAGCATCCTGAAATTGAAGTCGTCAGCCGCGACCGCTGGGGGGTCTATGCACAGGGCACCCGGCAAGGCGCGCCTCAGGCCCGACAAGTCGCTGATCGCTTTCATTTGCTGCAGAATTTTCGCGAAAGCATCGAGCGCCAGATGACTGAGATCAGCCGCTTCGCCGACCGCCCCCAACTTACACCTGTCCCAGGCGATCGCCATGAATCGCTGCGATTTGAGCGCCGCCACGCGCGTCAGATCCTGTTCGACCAAGCCAAACTGCTGCACGCCGCAGGCAAGACGTTCGTCGACATCGCCGCCGAGATAGGCGTCAAGCGCAGAACCGTTGCTAAGT
>Ga0326727_10013044_pt1 | contig 18648 bp, 34 predicted proteins | sample MB2enrmetagenome_FD_207643 | JGI IMG/M metagenome (GOLD analysis project Ga0326727, IMG submission 207643) | Lab enriched peat soil microbial communities from McLean, Ithaca, NY, United States - MB29MY | ecosystem: Environmental > Terrestrial > Soil > Wetlands > Peat | place: USA: New York...
AACTTACCAAGAGTGGACGGCATGATCGGTGGCTTCGAGACCTCGAAGAGGTGATCCCAAACTCGACCGGTCGATCCCAAAGCATAGAAATCTGGGACTCTTGGAGGCAAAGCCCGCCCACGTAGAGCGTGACGTAGTGCTTGCCCTCGGCCTTGAAGACGTCGTTCGTGAAGGTGATCTTGTGCATGCGCGCCGGATCGATCTCGATTCCGGTCTCCTCCCGAAGCTCGCGCGCCCCGCATTCGGTCACGGTCTCGCCGGGCTCGAGATGGCCGCCAGGGAAGGACCACGTGCCGGCGCCGTGGCTGCCCTTGCGCAAGCCCATGAGCGCGGCGTCTCCCTGCCGGAGGAGCACGGCGACGCCGACGCGAACGTGGGTGCTATCGATGAGCAAGCACCCTGGTCCTTTCTTCTATCACTGTCCAAGTCCTTTCTTCGCCACGTCCTCGAGCTTGCTGATCCCGCCCGGCGCATGAAGCGGACAGAGCCAGCGCCGCGAGGTCTCCCGCGGCTTCAAGACCAGCACCCGCAAAGCGGCGTCCTCGTCGTCCTTCTCGGGCGCCCAGCCGATGATGCGGCACTCCTCGAGCGTCAATCCGTGCGGCATGCCGAGCTGCTGGCGTCTGCCGCATGCCTCGCACCGAAGCTCGCCGCCGCTCGGCATCATCGTCAGCTCGATGGTCACGCGCAACACGGGGTCTCGTTCCTCGCCATCAGCGGTCGAACCGCCCGTCCAGCATCTGGGTGATCTTCATGAAGTAGGCGGTGACGTAGCTCGGCGGCTTGTCCTTGAGCGCGGCCGCCAAGATGTGTGCGAGGACCTGGAGGAGATCGTCGCGGCTACCGGGAGCAACCTTTGCGAGGTGATCGAGCGTCGAGACCACGGCCTTCTCGAGAGCATCGTGGTCGAGCTGCCCGCCCCGCACTTGATTCTTCACTTGATGTACCCCGAAAGAAGCGGACCACCTTTGACACCCTTGTACACGTAGGGAGCCGCAGCGGGTGCGGGCTCCTCGTTCGCTCCCTTCTTGCTTCGGAGCTTGTCGCACCGAATGCACCGGTCTTGCCGCCCGTCGGGCGAGCTAGACTTCCTGTGGAACTCGTCCAGTGGAAGCGACTCGCCGCACTCGCGGCACTCCTTCTCGTTCAGCTCCAGCTCGTCAAGACCCTCGAGCTTGCCAGAGGAGTATTCCGACATCTTCACCGAGCCGAGATTGAAAGCGTCGTCACCCATCGCCGCTCCTTCACGCATAGTGACTCACGCGCCGGCCGTCAAGACAGCGCGCAGTCAGATCCAGTTACATGACGAATCAGGTCTTTTTTGTCGTGGCTCCCGCCGGCCAGCCGGTCGCGAGCCCAGCATCGGACCAGCCCTGCACGTCGGAGAGCTGCGCGCCGTCCTGCCAGTTCTCGATGATGCCTTGAGCCGACCACGCGACCGCCTGGTGGAGCCGCACGCGCGGAGAGACCGGGGGCGGATTCGGAACGGGCGGAGGATTCGGTGCTGGCGGCTGCGGATTCGGCGGCGGCTGCGGATTCGGCGGCGGATTCGGCTGCGGCTGCGGTGCTGCAGTCCCGGCAACCGCTGCGATGAATGACGCGCCGTTCGGAGAACCGAGACCCGTCGCCGGGTCCCAACCGGGCGCCGTGGGGTCGCCGTTCGAGCCCGTCGTGATGTCGTTACACGCGGTCGCGCGCGAGGCGTACGCGCTCGGCGTGACGAGACCCGCCTGCACCTTGCCCACGGCCCTCGCGACCGCGATGAGTGCCGCTGTGAACGGAGACGCTGCGCTCGTGCCGCCGACGACCGTCCACGAACCGTTCGCGCTCATCTGCCATCCGCTGTTTGGGTCTGCATTGGCGGCGGTGTCCGGGACCCCGCGGCACGTCGGCGTGCCCGCCGGCGGAGTCACGATGCCCGCTTGGAACGGCGGCATCGCCCAGGTCGGATCGAAGCCTCCGCCGCCTCCCTCGTCCCCCGGAGCGCCGTCGCCCCAGGCTGACTCTCCGGCCCGGGAGCCGTCGGCCGCGACCTGAAGATTCGTCCCGCCTACGCCCCAGACGCACGGATCGCTCGCCGGGTAGTCGGCGCTCGGCGCGCTCGTGCCGTCGTCGATGGAGTTATCGCCGCTCGCGGCGCAGAAGGTCACGCCCTTGTCTGCGGCTGCCTTGAACGACGCAGCGAGCGCGTCGCGTTCGGCCGGATCCCACGTGGCTTCCGCCGAGCCCCACGACCAGCTCGCGACCTCGATGCCCGCGGCGACGAGGTCGTCGGTCACGAGCTTCATCCCACCCGACGCGTTCGGGCCGAACGTGATCGTGACGTCGGCCGCCTCACCCGTGAGGAAGAACCAGGTGAAGCAGACCAATTCGAGGTCGAGCATGTTCTCGACATTGCTCTCCTGGTCGACGGTCGGATCGCTAGACGCTCCGCCGACGGTGCGCACCGTGATGTTCGGCTTGGCCATCCCCCAAGCGCTGACGACGTTGTCGATGTCGGCTTGGACGACGCCGCCACCCAGGGAGCCAATGCCGATCTTCGTCGGCGCGGCTCCCGCGTACACGTTCTGCTTGAAGCCGTAGGCCGTGAGGACCTCGGCCGGCGAGAGTGTGCCCGCGGGGAAGGCGTCGCCGCTGCCGAGACGCACGCCACGAAGGCGCGGATGAATGCGGTGGTAGTGGTGGCACTTGTGCGTCATGCGATCTCCTCTCGATCGTGGTTTTCAGTCGTGCGGACTCCAGCGCGCCTCGACCAGGTCCCTGATCTCCTCGAGCTTGTCCGTGATCTTGTCGAGGACGCGTTCATCGTCGTTGTCGTCGACGAAGTCATAGGCGTCGTAGAACCCGTTCTTCAGGGCTTGATAGATGTGGATGTCGGCATCACGCAGACACCGATTGAAGGCACGCTTTCGTTCTGGCGAACCGATTAGCTCAATCGGATCCACCTCTTCGTAACGACTCGCTTTCTTCGGAGGCATGCGTCCCCCTTCACTTCCAGGAATGGATCACGGTCTGCTGCCGCTGAAGCTCTGCGATCTGCGCGGGCGTCGCGCCGCGCGGGGATGCCTGGGCCGTGGTGCCCGCGTCGCCGGCAGCGCTGCCGCCCTGCCACGCGCCGATGATCTTCATGAGCGCGTCGACGGCAGCCTGGACGGCGGCGATGAGCTTCGAGAGATCGGGGACGGGCTGCGAGGCTGCGGCGGCGGCTTTCAGCGCGTCTTCGATCGCCTGGACGGCCTGCTCGATGGTGAAGACGGCGTTCGAGTAGTCCGACTGCGCTTGCGCCTGCGCCGCGGCCGGGATGAGCGGGAAGATGACGCCCCACACGGCCGCGACGGCTTGGAGGAACGCCTCGACGTACTGGATGAACTGGAGCACGCTTCCGGGATTCTGGGTGATCGTCGTCCACCACGAGCTGCCGCACGCAGCGAGGAATGCTCCGAACGAACCTCCCAGGACTGCTCTCAGGGCTAGCCGACGAGATACCTCCGCACTTGCGGGCTTCACACTGGACGCTGCCATCGCTGCCTCCGCTTTCGCTTTGGCAGGGAGCTTACCAGGGAGAGGAGGAGCGGACCAGACCGCTCTAGCCGTGGTGCAGATGCATCGAGAGCAGGATCACGCCCCAGGCGAGCGCGATGCCGCCGATGTAGCCTGCGAAGTCCTGGACGCCGTCGGGATAGATCGTCTGCTTCGGGATTTCGAATGCCGGGTCGAAAATGAACTCCTTGCCGGCAGCGAAGATCACGAGGCCGCCTGAGCACCACCCGCACGCTGGCAAGATCCCGGGCGGGATCCCGACGATGAGCGCGATCGACACGATCGCCGTCGCGAAGACGAGAAGCGCTGCCCATCCGATGTGCGCCATCGTGCTGTCGAACCCGTCGGAAGCCATCCACGAGTTCGTGAGGTGCACCTTCATCCACGCCCACGCCTTCGACCAGAAACCGGCGTTCTCGGGCACGGCGAGCTTGAAGCGCTGCACCTTCTTGCCGTCCACCTCGACATCCTCGGTGAAATTCTTGACGGTCCTCGTCCAGCTCGTGCCGTGCGCGAGCGAGCGGTAGTGGACGAGCGGCTCGAGCGTCACCTCGTCGATGGAGAGTCCAAAGACGTCGTAGAACGGACCCTTGTAGTGCTGGTATCGACCGAGCGGAATCCCTCCGGCCGCGAGCTTCTCCTGCGCCTCGTCCTTGACGTCTTTGCCTCCGTCGCTCACTTGTCCTCTCCGCCTTTCTTTTCGAACTTGGGTCGCGCCTCGGTCACGGCCTCCGATTTGATGTCCGGCTTCGTTGGGATCTCTTCCCTCGTGAAGGACATGGCCGGAGATCCTTGAGGCTCGCTCGCTGTTGCCTTGGCGCGGGACGAGAAGATCTGCGCGGCCTTCGGCACTGCCCACGTGATCGCGGCGCCGGCGATCATGAAGAAGACGTGCGACGGGATGATGCCCTTCCACGCGAGGAACGTGGAGCTGCAGATGAGCGCCACGAGCACGAGCGCCGCGGGCAGTCCGCTCTCAACCACGGTTCGTTATCTCTTTGTGGACGTCATCGGCGACGTCGTACGCGGTGTATTCGATCTGCTCCGCCGCGTTGTAGAAGGATTGGAGCCGACTCTTGGGGATGCGCTCGAGATTCTTCCTCAAAGCCCGCTGGATCTCCCTGAGTTCTTTGTCGAGATCATCGAGTCGCGCGAGAATCGAGTTTGAGTTCGTCATGGTTCCCTCTTCACCTTGAGCATCGGCTTGGAGTATCCGGCCCCCTAGACTCGTGCGCAAGCCTCGACGGACAGGTGCGCTCCACCGCAGAACGAGCACGGCAGGAGCACGAAGTTTCCTTTTTTGAGCCAGCACTTGTAGCAAGGAAGGAGCGCGCGGCACTTGTTCGGGTTGCCGGGCTTGCGCGCCCTTTCCGCCGGCACGCGCACGAGGTGCCCGCACGCGAGCATCGCGGAGAAGAACTCGGGTCCCGGACCCCCAGCGCCTGGCGCGCGCCAAGGTCGCGATGCGCGGCAGAACTGGAGCGGGAAAAGGTGGCCCGCCGAGCGCCAAAGCTCGACGAGGAGCCTCAAACTGTCGTCGAAGATCATCGGGTCGGGTGCGGCCACGCACGCAACCTAACCACTTTCTCCTCGATCATGCTTTGCGACTTCGGATCCGCGCCTTTCGCACAGCCTCGATTGCGGTCCGGTGCTGAGCGGGTGTCGTCTTCTCGAGCGCGCCGGCCGCTGCGAGGTTCTTCGCCACTGCCTCTAGGAACTCTTCGTCATGCGGCGATGCGTAGCGATTTGGGCACATCGGGTAGCTCGGGTGCCACTCGTAGGTCGTTCCACAGGCTAGGCATCGGACCTTCGTCATCGAGGCATCCCCGTGGAGTCGGGGAGCTTCGAGCAGGTGCAGCAGCGGCTCATGCCTGCTGTTCCAAGACAACGACCTGCTCCAGCACGACGACGACATGGTGGTGCCAACTGTCGTCGGGCCGAAATACCGAGACGACGCGCCAGCCCTTCTTAGCGTGGTCAGTGAGCTTCCGCCTGAAGGCTTCGGCTCCGTCGTAGCTGGTCTCGAACACCTTGTATTTGGCCTCAACCGTGGGCATCGCTTTTCTTCCGAAGGATCTCCGAGACGATGTTTCTCGCCGCGTCACGCGCCTGCACGACGCCCTCGTAGCCATGGCTGTCGCACGCGTGGTCAGTAAGAAGATGATCGGCAGCGTCGGCGAGCTTGCTCAATACATCCGGGAGCGACCACGGCGACTCTACTGCTGCGAGCATCGCCCGGACGTGAAGTCCGCGCACGACGTCGGCCGCATCGTGGAGCGTTTCACCGATGGCAGCCTGGGAGCGATCCCCGAGTCCGTCGAGGTCATCGGCTACCTCGAGTGGATCGTGCATCACGCCGTTACGATCCGGTACGTTCATCTCCCAGCCTTGTACTTGGCCTCAACCATCATCGTCCTGTCTCGCGAAGATCTCACGATCAATGTCATCTTGCGCTCCATAGAGCGATGTTCCGCGCAGACCTCCCGCGACCCGCGCAAGTCTCTCGGCCTGATGGTAGGCGGCCTGGACGAGTGCATCGTCGAAGAGAGCACGCGCGAAGACGTCTCCGATCGGAGAGAAGTGATCGATGCCGTAAGGCCTAGCAAGACGCGAGATCCACAAAGCCTCGCCGAAGATCTCTCTCCACGATTCCGCCTCTTCACCGTCATGGGGAAGAAATCGCATCGCTTCGCGACCGTAGTTCGAGGCGTGGACCCACACGTCGTCCGCACGGAGATTCCGCAAGTCGACGACACGTGAGGGCGAGTGCCCATCCAAGATCCGGGAGAGGTCGGCTTCGCGGCCGATGCGCACATCGGCAAAGAAGTGGTCCGTGAGTCCGTAACCCGGAAGCGTCATCTCCATGCGAACATGATCGCGCTCACTGAAGATGAAGTAGGCGTGAGCCGGGATCTTGTTGTCGCTTTCCGCGAAGATCTCGCGCATCTTCTCGACGCGCGGATTGTCTCTCCCCGAACGACCGCCCGGAACCAGTGGCGGGATCTCGTCGAAAAAGAGCGTGAGCCAACCCGCGCAGAGCTTGAACTCGGCGCGCATCTTTTGGTACGGGAACGGGCACCGGAGATAGACCTCCTGCTGCACTTCGTGCGGCCTCCCCGCGGGTTTGTTCGAGATGTTCAACGTGCATCCGCACTCGAAGGGCTCGGGGCCATGGGCGTCCGCCGGCGCGTGCTCGGAGAACCGGAGCGTCGGTCCAGCGAGCTGCCGATAAAAGGAGTAACGCTCGACGCTCAGAGACATGCTGTAGCGCGAGTGCCAAGCCGCGCGCTTCTCCGGCGTCATCTCGAGGCTCACAGCCTCTGCCGCTCCTCGTCCCAGGCCTTCTGCACACGCTCGACTTGGTCGAGCGCCGAGTCGCGCTGCGAGACGATCGCGAGGAGCACCTCCGCATTCAGCTCGATCGTCCCGAAATAGAGGTCCACGTGATCGTGCACCCAGGCCTTCCACTGCTCGAGCGTCCAATTCTCATTCGGATCCTTCGTCGTCGCTGCTGCCATCACTCCCTCCTCCACTCGGCCGGGGCGCTCTTCACTTCCGGGGGCACCGGCGCGAGACACGACTCCTCGACGAGCCAATCCGCGGCGAGTCCCCAAAACCCGTGTACCTTCACGCGCCACTTGGTGCCGAGCGGCGGCGTGCGGCCCTCGACCAGCGTCACGAGCGTCCCTTCGTGGAGGAAATCCGTGCCGCGGGTCTGCCAAGTCTCGCCAGGCGACATTTCTCGCAGGGGCTCTTGCTTCGACTTCATGCTCTCGACCGGCTCCTCCGCCTGCCACGAATCCTTTCGATCTTCCTCTCTCTCGCCCGGAGCACGCGGTCGATCTCGGCGGCGATGAGCGCGCCGGCCTTCTCGAGAAGACGCAGGGCTTGGTCGTCGTCTGGATCCTTGAACCCGCCGCCGTGGTGGTCATAAGGGCGCGCGTCGTAACCCTCCCAGGGCCAGGGATCGACGAAGCTCATCCCGGCAGCGAACTCCTGTTTCTCGTAGATGCGCAGGCCGCACGAGGCCGCCGCGTAGCAGGCCGCCGCGACCGCGAGGTCGCCGCTCCCGTGCTCATCGTCGTGAGCGGCGTCGTAGCCTTCCTTCTCGACTTGCCTCGTTCGCTCGATCGCGATTCGCTCCACTCCGGTCATTGCCATCAGACCTTCCCCTCGAGGATCTCGCGCATCCGGAGGTCGCCGATCGCCGAGCGGACCTTGCCGATGTCCACCTCGAGCCTGCGCTTCTGCTCCTCAGCCTCGCGGCGCTTGCCGTCGGCTTCGGTCGCGCGCTTCTCGGCAAGCTCGAGGAACTCCTTGCTGCTCGTGTGGCCTCTCTTGAGCGCCTCGTGCTCGGTCCGGAGCTTCTGGTGCTGCTGGTCGCTCTCCGCGAGCGCCTTGTTCCGAGTCTTGAGGTCTTCGTTCTCAGCACGGAGCGCGTCGAGGTTCATCTGCCCCATGAGGACGACAGGACAATACTCGCAGCGCACGCGCTGCTGGTTCATGCCGTTCTCCCAGTAATTCTCGATGACGTCATCGCGTGCCGCGTAGGACATGAGGATGACCCAGCCCTTCCTCACGTGCTCGGCCACCTCGGTCGGATGGACCTCCTTGCAGGTCTCGATGCTATCCCAGCGCACGCCGGGATTCATGGTCACGCCGCCCATCGCTTGCGCCGGATTCATGCTCGCCGCCTCCAGCCGCGCAGCGTACTGCAATCGTACGACTCGTCAATCCAGACCTCTCAGACCTCTCAGATACCACCATCACCATCCGTTGATGCTCGAGATCTCGAGGCCGTTGGTGGACGCCCACCTCGAGAGGATCTGCACCTCGTCGGCGTTCGCGACGCGGTTGCACACTCCGCGGTACTGGACGATCTTGCGCGGCTGATTCGCGACCTCGATCGTGAGCTGCGCCCAGTTACCGATGGAGTCCTCCTTCGTCATCGACCAGATCGAGACATGGCCGCTCTCGATGCGGTGGGCGTATGACCAGACGCAGTGGTGCATGCGTCGTCCCTCTTCGGCCAGCTCCTTGCTGCTCAAGATCTCGAAGACGCGCCAGGTCTGGCGCCTCGTCGGGCCGCCACGCTCGCGGACGTCCACCTCGTACTCGCCCCCGCGGAAACCGGAGGGCTTGAACTCCATGCCCCTGATCTTCTTCATGGTGGCAAGCTCGCCGTGCCACTCCTGCATTCCGCGGATCATCGCGAGCGCGCTCCGGCCCTTCATCGAGAAGTCGGGTTCCTGGCGACGCCGGTACTCGATGTAGTCCGCAAGCGGGCCGACGAGAGTCCTGTCCATCATCGGGTTCTTGCCGAACCACGCGACGACCGTGAGCCAGAACTCCTCGTCCGAGTGCCCCATGAACTGCCGTCCCCACGGGGTCGCTTTCAGCACGGAGAAGAGTTGGCCGTCGCCACCGCTCGAGCGGACGATCGCGCGCCGGATGGCGTCGAAAAGCGAGTAGTCCGACGACGTCGCGAGCACATCGTGGCACTGCTTCTGCGTGAGCGGCACCGGCAGGCCGCCGTCCTTGATGAACTTGAAGAAGCTCCCGCCCCCGGCCACATGGGAGACCGCGAGCGAGAAGGTCGGAGCATTGTCACCGAGCAGGCCGCTCCAGAGCACCGCGCCCACGCGGTACTTGCCGATCATGTGTTCCGCGAGCGACCGGAAGAGAGAGTCGAGGCTCTTGCCACGTGGACTCCACTCCGAGACAGGCCGGAGGTGCGGCAGCATCCCGAGGTAGTGCAGGCCTTTCACGTATCGTTCATCGAGGAGCTTCGGGCAGACGCCCCGCAAGGAGTCGAGGAAAGCCTTCGACTTCTCCGCGTCCGAGCTGACAGCCCATGGAGGCATCGGGCTGTGTGAGGCCCACTCGATGATGCGGCGGAGCCTGTCCTTCTCGAAGTCGCGTGACTTGGCGAGGGCCCTCGAGACGGCCGCACAACGCTCCGCCGCGGTGTCAGGGCGCTGTTTGGCCTGCGCCTTGCGCTTGGCCCGCAGCGAGTCGCGCTCGGCCCTCTCCTTCTGCGCCTTCGTTCGGATCACGACCAGACCATGATGCGGTACTCGCCCGGACGCGCGAGGCTGCGGTCTCTGACAAGATCAGGGTTCGGGTTCGCCTCGTCCTCGCCCGCAGCTTGAAGTGAACGACCACCTTGCGGCCCAAGCGGTTGCTCTTGAAAAAGATGTAGAGATGCTGCGCGACGAAGCCGATGGCGGTGAGCACCATCCAGATCTGGACGTCGATTCCCGCGTGCGGCGTGTGGGGGTGCGGCGCCATCAGGCCTCTTCGGAATAGCGATTCAAGATCGACGCGCCTAGAATCGAGCGAGCGAGCTTGTCGTCCCCGAGGGAACGCGCAGCGCTCACCCTGTCGTACTTCGGTTCGTACCTCTTGCCGCGGATCACCGCCTCGAACGTGTGATTCTGCGCGGTCTTGTTCCTCGCAACGATCGTCACGTGCACGCCGGGAAATGCCGGCTCGCACGCGATGGGCGCGCCGCGGCCCGCGGAGAACGCAGAGGCAGCAATCAGGCTCGGGCTCGTGCGCTGCGAATCCTTGCCCACGCGGATGTCTTCGATACTGAAGTGGTCGGCAATCTTCGGCGGCACGAAGAGCCTGCTTGGCACCATCGACACCTGCACGTTCTCCGTGACCACGAACGACGACATGCAGCACGTCTCGACGGGTCCGAACCCGATGATGTGGGGCTCGTCTTCCGCCTCGTTGTCCGGCGACGACACTTGTCGGAAGTTCGCATCGTCACGCGTGAGCGGCACAACGGCTTCCCAGACGAGAGGAACGCCGCAGTAGCTGCACTTCGAGATTGCGCCGTGCATCGTCTCCGGCTGAAGCGGCGCGATGCAGCTCGGGCAACGGAGCGAGAAAGGCCTCACCCTCGGCGCAGGCGGCACTGCGGCTCGCTCACCGACAATCGTCGGGCCCCAACCGACGATCGCCGGACCAGTGGTGTCGCCCGTGAGCACCTTCGCTTCCGGTCTCGACGCGATCCAGCGGCTGCCGTCCCAAACGACCATGTCTCCGATCGCCGGCTCTCGTTCGTGGGGTCGAGGGCCGCCCGCGGCTCCCATCGAAGGTCGCACGCCGTCGAGGGACGCCCACCTCGAACCGTTGAACACGAACGTGTCGCCGGCCATGTAGGGCGGATAGTCGCTCACAAGCTCGCGCCTTCGGCTCGAGCGCGAGCTGGTCGACCAGGGCGACGCCCAACGTTCACGGCGTCCTTCGCAAACCGAGCGGCATTCTCGAACTTCGCAAGCAGCACGCCGTTGCTGGACACGACTCGTGCACCGGTCCCGAGCGAACGGCCGTCGCACATCGCGTCTTCAATGTGCTCGCGCCACTGCCCTGGCTCCTGCCCGCGCCTCTCGGCCCTGAACGGTCCCCTCACCGCGCTCACCACCATCGCCTGGCTCTTCTTCACAGGGGACAAGTTACCCTGGGACCTCACAGCAGGCGAGCGGAAGTCAAGGGCCATCATCACTTCGGTCGCTTGATGGCTTTCCTGTTCTCTCTGAGAAGAACGAACCCGATGTATGCGAAGACTGGAAGACTGATCACGACGAACCCGGCAAGGATCACGTCCCCGATGGTGTAGACGAACACCTCAGGAAGGTTCCACCGGCTTGTCGGCAGCCTTCTTGCCTTCCGACTTTTCCTGCGGAGGGACCATCGTCACTCCCTGAGGTCCCTGGGGAGGCACGACCTTGACGCCGGGCGGCACGGGAGGCTCGGTCGGAAACTGGTCGACGAGACCGCCGGGTCCGGGCCCGGAATGCTCGGACGGCTGACGCGTGGGAAACTGCGTCACCATCTCACCCTTGATGCTCCTCGGGACGAACCCGCCGGACGCGGCCATCGAAGCGGCGCGCGCGGCGTCCTGGGCTGCGCGCTCGGCTCGGAGCGAGTATTCCTCGAGCGTCTCGAGGCGCATGTCGAAGAGGCCGCCGACACGGCGCATGCAGGCGTCGCAGAGCGTGTACGCGACGCGCGCGTCCTCGTCGGGCGGCCCGGCCTGCGCGGCGGGATCGAGGGGCAGGGGCATCGGCTGGGGGAAAGGCGACGGCCCGAACGCCGAAGGCGGAGGCGCTGACCAATCGAACGAAGGGGGCGGCGGCGGAGGCGCCGCCATCGGGTCCGCCCCTGGCAGGACGAAGCGTTGGCCGCGGAAGACCAGCTCGACGCGGCAGCGCTCGCGCCTCGGCCACGCTGCGGGCTCCTCGTCGGACTTCTGCCCGCACATGTCGCAATGGAAGATGATCGTCTCGGCCATGGTGTCCTCTTGGTCCTAGAACTTCGTCACTCGAAAGCCAGGGGGCAAGCGCAAGTCATCAGAAAAGCAGGGTCTGAAGCGTCGACGGCGAGGACGGATCGAAGACCGAAACCGGCGTCTTTAGGCCGAGGACATCCTTCAGAAGCATGCCGACGTTCGCCGTCCACATCGAGTCCACCACACCGTCGCCGCCGCCGCCGAACGGGTTCTTGTAACGCACGTTCGTCGCGAAGAACGTCGTCGCCTCGTTCCGGAGCCAGTGCTCGCGGAACTTGAGCAAGAGCAGCGCGGCCAAGCACTCCTCGGAAGGGGGCACCGTCCAATCGTGGAAATGGAGAACCGCGTTGTCGTCGAGGTCGAACGCGATGCGCGTGTTGCGATGCGCAAGGGGGCTATTGCGATGGGCCACGAGGTACTCGTGCCCCGACATGCCTCCCTTGAACCGCACGTAGCGGTACTTGGCCCATGACTCGTGCTCCTCCTCGCTGAGGAACGCGAGCAGGACCTCCGTGGCAGGCTTGTCGCACTCTTCGAGGTCCGTGAAGCATTTAGGGCAGCACGGGGTCGGCCTTTTTACGGTCGCCGCGGCCTCCGCGTCCTTTTTCTTCGCGAGCGCCTTGCTCTCCTCGGTCGGCTCGGTCGCCTCTTGACGACGCTTCGGCGACTCGGGAGCCGCCTCCTCACCCTTGCCGGGCTCTTCGCCTTCCTTGGTCCGGTAGGGATGCTTGCCCGAGACCGGAGCTGCATCGGACGGGATGCGCGACGTCTCGGCGACTTCGATGTGACCGTCCTTGAAACGAATCGCGGTGATGACGTTCTGCCCGGGCCTGATTGACGAGGCCACGTAGGGCCCGATCTCGGCGAGCGGCGCGTCGAGCACGACCACGGTCTTGCGCCAGCCCGACGGGTCCTTCATCTTCTCGGCGCGCGACTTGTCGATCCACGACTTCTCCATGAAAGGCTTGCTGAGGTTCTTGAGCATCAGGCGCTCGCCCGACGTCGGGCGCTCGATCGTGAGCACCGTGGTCTTGTCGTCCTTGCCCGACTCGAGGCGCCAGTCGCCGTTCCACGCCGGGACGTACCAGGCCCTCACTGTGCCGCCTCCGAGGAATCTTCACTCTCGTGGGTCTCGTGAGCCTCGTGATCGTGATGAGCCTTGTCCTCACCCTCGTCGCATTCGCTCCGTGGGACCCGGCCCGTCTCCTTCGGCGACGTGCTCGCGGGCTCGGCCTTCGCCTCGATGACGCTCTTCTTCTCGAGCTTCTTGCCGAGGAGACGCTCGCGGAGCGCGGCATGCAGCTCCTCGTCGCCTTCTTGCTTGGCGATCCGCATCGCCTCGGCAATGTCCGCGGGCGACTCTTTCTTCTGGCCGGCGATCACCTCGGGGATCAGGCTCACAAGCTCGCGGATGGCGCGCGCGCCGAATTGCTCGGGCTCGACGACGGTTCCGACGACGCCGCCGAACGTTCCCATGTTGTAGGTCGCGACGGACGAGCCGCCGTACGCCACGCCCGTGCCCTGCCGCGCCGGCGCGGGCGACCCGCGCACGACCGAGAAGAGTTCGCGTGCGCGCGCCGCGAGCTGCTCGATGCGGTTCAAGACGAGCGCGTCGCCGATGTCGCCGTCCACGAGGTCGCGAAGCTCCGCGCGCACGGCGGCGACGAGCGGCTCGGGGATCGAGGTCTTCGCACCGGGCTGCGGCGGAAGCTGGTCACGAAGCGGCACGCCGGGTTGCACGGCGAGCGGGTAAGCGGGCGTCGCGATTGCGGTCATCGGTTTGTTCGGCCGCGCACCTCTACGCCGCCGATCCTTTCGCGATCACGTTACAACGCGCAGGCCGAGCCGGGCAAGCTTTACGAATGACGTATCGCTACGACGGCGGCGGAACTGGAGAGATGTGGCCGCCCATCAACCGGAGGATTGTGGGCAAGAGGCGCTCGATCATCTGGGTCATCTCCGCGTCCCGCTTCTCGCGCCGCTCGATGCTCTTCTCGTAGGTGTCGACGAGTCGGCCGAAGAGCTTCAAGAACTCGTCCACCTGCGCCTTCGTGAGACCCGGCTCCGGCTCGGAGGCCTTCGTCTTCAACTTCGTGGCAACGGACGAGGCCATCACGCCCTCCCTTCGGCAGCACGCGACCGCGGCCGCGCCTGGTTGCGCTTCCACCACCATCCTGGCGGGATGTCGGTCACTTCGTTCGTGAGCGCGTCGACGACCACGCGCGTCGTGGTCGTGCCTCGCTGGTCGGCCGTGGCCTCGACCTTCTTCTTGAGCCACGCCGGGATCCGGAAGGTCACCGTCATGACGTCCACGTCGCCACGGCTGTGACCGTTTCCGTTCTTGTGGCCACTGCCATTCTTGTGACCGTTCCCAGGTTTCCCGTTTGTCTTCTTGCCCATCTCCCGGGCTTTTGTATCACGCGCCTGGAGGGCGATGCGAGCCGTATCTTTGCAGTAGCGCCTTCAGGCGGCGACGCCGATGGGCACCCTGCCCTTGTTGTCCTCGTAGATCGTGTCGAAGTCCACAGTCACGCCGGCGACCACGACGTCGACCGGCCGCCCCTGGATGATCGCCCAATCGCACTCGGGGACTGCGGCGATGCCCGCGATGTCCCTGATGAGGCTCGCACTCACCCAGTAGAGCGTGACGAGGAGAGCGTAGAGCTGCGCGCTCGTCAGCAGGGCCTGCTCGCCCACGTAGAGCGCAGCGAGGTAACCGGCCGCTTGGACCTCGGCCGCCCAGGCGTTGACGTGCGCCATCACGGCTGCGGGGTTACCGCCGCCCACGCCCTCGAGGTCAAAGGCGATGTGCACGCCCCTCGGCACACCGAGTTTCTGTAGCTGCCCGACGTCGCGCTCGCCGTCGAGTTTCCCCTCCGCCCCGGATGGGATCCAACCTGGGTCGCGTGAGTGGTTGACGAAGTAGAGCTTGAGCCCCGAGACGAGGATGGTCGTGATCTCGGACACCGTGAGATCGCTCAGGTACCGAAAGACGCCCTTGATCCCCGCCGCGCGGAGCGCAGCACACATGCTGCCACTCAAGATCGTGTCGGTGTCGACGCACGCTTCCTGGGGAACTCCAGCGGCGAGTCTCACAGCACCGCCGCCTCTCCGACGAGGGTCGCCTCGAAGATCTGCTCCATCTGCGACTTGTTCTCGACGACCAGGCCCACGAGCTGCCCGACGTATGCGACATCGAGCCCGAGGTTGCAGTGCACGCCGACCACGCCCTCCTCGAACACGGATGCGGGGATGGGAGTCGGAACGCCGTCCGCGCCGCTCGTAAGCTGCTCGCTCACACCGATCCTCAGCGAGGTGATGTTGAACGAAGAACCGAACCCGCTCCCCACCACGAGATGCTTTCCGCGGAAGGGGAGCTGCGGAATCGCTTGGAAGATGTGCTTGCTCCCGGCGGGCACCCTCGTCGGTCCGAAGCGGAGCGCGACCGGTGATGAGGGTCGAGCCGCCTGAAAAGAAGGTCCGTTCATGGGAAAGGAGTGCCCGTTCCGAGTGAGCGGGAGCGGCTTGCAGCCGCTCGGCTTGTCCTGCATTCGCCTCTCCGCGGCGCGCTCAAGGAGCTTCTCCGCGGCTTCGCCAAACGATCGCTCATGCTCGATCTGTTTGTTCGTGCTCTGCTTGAGCTTGTCCAAGTTTCGCTCGAGGCCGGCGAAGAGATCGCCGGTCACCTCGCTCGCGGGCTGCCTCGACTTGATCGTCTGGTCATAAGGCTCGCCCTTGCCGCCCTTGCCCTCGCCGAGCAGCTTCCTGTCGACGGGCCTTCCCTGAGCGATCTCCTCCCGCTCCTTCAGGAATGCGGCGCAGTCGTCCCACGGATGCGCCTTCACCTTCGCCTCGAGCTTCTTCGTCAGCTCGAACCCGCCGGGGTCGCTCTTCTGCGCATATGCACGGGCGTCGCCAGCGAGCATCGCGAGCATCCTCTCCTTGGGCAGTGACCCGAGCTGCGCGTAGAGCGCGACCCTGCCTCGTTCCTGGCATCCGGGCTTGCCGCAGTAAACGCGATCCATCGCGCCCAGCTTGTCGCCGCACCCACGGCAGAATTCAGGCACCATGACTCGTTCTCCTTTCGTCTACGTCTTCAACGATTTCGCGGACGTAAAATGCCACCTTCCCGCACGTCGGGCACGGCACCACCGTCTCCGAAGCGATCTTGCCCGCGATGCAGAGAATCACGATGCCGCGCAAGTACGGCGTCGAATGCTCGCACCGCGACTCGATGGATAGCGCCCTACGCCCCATCAGAGCCTCGAGTCCGCGTGAACGAGTCCTCTGCATCCCGCAAGGCCTTCTCCAGCTCGGGCGTGAACTGCCTGTGGCCGCGGAGGGGTTCGGCACCCTTCGTCTTGCACACCCAGAACGCGAGGTTTGCGGGAATGGGCGCGTAGATGCCGCTGATGCTCCGCGCGAAGGGCCCGACGACGCGTCCGGATCCGCTCGACAGCTCGAACTCCTTCGAACCGCAGATCAGACACTTCTCGGGCTTCTCGGGCGCGGCGGTCACGGGGTCTCCGCGAACTTCGCGAGCGCCTCGGGCAACCGCGCTCGGAGCGCGTCGATCGTCTTGGGACGCATCCGCGCACCCTCCACGATAGCGTCCTCGAGCGTGAACTGCGAGCACCTGAGGGCCTCGAACGTCTTTCTCTTGCCGTGCGCGGCGACGAGCGCCTTGAGCGCGACCTCCAAGTCCTCGGGGACCGGGACTCGGCCCGCGGGAACGTGACTGCCTCCCATCTTTTTCTTCTCCTCTTCTCTGATCGGCTAACGACAGCTCGGTGAGTAAACGATAAGCCAGACCACCATGACGGCCAAAAAAGCTGCAAGGAGAGCAGAGAGAGCATGGTCTCTGACCGCCATGAGAACGGGCCTCCACCCACTCGCGTTCATTGCCCGCACCAGTGTTTCTCCCCGCGACCCTCACAACCCTTCGTCCCGTGACAGCACTCGCCGGGCGCCTCTCGGTGGAGTCCGAGCCCGGAGCCCTGCTCCGCAGCGGAGCGGAGATTCGACGTGCACAGACTCTCCACCGCGATCCGGATCGCGGAGACGTCGCTCGACCCGAGCTTGTCGTAGGCGTCGAGGATCGAGAGAACGTCCTGCATGGCGCTGTCGTAGCCGTCGTGGTTTTGGCTCACGAGCGCTCCCGCCTCACGAACGTCAGGTACTCGATCTCCCACGCCTCGCCGGCCTCCGCCTTCTCGACGCGCCACGGGCCCCACATCTCCGAGAGCGGCGCACCGTGCCATGAGCCGTCGCGGAAACCTGGGAACCGCGTCAACCCCGGCGCCGTCTCGCCGCAGTCGAACCCGTGCACGACCGTGACGTCCGCGCGCGTCGCGAGCGGGAGCGCGAGCCTGTAGATCTCGGCGCCGCCGATGACGTACGGGCAGGCAGGCTCGTCGCGGAAGATTCCCTGGTCCTCCTCGCGGGCGCGGCTCTGATCTTCCACTGAGTACGCGTACTCGAGGGCCCCGCCGAAGTCGCGGAAGACGCCGTGACCGCCGGCAGGATCGAGCTTGAGCGACTCGAGCGTCGCCGAGCGCGACACGACGATGTTCGCGCGACCCGGGAGCGCCTTGCCGATCGAGTCGAAGGTCTTGCGACCCATGATGATCGCGTGGCCCGTCGTGAGGCGCTTGAAGCGCTTCAGATCCTCGGGGTATCGCCACGGGATCGTTCCGTCCTTGCCGATGATGCCCCTCGGCGTCATCGCGACGATGAGCGCGAGCGGCCTCACCCCGGCCTCGCCTTCGCCCGCAGACGCGCCGCCTTCCGACGCTTCCGTGCGCGCTCCCCGCGCAGCGCAACCTCGAGCAGCGACACGAAGTACGCAGCGGTCGTTCCGTGCTGCGCCCGACCCCCGCGCGTCATGCGCTTGTACGCCCGCACGAGGGCGCGCGCGTCGGCGGCGCGATGGCGCGCGAGCCACTCGATCTCGGTATGGAGGCGATCGCTCCTCGACGCCTCCGCCATGTCCTTGCCGACGACGCTCATCAGTCGAACCCGCCATCCGGAGAGAGCAAGCCCCCGTCGCCTTCGTCACCGAGGACCTCTGCACTCCCGCCAAGGTCATCGCCGAAATCGACGCCTTCGTCTCCGTCCGAGGGCGAAGCCGCAGTCGACGCGGGAAACGCCGCAGGGCTGCCAACGTTCCCGTACGTAGACGACGCCTTGATCTTCTTCGCAGTCGTCTTCTTCACAGACGATCTCTGCGCGACCTTCGCGACCTTCGCGGTTTTCGCCGTCGCCTTCGCGGTCTTCTCCCACTGGAGCGGGAGGGCACCCCTCCGTGGAGAGCCCGTCGCCTTCTTCGCGCCCTTCTTCGCCGACTTCTTCGCGTTCACTTTCTTCGCGGTCTTTTTCATCTTCTTCGCCATCGCATCACCTCGTCTTTCTCTGTTGAGGAGGCTCCTCGCCGTCCCGGTACGTCCTGTTCGGCAAAAGCTCCCAGCCGTCGCGGGAGCCTTTGCGCTCGGGGTCCGCGACGCACCACTCCCAGACGCGTCCCTCCTTGTCGAGCCCATAGAGCGCCTCGACGCCGGCGTAGTCGCCGTCGGCCCGACCGAATGCGTGCGAGGCCATGGCCACGATCTGCACGAACGGCGGCACGGGGCCCGTGTGCGCTTCTTCGGCGCCTTCGTCCTCTTCGTCTTCCTCGCCTTCCTCGTTCTCCTCCAGCTCTTCTTCCATCTCTCCCGTGTCTTCGTTCTTCACGACCATGTCCTTCTCTCCTCCTATGAAGAGCTTTCCAGCTCCCTGATCTCTCCCATGTCCGTGCGGCACTTCTCGGC
>Ga0326727_10013045_pt1 | contig 18647 bp, 12 predicted proteins | sample MB2enrmetagenome_FD_207643 | JGI IMG/M metagenome (GOLD analysis project Ga0326727, IMG submission 207643) | Lab enriched peat soil microbial communities from McLean, Ithaca, NY, United States - MB29MY | ecosystem: Environmental > Terrestrial > Soil > Wetlands > Peat | place: USA: New York...
CCTCGTGCTCGACGAACTCGACCGCGAACTGGAGCGCCGGGGACATGGTTTCGTTCGTTACGCGGACGACTGCAACCTCTACGTTCGCAGCGAACGGGCAGGTCAACGGGTGATGGAGAGCATCACGCGATTTATCACGCAAAGGCTCAAGCTCAAGGTCAATGAGACGAAGAGTGCGGTGGCGCGACCACAGGAACGAAAGTTTCTCGGGTTCAGCTTTAGCGCCGGCCCGGAGGTCAAGCGGGTCATAGCGCCCAAGGCCTTGGATCGGTTTAAGCAACGAATTCGGGAGATCACGCGAAGGGCGAAAGGCGTCAGCATCGAGACGACGATGGAAGAGTTGGCCCCGTATCTGCGGGGCTGGCGCAACTATTTCGGCTTCTGCGAAACTCCCAAAGGGCTCGTTTACCTCACCCGCTGGGTCCGCTGGCGGCTGCGGGCGGCTCTGTGGCGGCAGTGGAAAACCCCACGCCGTCGCCGGGCGGCGCTGTTGCAACTGCGGGTGCGTCCACGGCTGGCGAGCAACACCGCCGGCAGCGGGCGAGGCCCTTGGTACCTGGCGCGGGCTAAGGCCCTCTCTGTCGGGCTTTCCAATGCCTACTTCAAATCGCTCGGACTTCCGACGCTGATCGAGGGGTGCTAGCGTAACCAACTCGAACCGCCGTGTACGGACCCGTACGCACGGTGGTGTGGCAGGGGTCGGCGGGTGACCGCCGCCCCTATGCCGATCAAACGCCCTTCCATGACCGAATCCAGTAACTCACATTCACCCAGCTTGTCAGGACTTGAGAATCGCTCTGGTTCATTGAAGCTTCTCTGGCGAGCTTCTGCTCCCGAATCAAAGGCGAGCCGCTTCTTTGGTTGTAGGACAAGAATAGGAGCGGAGCCCTGGCAAAATGAAAGCGGTGGGTTACGCGGAGGGAAGTTGCCCGGCGTGCAGCAATCCATGTCTGGTGGTCAAAAGCCTGTAGCCAATTGACCACCCCGACGTGCCGATACTGCCGCTCAAAACACGGCACTTGGACACCGTCCGGTAGCTATCCTTTTTGACCACCCAGCCTGCGGTGCATCTGCCGCGAGCGCAAAAGCATTTCCACCTCTCGTTCCCGCACCGATCATCTCCCCCGTCACGTCGGTAGTGTTACACCGTCGGTCATGAATCTCCGTCCATGACTGCTGTTTTGGTGCTACCCAGGACACTTTTCAAGTTAGGCCGTTTGTCGGGAACTTGGGGCATCGATGATCACTTCGCCCGCAAGTGGGAGTAGCGCGGGCCGTCCGTCAGCCGGTCGGCGGGTGGGTGCGGCCTCACTTCCCCCCTTGAACTGCCCGCTGCGGTGCGCTACACAAGTGCGGTTTGGCCGCCTCGTACACCAACAAAAGCGATGCCGCAGACACGTTACATTTTAACCTCCCAGTTCCAGATGGGCATGCTGAAAAAGACCGGGCTGTTTTGACTGTCGTTGTGCATTTTAGCGACTCACGTTGTGTGGGGTGAGCTGCGGATCGGTGTAGAACAATAGCTTAAGCTGGGATTCCGTCATGCGTTCAGAGGATGGATCGCGAAGAAGTTGATCACGCAGCGCATCGGTTAATTCCTGTCGCGCCTGCAACTGGTTGGGGAACGATGTGGCGCTGCCCAGTTCGCCCGCTCGCCGCTTGAGCTTTTCCAGCAATCCCCGTTCGGTCAGGCCGCCGTCGATCGCGGCGCCCCGCTCGCCCTTCCGGTTTGCGGCGAGTTCGGCGGGCGTCGCGCCCCGAACGGAAGACGCAGCAATGGCTTTCAGTCGCGAGACCAGGGGCGCCACCGCAGCCGCCACCTTCCCAGTCGCGTAATAGGCTTGCAGCGCCTGTGCTTGCGAGTAGGCGATGCAATGCTCGTCCGCGATATCGTAAGCGATGGTGCGCAACTGCTCGCGACAGAGATGGCGGAAGTTTTCGATGCCGATGTTACCGATCCGCGCCTTCAACGCGTAAAGGCCGTCCTGCGTGGCGTATACAATACTGAGGAAGTGGTTCCCATCCTCTTCGGGTAATCTGGCGTGAGCAGGTCCGGTCAAAAAAGCCCACGTGGCGCGGAGCGCAGCAGCCTTGTCGATCAACGATAAACCGGCCCCGTGGCGTATTCCTTCCATGACGCCGCCAAGGTCGGCAAACATTTCCGTGCGGTTCTGCTTGACGGCACCCGCCAGCCCGTCTCCTGAATCGCGGATGTAGCGAATGTCGAAACAGTGCCAGCTCTCGTGGGCGTTCGCGAAATCCTGGAACTCCTGCGTTGACATGCCGAAGGTGCAAGTTTGGCCGGCAAGCAGGTCATTTGGCCCGACGCGAAAGCTGGCAGCATAAAAGCTGTCAAAACTGATGCCTGGATATTCCGGCACCACCACGCAGCTTCCCGCTCTGTCTCCTGGCAGGACAACGCCCTCCGCATCCAAGCTGTTCATCGCTGCGGCGAGACGTGACAACGCCGGCGCATCGTAGCTGCGCGCGGTCCTCGCCTCCAGGTAGTCGCTGATGGCCCGATCCACCGTGGCCGGGCCCTGGCGCATTCCGAACCAGGTTGCGACCACGTCGTAATCAAGGTAAACGAGGGGCGAGACACCTGATGGCAGGTCCTGATTGAAGTCGGCTTCCATGCTCGTCAGGTGCTGCGAGGCGGCGGTGTGGTAGTCGCGCATGACCTCCGCCAAGGTGGGCGGCGCGAGCTCAGGATTCCTTCCCGCTCGCTCGGTGCGGGAATTCTTTGCCTTCGAGCAGCCGTTGCCCAGCAGCGCGAGGCTGACCATCGAGATGAGGAGGACCTTGTGCACTGAATTCGTAGCAGCCAAGCCAAGGCCGCACGGCAATGAGAATTGCGGGGTTCCATCGGCCACAGTTCGGGCTCTCTTCCGGGCGACCCTTACCGCTTCGACACCGCCGCCAGCAAATCCGATATAGGTCGCAGGCCTTCCCCACTGATGGAGTAGATCGTCATCTCGAAGCGTCGGCCTCCGGGCAAATCCAGGGCCTCGGCGCGCTTGGCCATCCATCCGAGCGTCACCAGTTCGGACCACAGGGCCTCATTGGCGCTGCCCGGACCGGTCGTCATACTGCTTCCAGGAGTGTGAGTGCTCACCGCAAGCACCGAGAGATCCGCATCGCTCATCTGCCGCATGCGTTGCAACAAAGCCTCAACCTGCGCCTGCGTTGCCATAGTGTTCCTGCCTCTCCCCGCCACGTAAGCCAAAATCACTAAACAGACGATAGTCGCCGCTGTTGGGGACTGAATGCCGTGTCGCCTGGCCCTGAGTTGCTCCGTGTTGCCCTCAATGCTCGTACTAGAATAGCACGCCAGGCGAAGATTCTCGACTTAGGCTACAGGGAGTCTTGAAGCAGCTTGTCGAGCAAATCCTTGGAATCTCTTGACTTTGCTGCCCGATTCCAACGTGCTAACCTAGCCTGCATGAAGCTCAGGCCGAGGGAGCAGCCCATTCTTGATCACGCTCAAGACATCAAATCGGCTGGGCTCATCATGAATGGCTCGAAGGATGATAGGACCGATCCGTGGTAGGCCCGCGATCTGGCGGAAGCTATTGACAGGGATTTTTGCTACTTTCTGACGTCCGAGGCGGACTCAGCACATAACGGGTGACAACATGTTCGAAATAAAACCCAACTTCGCTAAAACCTTAATCATTGTTTTCATCGTGGCCCTGGTTGCCATCGCTTCGCTAAAAGCGGGCCAGTTCGACCCCACTTTGTACGCCGGCATGCAATGGCGGCAGGTAGGTCCCTTTCGCGGAGGTCGCGTTTCCGCGGTGGCCGGGGTGACCGGGGAGCCGGGTACCTACTACATGGCGAGTCCCGGCGGTGGCGTTTGGAAAACCACGGACGCTGGGGAGGTCTGGCAACCGATCTTCGACCAGGTGCCTGTGGCCTCGATCGGCGCGCTCGCAGTCGCGCCGTCGAATGGCAGGATCATTTATGTCGGTACCGGCGATTTTGGCATCGCCAGCACCTCCTGGGGGGCGGCGAACCTGGGAGACGGAGTCTGGCGCTCGGATGACGGCGGGGGCACTTGGCACCATATCGGCCTTTCCGAGACCGCGCACATCGGGGCGATACTTGTGGACCCGAACAACCCCGATGTGGCGCTTGTGGCGGCGCTCGGGAACGCCTATGCGCCCGATCCTCATCGCGGCGTCTATTTGACCCGCGACGGCGGCCAAACCTGGACCAAGACTCTTTACAAGGATGACACGACGGGCGCCATGTCACTGGCGTGCGACGCCGCTCTCCCTGGGGTGGTGTATGCGGCTCTCTGGCACCATCAAGCCGCTCTTCCGCCTGCGCCGGCGGATATCGACCAAGCGGGCGGGGCCATCTACAAGTCCACCGACGGAGGACAGACCTGGCAAGCTTTATCCGGCCCCGGACTTCCCACTTGGCCTATGGGGCGCATTGGGCTGGCAGCTGATGACGGGCGTGTCTTCGCGATTATTTCCAGGGCCCAGGGACACATCGACCACCTTCAAGGCGGGTTCTTTCGCTCCGATGATGGTGGAGCAAGTTGGCGGAGCATCACGCAAGATCCGCGGTTAGAACCCGGAGGGCGCTCCGGCTATTTCGACAATGTCTGGATGGATCCCCAAAATCGCAATGTGGTCTATGTGGTTCATACCTCATTTTATCGCTCGATTGATGGCGGAGAGACGTTCGAGGCCTTAAAAGGGTCGCCGGGCGGCGATGACTACCACAACCTCTGGATAAACCCCAAAAGCCCCTGTGTGCCCATCGGCGACGGAAAGGGCTGTCTCAGTAGCGAAATGATCTTGGGCGCTGACCAAGGCGCGAGCGTAAGCCTGAATGCAGGCCAAACTTGGAGCAGTTGGTACAACCAACCGACCGGGCAGATGTACCACCTGTCAACGGATAGTCAATTTCCCTTCCATATTTACGGCCCCCAACAGGACAACGGCTCGGTCGAGGTGAGCAGCCGGGGAGCATTCGGTGACATCAGCTTCCTGGACTGGCGACCTTCGATGGGCGCTTACGAATACGGGTATGTTGTGCCGGATCCAGCGCACCCGCAGTGGATATTCTCCAGCGACGATGGCCCTGCAATTCACCGCAGGGAACGAGACACCTGGCAAACCCTCGACGTAACGCCCTACATAGGTGCCGGAGGGCCGTACCGTTTCTTAATGGGCCCGTGGTGGGGCTCGGTACAGCCCCCGTTCGTATTCTCGCCCGAAAACGGCAACATCTTGTATTACGGCGCGCAGTTTCTCCTCGAAACCTCCGACGGTGGGCGCGATTGGCGGCGCATCAGTCCCGACCTGACGGTCCGACCCGATCTGCCAATGCGCCCCCTCCCAGACGGCAAAACCAGCCGCGATTGGGCTGCCATCTCGGCGATTGGTCCCTCACCGCTGAGTGCCGGCCTGATCTGGATAGGCACCGACGACGGTCTCGTGCAGGTTACGCACGACGGCGGCAAGAGTTGGCAGCGAACGACGATCCCGGAATTGAGGCCGCTGGATACCATCAGCATAATTGAAGCCTCGGCTTTCAACCCAGCGTCGGCTTATGTGGTAATGGACCGGCACGAATGGGGCGATTTTCGTCCTTACATGTACCGAACTGACAACTACGGGCGCACCTGGACCGCGATCACCGCCGGCATTCCGGACGGCAGCTTCGTTCGGGTGGTTCGTGCAGACCCGAAACGGCAGGGGCTGCTTTACGCCGGCACAGAAAATGGCGTCTTTGTGTCTTTCAATGACGGTGAGGAGTGGCAGTCGCTGCAACTCAATCTGCCAACCGCTTCGGTGCGCGATTTGGCGATACGGGATGGAGACCTGGTGGCGGCGACGTTTGGCCGGACGTTCTGGATTTTGGACGACCTGAGCCCGCTTCGTCAACTCAACGCCCAGGTCGCCGCCGCCCCCGCTCACTTGTTCCAGCCGGCGGAAGCGGTTCGAGTGCGCAGAGACACCAACTCCGACACCCCCTTGCCGCCAGAAGTTCCCGCCGGAACCAATCCTCCCGCAGGTGCGCTTCTGGACTACACTTTGCGGTCCGTTCCGTCCCAGCCGATTGAGCTGGCGATTTTTGACGCAAAGGGGCATTTGGTGCGCCAGTTCAGCAGTGCGCCGATTCCGGAAAACGTCAGAAGACCGGAGAAGTGGCCGACAATCGCAGACTACTGGATGACGAATCCGCAACCCTTGTCCACCCATGTCGGGATGAACCGCTTCATCTGGGATCTCCGCTATTCGCCGCCGCCGTCCGTAGAACACTCCTACCCCATGTCCGCAATCCCGCACGAGACTCCGGCCGGCCCGGAAGGACCGCTCGTCGTTCCTGACAAATACGTCGTCAAGCTGACCGTGGCGGGCCAGACCTATACCCAGCCCCTGACGGTCGTGCGCGACCCGCGCGAGACCACGCCTGCGTCTGCATTCGCCGCCCAATTGTCGCTGGAGCAGAAACTCATGGCCGGAATGCGCGAAAGTTACCAGGCCTACAAGGCGGCGAAACAGCATGGCGACGCCGCCGCCGACCAGTTTGCCGAACTGAACGGCACGTTGAGTGGTTTAGCCACCGACGTAGAGGGGGCTGACGCCACACCGACGCCTGCAATGTATGATGCGGTGCGTCGCGAGCTGGAACAGTTAACCTCACGATTGCAAACTTCGAAGTGAGTCCAAAACTGGGGATGGAGAAAATGAAACTGGCTGCCAGAAGGTTGACACCCACCAGGCTCAGTCTTCTCCACACGACCAGAAAGTCACCGGCGACTGACCCACGACCAACGGCGTGGTGTAGACCTACCACAATTCAATGTGACGGTTTGTCGAAACCGTTGAAGTGCCACCCGCATGCAGACTCCCGAGATACGGGGTTCGGGTCCTCGATGGGGACTTCCGGGGCGTTTCCCTGGTGCGAAGGGGATTCATCGCCAGAAATCGGGATTACTAAACGCTGCGCCGTTACTGAGGGGCTATCTTGGCCGGCGGCCGTTTTGCAGGTAAGACTTCCGGGGAGTCGGCGAGGAAGAGCAAGACGAAGCCGAAAGCCTACTTCTCGATCGTGCTAGAGCTTCGGGTCATGCTAGCATTAATCGCAAGAATCTTAAACTGCGGAGGTATAATTTCCCGCATGCGAGGTGCTGGTAGCCTGTCTTGTCGGCTTGTGCTTGTAGCTCTGCTTGCTGTGAGCATCGAATGCAACGGGCAGGCCACGGTTGGCGGTTCGGCGCAGTCAGGACTAGACGTTTCGACGGAACCCGAGCTGCATGCAGTTCATGATGCGCTGTTTGCCTCGTTTCTTCCAGTGGATGATCTCCCCAACGATCCCAAGACAACCACGCTGTTGATAGCGGCGCGGGATGGCATGTGGAAGGTAGCCGGGAGTGCGGCTGCAGTTCGGCAATTGCTGCAGCCGTTCGCAGATCTGCGCGGCTTTGGAAACGCGTGTGGGATTGCGCAGGCAATTCGGGGCACTAGCGGAACATCCTTTGCTGCGCTGGATACGGGCGAGCGCCAGCGGGTGCTTTTTCTTATGCAGCGCTGTTCGGACAATGCGCCTCCCCGCCTGGCAGCGACAGTGCGTAATTTCTACATCGTCAAAGGTTATGGGGCGATCCAGGAACAGCTGACTGGAATAAAGCTGAATTTGTATGCGCCGCCAGAATATCTGAAAGCGCACATGCCGCATCTCGCGCCCACGCGACTGGTCTACAACAGCGGGAAGAAGGAGGTCGTAGAGAAGGACGGCCACGTGATCGACGTGCTGATCGTGGGGAGCGGGCCGGCGGGATCGGTGTTGGCGCATGAGCTGCGGCGAGGTGGAAAGCGTGTCCTGTTGCTCGAGCACGGATCGTTTGTCATACCGGGCTCTATGGAAACCCGGCTGATCGACGACCTGATCGACACGCGCACCTCGATGGATGGGGCCATCCACATACGAAATGGTATGGTGGTGGGCGGCGGATCGGAGGTGAATGTGGACCTGTGCTTCGCGCCGACAACGGAAGCTATCCGCACGAAGATCGAAGGGTGGCGCGAGGCCGGTCAGATTGCGACGGACGAGTTCACGCAGACCGAACTGGCGCATGAGTATGAGTGGGTGATGCGGGAGATTGGGACCCGAACCCTGACCGAGAAGGAGATCAATTCGAACAATCGGGTGCTGTGGGACGGAGCCAGATTGTCGGGGTTGCACCCCAAGCTCTACCGCTTGAATACGTATGCTCCTGGGGCATCTCCGTCGCCGGTGACAGACAAGCGTTCGGCTGAGAGCCAACTGCTGATTGCATCTCTCGAAGACAGGACAAATCCCCTGGGGATGGTGCCGGATGCCGATGTGAGGCGTGTGCTCTTTGAGCAAGACGGAGGCGAGCAACGTGCTGTCGGCGTCGAGGTACAGATGAGGCCAACCATACCGATGGATGGTGCCATCGCGGACCCAAATGGCCTGAGGCTGCCCGCAGGAGAGACTTTTACGGTACGCGCAAAGATCGTGATTCTGTCTGCCGGGGCGCTGGGATCGCCGGCGGTGCTATTGCGGAGCGGAGTCAAGAATGATTGGGTCGGCCGCGGGGTCGTGCTCCATCCGTCGATGCCGATCATGGGACGCTTCGACCACCATATCGATGCTCTCACGGGCACGGAGGCGTCGGTTTACGTCGATGACCGGCTAGTGGATCGAGGGTACGCGCTCGAATCGATGGCAGACCAACCGCTCTATGCGGCGCTGATGAGTCCGGGACCCGCGCTGCACTCCCTCGAGATGATTGAGGCCTTTCGGGACCTGGCCGGCTTTGGGGTCATGTTGATCGATACTCCGCAGGCGAACAATCGCGTTGTGCTCGACGAGAGCGGCTCGCCGCAGATCGACTACACACTTTCCGAGCCTGATAAGAAGCGGTTTGCGGAGGGCATCGCGGAGGCGATTCGCGTTATGTTCAAGGCCGGGGCAAAAGAGGTTTACCTGCCGACTACTGAAGATATTCTCGGAGACGGAGCACGGGAGCCACAACGGGGGATCGAGAGCGGTGTGCAGCCGCAGGTGCTGACGTCTCCGGATCAGGCCGCGTTGGTCGAGAAGAACCTGAGCTTCAGCGCGAACCGAACCATAGTCACATCGGCCCATATGCAAGCGACGGACAAGATGGGTGCGAACCCGCAGGACAGTGTCGTTGGGCAGGATTTCCATGTTTGGGGAACCGAGGGCCTCTACGTGGTCGATGGGAGTATCTTCCCCACATCCGTGGGCGCGAATCCGATGCAAAGCATTTATACGATTGCGAAGATCTTTGCGGATCACTGGAATCGTCGGCGATAGAAAATGCATGTGCTGACTTCAGACTGAGGGACCCGTGGAGACATCGCAATAGTGCGAGGCACTCACGAGTAAATGGCCTCGGTGAATGTTGGAAAAGCGGATCGAGGAAATAGATCCTTCCTTGCCGGTGCGCCGTGAAAGGCGCTGGTCCACAGCGGGTGAAAGTCCCGCCCGGGAACTGGTTCGTTCCACCCGGTAGCAATCGGAGCGGCGGTGGAGGCAACAAAGCCGCTGAAGCCTTCGATGGAAAAGGTCGCCCAGGCGACCCCGCGAGCTTGTAGGCCGTAACGCGAGTGAACGCTGAGCAGGCCTCGAAAAGATCAATGCAGGAACCGACCCGACCGACAAGCGGGGAAGGTCGAAGTCGAGGGGACGGTACGAGCGAACAGGTTTCCTCGGTCCTGCCGGGGTAGTGGCGACGGCATGCAGGCTATGGGGATCAGGCGGAACACGGGAAGCCCCAGCGGTGATCGCCGGTAAGGGATCAACTGGCAGCTCGTGAGAGTCAGGCTGGGCCGTTTGGGGTGACGGAAAGGCCCGCGGTACCGTGGAGGCCGGTAATGCCGCTTACAGGGTGTAAGAGTCAACCGAAATTGACCGGGAAATGGCTAGCGACTGGGAAAACGCTGGCCAACGGTGAGGTAGAAAAGACGATCTTCGATTTGAAGGAGGACGGCAACCACATCAGCGGAGAAGCGCGAGCGCTCGACTGGAAGAGCGGTGTAAAGGGCACCTTTAACGGCAATCACCTCGAACTTTTCGACGTCGCATCGAATGACAAGAAGCCATTCCTTGTGGCAGATCTCGTGAACGGCAAACTCGAAGGGACGATCGGGGATGACAGGTTTACGGCGAGGCCGGCAACCGATACGGACGAATTTCCCAAGCTTGCGTACATCGAGCCACCCACGCTGCATCCGGTTCCTTCGAACGGTTTGGCCCTGACCCCTCCCATGGGGTGGAACAGTTGGAATCTCTTTGTCGAGAAGGTGGATGACCAGACCGTGCGCACCATCGCTGATGCCATGGTTTCGAGCGGGATGAAAGACGCAGGCTACATCTACGTCAACATCGACGACACGTGGGAAGGCGTTCGCGACGCCAACGGCGTGCTGGGCACGAACCACAAATTTCCCGACATGAAATCGCTCGCCGACTATGTCCACTCCAAGGGCTTGAAGATTGGAATTTATACCTCGCCAGGTCCGCGGACTTGCGGAGGCTATCCGGCCAGTTATGGCTACGAAGAGCAGGATGCCAAAATGTTCGCGGCCTGGGGCATCGACTACCTGAAATACGACTGGTGCAGCGCCAGCATGATGTACAAGGATGACCAGCTCCGACCGGTCTACCAGAAGATGGGCGACGCGCTCCATGCCGCCGGCCGGCCGATCGTCTTCAGCCTGTGCGAATACGGCCTGGGCGGAGTAGAGAAGTGGGGGCCGGCAGTGGGCGGCAATCTTTGGCGCACCACCGACGATATCAGCGACGACTGGGACAGCATGATGGGCAACATCCATAAACAAGTACCCACCGCTCCCTATGCTGGACCGGGCCACTGGAACGATCCCGACATGCTCGAAGTCGGTAATGGCCGTATGACCGACGATGAGTACCGGACGCACATGAGCCTGTGGGCGCTCACCGCCGCGCCGCTGCTGGCCGGCAATGATATCCGCAAGATGTCCGACTCGACGCGATCCATCCTCCTAAACAAGGAAGTGATTGCTATTGACCAGGACCGTCTGGGCAAGCAGGCGTCGCCAGTGAAGCACGGAAACATCGAGACGTGGATCAAGCCGTTGAAGGGCGGCGGTGTTGCGCTGGGCGTGGTCAACCTTGACCGTGCGCCTGGCACAGCGCAGGTGAAAGCGAGCGATCTCCCTTTCAAGCACGCCGTGCGCTCGGCCCGCGATCTGTGGGCGCACAAGGATGTCAAGTTCACGAACGGAGAATACTCGGTGATCGTGCCCGCACACGGCATTTTGCTGCTTCGAATTCCAGCCCAGTGAGCCGTGGCAACGCGCGAGGGGAGCTGATGAGCGAGAATCCCACTTTATTTGGAGGAGATTACCATCCCTGATCTGCCCCAGCCCCGACGCATTGTCATGAATGCTTAGGCCATTACGGCAGCGGCCCGGCGCCGGAATACCGCCTGGAGACGGACAGGGTGTGGCTGAAGCTCGCTCCGAAGACACCCGTGAAGCTGATTCTAAGAATCTCGACCAGAGATGACGCTGCAAAACAACAGTTCTGATACAGCCAAGAGAAGCCGCGCATCGGGGCGCCTACGAGTTCTCACTTCACAAGTACTTATGGTATCTGGGAAGACACTCGATCTATGGCTTGTTCCTTTTGAAGCAACAGCTCGGTGTCGTCATTAAGCTGTTTATTTACAATGAGTTAGATTTTCTGTGGACTGTGATGCCTATCGTGTCGGCATATGACCTGCAGGAGACGGCTTTGGAGATAAGTTGTTTAATTACAGACGATTGGTACGCTTGGCAGGATTCGAACCTGCGACCTGTTGCCCCGGAGGCGAGAATCCGGAGTGAACATACGTCTACCCGCCCAGATGCCACCTGAGGCTGGAATGATGCCAAGGCCCAGAACTAGGTCATCACCTGCAATGCCCCGCCAGCCTAGTATAAAAAGCCCTGGAGACTTCTGCACCACCCCGCCGCACCGGAATCATAGGTAGATCTGACGACCGGAGGCGTCATATAGAAGAGGTATATCTTTCCTAGGCACACTGGCCTCACGTCGAACCTGCTTGCCGCTTGCCGAAGCACGCGGATGGTATCCCGAAATGCTCTCACTGCGGCACTCCAATTTCCGAACGCGGACCTAAATACTTCCGAGAGCTTCACCCCGAGGGGAGCCCACTCTCCGTCGCGGGGGTGACTGTCAGCGTCCTGTTAGTCCAGTAATTTCCACCACCCTTTTCAAATTTTCAATTCCGTCAGACGGCAAGGGAGACTCTATCGACCGAAAATTCCGCGAGGTCGAAGCCTAAACTCCCGGCGGAAATTTCGAAGCATGGTCCGCATTGGTTTGCATGAACCACGGTTCCCCTAACCGTTGCTCAGATTTCCGTCCTTTGTTATCTATTACTTTCCAGCCCTGGTGCATGATTGGTGCATAATTTCTCTCTCTGAAGCAAATTTGAAAGATTTCTCTTGACAAGTAATTTCTGTGTATCATAAATTATGGATGGAGGGCAAAGTGAAACGGAAGAGGGTTGGACGCCCAGCAAAGCGACCAAGCGAACGTCTTAGTAAATGGGTGTTGCTTCGGCTAACCAAGGCCGAACATCGTTGGTTCCGACAGTACGCCAAACAGCAGGGAAGCACGATGGCCCAAATTCTGCGAAGCTACGTTCTCCACCAAATAGGGATAGGGGGCGAGTCAAAACTGGAGGAAAAAAATGACTCGTCACCAAAAGGGGTACATCTTTAGAAGGGGAAGTTGGTGGTACGTGCGCTTCTATGACAGTGTTGTACAGGGGGACGGTTCTATCAGACGCGTGCAAGTTGCGCGAAGGGTAGCGCCCGTCTGTGACCAGTTTCGTTCGAGGAGGGCAGCGATTCCGCTAGCGGAAGAGTTTTTGCTTCCTCTGAACAATGGCACACTCACTCCCGAAAGCACGATGACGCTGGGACAGTTTGTGGAGCAAAGCTATTTGCCTCACGCTTTGGCTCGAAGGCGTGCGTCCACGTTTCGAGGGTACAAGTTGATTTGGGAAGATTACTTAGACCCCCGTTGCTGTGATGTCCGCTTGCGGGAGTTTCGCACTTGCGATGGGGAAAAGTTGCTCGCGGAAATCGCTCGTCAAAGGGTACTCAGCCGAAGCACGTTGAAACGAATCAAGAGCCTATTAAGCGGAGTGTTCAAGCACGCGAAACGAATTGGGATGCTCAATGGCACGAATCCCATTCAAGATGTTTCCATTCCCCAAGGCGAGGAAGGCGAGGAAACCTACGCCTACTCATTGGAAGAGGTAACGCAGATGCTCACCATTCTTCCCGAGCCAGCAGCAACGGTAGTTGCCACGGCTGCCTTTACGGGAATGCGGAGGGGAGAGTTAAGGGGACTACTTTGGGAAAACTACAACGGGACGGAAATTTGGGTTACGCAATCGGTCTGGGAAAGTATTGTCTCGGAGCCCAAGACCCGAAAGAGTAAAGCCCCGATTCCTGTTATTGTTCCGCTTGCGAAAAGGCTAGACGCCCATCGGTTCACACTGGGGAATCCGACAGGCGGATATGTTTTCCCGTCAAGCACTGGAACCCCCCTCAATTTCGCCAATCTCGCCAATCGTGTTATCAAGCCCGCCCTAGTCAAGGCTGGGCTGAATTGGCACGGCTGGCATTCCTTCCGGCGTGGGCTCGCCACCAACCTTCACAGGCTGGGAGTTCCTGACAAGACCATTCAGGCGATTCTCAGACACGCTGATTTATCGACCACTATGAATAGTCACGTCAAGACGGTTCCGGCTGATTCAGTAGCGGCTATGCTTTCGTTCGAGCGACTATGCACCCAGAATGCACCAAATTGAAGGGCAGTTCAAAGACCATGCTCGTTAAGTTAAAGGAAATTCGTGGGTTAAGCTGGCAGGCGTGGAGGGACTCGAACCCCCGACCCACGGATTAGAAATCCGTTGCTCTATCCACCTGAGCTACACGCCCGCAAACAGGTACAGTTGGATAATATCGGCGGCTTCGGTTCAAGTCAAATGGCGGGACGATTCGGCACTGTCCGAATTTAACTCGTCGCACTGGCTTTCATCCCGGCGCGGGCGGAACCAAAGGCGGGCGCCACAATCAGGTTGGGGCGCCCTCGACGATTCTGAGCTGCGCTCCTGGGATGGGCAAGGGTTGGGGGTGGTTCGCCGCGGATGCAACGAACGCGCTACACTGGAGGGTGGGGCGGCATCCCGTTGAGAAGCGGGGATGGTGGGTCTTACCACCTGACCTCCGACTGCGGACTGCTCAGTTCGGAGGCGCGGCCGGCAGGATAAGGAGAGCGGGCTATGGGCACGGTGGTGACTGAAAAACAGAACTTCCCGATGATGGTCGGGGGCGAGTGGGTGCGGACGGAGGTGCGGCGCACGATCCGGCTCCCCTACGATGGCACGCCGGTGGGAGAAACTTACGAGGCGGATGCGTCGATAACAGAGCGTGCGGTCACGGCGGCCCAGGCGGGAGCATCGGCGATGGCGGGCCTCACCCCATACGAGCGAGCCGAACTGCTCGACCGCATGCGCCGATTACTGGAGCGCGACGCGGCGGAGTTCGCACGGCTGGTTTGCTATGAAACCGGAAAGCCGATTCGCGAAGCGCGGATCGAGGTCGACCGTGGCCAGCAGACTCTGCTCGCTTCCGCCGACGCCGCTCGGAATCTGCGCGGTGAAGTGATTCCGATGGAGGCGGCGCCCATAGGAAAAGGGCGATGGGGCATGACGGTGCGCGAGCCGTTGGGCATCGTCTGCGCCATTACTCCCTTCAACTTTCCTTTAAACCTGGCTCTGCATAAGATCGGCCCCGCCCTGGCGGCCGGCAATAGCGTGGTCCACAAGCCTTCCGGCAACACTCCCCTCAGCGCGCTGCGCTTGGGGCGTTTGATTCAGGAGGCGGGGGCGCCCGCGGGCGCTTACAACGTCGTCACCGGACCAGGCGGGACGGTGGGAGGGCAACTCATCAGCGATCCGCGAGTGGCGATGATCACCTTTACGGGCAGCGTGCCGGTGGGAGAACAGATCCGCGCCCAAACCGGCCTGCGCCGCGTGACGCTCGAGTTGGGCTCGAATTCCTCGGTGATCCTTGAGCCCGACGCTGATCTCGACACCATGATTCCACGCTGCGTCACGGGCAGCTTCTCGCATTCCGGGCAAGTTTGTATCTCGGTGCAGAACATTTACATCCACGCAGACGTTGAAGAGACTTTCACCGAACGATTCATCGCGGCCACGCAAAACCTCAAGATCGGTCATCCCCTCGAGGAGAGCACCGATATTTCCTCTTTGATTACCGTGGGAGAAGCCCAGCGGGTGGAAGAGTGGATTGAGCGCGCGCGCCGCCGCGGAGCGCGCGTGTTGACGGGCGGCAGACGGCAAAACGCCACACTCGAGCCGGCCATTCTCGCCGGTGCCTCACCCGAACTGGAGGTGTGTTGCAAGGAGGTTTTTGGCCCGGTTGTCGTCTTGCATACCTACCGGCATTTACAGGACGCCATCGCCGCCGTGAATGCGGGCGAGTACGGCTTGCAGGCCGGCATCTGCACGCGCGATATTGGCAAGGCGTTTCAAGCCGCCCGCCAATTGCGGGTGGGAGGCGTCATCGTGAATGACGTTCCCGCTTATCGCGCCGATCATATGCCTTACGGCGGGGTCAAGAAGAGTGGAATCGGCCGCGAGGGCCCGCATTTCTCGGTTGAGGAGATGACGGAGTTGAAAATGATTTGCTGGCGTGGATGATGTCGCGTAGAGGGTGGGATTCGAAGCCAGACACGCCTTGCCCCGTCCGTAACTTACAGATTTGATGTCACCACAAATGCCAACATCGCCATTTTCGCCGTAGACCCGCGCACGCTATCGCACGCCAGCGGGCGAGAGTTTGTTCGCGGACTTGGGCATCTTCCAAAGGTAGTTCGAATTCCTGGGCTGCAAACTGCACACAGCTATGTACGAACGAATTGGAGGGTGGCCACACAACACCCGCTATTTGGGTAAATTGTCACCCGCATCGACCCCGTTCAGATTGACTGGCCTAATAACGTCAGAAAACGGAACTCGGAAGCGAAGGGGACTCGAGTAGATCGGTGCGATTGAATCTGCTTGCCACAACGCTACATTGACGATAACTCCACCGCTGTAAGTGATTACGTCCCCTGACGACAGGGCGGTCCAGATTGTTTTATGGTCACGCTCCGTTCCCCCCGCATTGGCAATACTAGCTAAGAGAATAAACGCTGGGCTCTTATACCAGTTCGAATACCATTCTGGGATTTTGAGAGGGTCCTCGGGTCTGTTCTTGACCTCACCCATCACTTGACAGTCAGATTGGATGCCTCTAAGCAGAGTGGCTAGCTGGAATCCCTGGATGACCGACGCGCTTCCAATGACCCCGGTGCTGGAATTTACTTGGAGCAGAGAATTCATGAAACTATCGTATAAGGTGTTTATGTCCGCTAATGCTGCAACAAGGACTGAATCTCCGGTTGCAGTCGCAGAACCGGTCACAGTTGACTTGGTCGTTTGCGTCTGAGCCAATGGTTCCGTCTTCGGCGGAGGAGTCGTCGAACCTGTGGTTGTTTGGGATGAATTCGGAGGCACAAAAGTTGTGTTCCTATCATCGACGTACCGAGTGGCTACCGCCCGGATGTCGTCAAGTTTTTGAATCTCCGTTTGGATATCGGCAGACGAATAGTCGGTTGACGACCCACTCCCAAACAGCGGCGGGTATATGATGGTCAGCTTCTTGGACTTGCAGGTGGCCTTGATCTCGCGCGTCAGGGCCACTGCCATATTGCTGTCTGGGATCGTTATTTGGCCGGGAGTCTCGACATTCGACGAAATGGCGACCGCAGATAACAGCGAAATCAAATCTGCGAATGGATCAAAGCTAACCGAAAGGGTCTCTGAGGTAAAACGCAAGAGTTTCTCCGTGTGCTGATTGCGTTTCTTAATCTCGGACCCCGCCTCTCTTTTATTGGCCATCGTTTGGTTTTGTTGGGATTGTTCCGCCAGCAGTTTGCGTATGTCATCGCGGAACTTCTGGCGATCTTCACTCCGGATTAGAGTCTGATAGGCCGCTCCAACAGATTTAATATTTGCAACAAACGCCTCGAACGACTGTAAGTTGGCAAAAGACGCTTGATCGTAAATAACGATTGTCGAGTTATCCCTGTCGACGTAGGGCTCGGAGCAAACAGTTTTGGCTATTGACTTGGCAATGTGATCGAGAGCGCCATAGGCAAGCATTTGAGATTCAAAGGCCGCAGTGGAGGGTGACGCGGGGGTTGCTGGTTGCGGTGTCTGGCTGGCTGCGGACGATGTACTTGACGCTCCTTTTTTGCCCTGCGCGAGGGCGAAAGGTGAAATGAGTCCAATGACGACTAAGCTGCAGAGAAACCGATCGGTAAGTGATTTCATCTCCTCTCCTTTTGCCTCTTTTTGATCCTCGAAAGTCAGGCTGCTTCTCAAAAAGTGGACTTTAGGATTACGTCTGGTGTCAGCATTCCTCCGACCACAGCCACTGCTTCTGAATTATTGGGTAGATTAACCACAGGTCTCGTCCTACTGCCGGGACAGCAGAGCGTCTTGGTTAGGGGCTCAACCTTCTATGACTATCTCGGAGATTAAGTGAAACTCAGATATTAAAATCGTAACCGACATAATTGTCAATCGTCTTTATTTCCTCTTTTGCTCACAGGTGGAGTTTAATTCGGAATTATAAACTCGACACCTACGCTCGTAATGTCGCTGCATCTCGTCGCGACGCAGGGCGGGCGCCCATAGTTGCGCTGCCGATGCGGCGCTCATTGGCCACCGCGAGGTCACGGTTCTTCATGGCTTCTGGGTTTTATCTTTGTCCTTCTTTTCCTCCTTCTCTTTCTCCTTCGACTTGCCGTCGAGCTTCTTGAATTCTCCGCCTTTTGATGCACATGCAGCGCGCCGGGTTGAGTTTCCTAGGTCCTCGCTACCCAGGTTGCAGGGACACCCCTTGTGGGCGCGCTTGGGGGTTCGGGACCTGTAGGGGCGGTTCGCGAACCGCCCCTACGCGGCAAGTCCCAGTTTGGCGCAGCGGCGGCTTTGCGCCGCCCTATGGCGAGGTAAACTCGCCGCTACAAATTCAAACTAAGACGCTACCTCTTTTTCGCCACCATTCCTCGTCTGGGGTTATCATATTCAGGAGGGGCTCATCTTATGCGCTGGGCATGGAAAATCGGCAGGCTGGCTGGGATCGATCTCTACATGCACGCTACCTTCCTGTTGCTGGTGGGGTTCATTGTACTGGTCAACTGGACGCAAGGCCACAACCTCGAGCAAACCATGTTCGGGGTTGTCTTCGTTCTGGTGATTTTTGCTTGCATCGTGCTGCATGAACTAGGGCACGCGCTCACGGCGCGGCGATACGGCATTCGCACGCGCGATATCGTGCTACTGCCCATCGGCGGAGTGGCGCGACTGGAGCGCATGCCGGAGGATCCGAACCAGGAACTGCTGGTGGCGGTGGCAGGACCGGCGGTGAACGTGGTGATTGCCGCGGTGCTGCTGGTGTCGCTGGGTTTGGCTGGGCGGCTTCCGACGCTGCGGC
>Ga0326727_10013046_pt1 | contig 18644 bp, 14 predicted proteins | sample MB2enrmetagenome_FD_207643 | JGI IMG/M metagenome (GOLD analysis project Ga0326727, IMG submission 207643) | Lab enriched peat soil microbial communities from McLean, Ithaca, NY, United States - MB29MY | ecosystem: Environmental > Terrestrial > Soil > Wetlands > Peat | place: USA: New York...
GGTGCCACCACCGTCGAATTGCATTCACCGCGAAACTGGCTGTGTCATGATCGATGCCGACGCTGACCCAACCCTCGTTACGGTTCAGGTCGTAGACTCCATAGGGGATGGCCTTCCCGTGCTGGGGAATGAGAGAATCATGCACCCGCACTGGTTCGGCGGTCTGCATTGGCCTCCATTCCCGAGCGCTATTCTTGAAGTTCCCCACCAGTTCTTTCTTCTTGGTATCCACCGAGACAGCCGGTTGTCCATCACGACGAAAAGAAATGACCCGCTCGTTGATATAGCGAAACTGTGCGTCGCGGTCCGGGTGTGAGCTTTCCTCGATCGTCTTTCGATTGGCTTGAAGACTATAACCACTGGCCTTCAACACCTCTGCAACCAATCGGTAGCTGACCGCGTGTCCCATCGCTCGAAGCTCGGCGGAGAGCTTACGCACACTCTTGGACGTCCAGCGAAGAGCCGACTCTGGAGTCCCCGATGTTGTCGGCTCCACAAGCGCGTCCAGATCCGCCATTAACTTTGCGTCGGTTTCCTCTACGCGTTTACGACCGCCCCCGGGCCGACGCGTACGCTCAGGGCTCACCGTCTGCCCTAACTGCACTTCCCGAATACCACGGACAATTGTGGAACGTGAAATACCTGTCGCCTCTTCGACCAGGGCGATTCCCCCGCGCCCTAAGGCCAGCGCCTCGGTTGCGGCCCAAATTCTCCTTGAGCGCTCCGTCAGTTCTGGGGCAAGTGCTACGAACTTCGTCGCCAGCGCCTGAGCATCCACCTAGACAGGATACACCAAAAGAGCCGAAAAATCAATCAGTTATTTCGTAACAGTGCCTTAGGTTGAGACAGACTCAAAAGCCCCAAAAGCAATTCGTCTTTGCAAAGCAGATGAAGACAGTTTTTCAAAGATAATAGAGGACGAATCGAAAAACAGCACGGTCCTTTTCCTGAAATAATATTGCGCCCCTGTCTTGGAGTCTCATTCCCTGTACAAGTTCCCGGACCCCCCTCAGAGACAAGGGCGCCAGTTCTAGCGATATCGGTTACTTAACTCCGAAGACCACTACCCGTGCTCTTCCCTCAAGCCAGCTTCCAACCGTCCTGAAACTAAAGGAAATGGACCTGATCCGTCTCCTTTCTCCCTCAAGGTGAATCAAGCGGGATCGCGTTCCTGCATCGAAAATCATGCGTGTTTCGAACCTCTGCTTTTGACCATCGCCGTATTTCACTTCGAGGTTGAAGATTTCGATGTTGTTCCTCTCCACCCAAAATCCTATGTCCTTAAACCATCCTTCGTAGTCCCCAACAGCGATGACATCATGATCTCCGTGGAAATCAACTGTGCGCTCGCCCAAGACCACCGAATCCCTGGGCATGCCTTGGGAAAATGCCGCCGCCGCGATGAGGCTAAACGCGGCAAGCAGAAGAAGCTTCTTCATCGTTCCTCCCTTATGTGCTACCATTCGTTAGGCGCACTCTTCCCGAGTGCTTTTCAAGCATACCGCCTCTTCTCACGGTAGACAACTCCCCAAAATCCGAAAGAAGTTAGGTTGCTTTCGCTCGGCTCGTGCTGTCTTTCTCGGTGACCATTCCAGTTATTGTCATGGCAATATTCTTCTGGAATGGATGAGGTCTTCGTGTCCAACGAAAGCCGTATGCTGGACTCTTACTCTTTGTATTGTATTTAGAAGTGGTGGAATCTCTTTTTTCACTCCGTTGAAGCTCTTGTAGACTATAGGGCAGAATTGATCATAAACGTGATTCTGCACCTCGTCAAACCCTTCCTCATAATTGCTGCCCAGACAATAGGGTCTGTCAGAAGTGATCGCATCGAAGGAGTCCGCTACTGCAATAATACGGGATTCCAACGGAATCTCTTCTTTCCTTTTGCTATCAGGATAACCCGCTCCATCATACCTTTCGTGATGATGCAAGACGATAGTTGCGATCTCTTTGAAGATGTCGATCCTGTTCAGGATGTTGAACCCAATCAGCGAATGTGCCTGAATCTGTACGATCTCGTCCTTTGACAATTTTCCGGATTTATTCAAAACAACATCCGTCACTCCAATCTTGCCAATATCATGGAGGTGTGCAGAGATGTGTATTTTTTCAACCTGCTCGTCGGAAAGTCGCATTTCTGTGGCTATTAGAACGGAAATTGCAGCTACCCGCTCTGAATGCGAGTAGGTATAGAGGTCTCTGGCATCCAACGTGACGATAATCATATTTATCATATGGTCTATTCTTACCCTTAGGTTTTTGTAAAGCATTGGCTGCCCCTCGTATTGGCCTTTGAAGGATCTATTAGCACTTTCGTCTAAGACACCATTATGAGTTGTTACTTGACGCAAACATCTACGTCAAGAAGGTAACTAGCAATACAACAGGTTCACTCCTACATCCATTTTGTAACCTCATCATGGCCGGGGCGCTTCCCAATATTTGGTTCTTGGGCAGAAAAACCTACTATGCAGCCATTAAAAGCAAACTCACCATAACTCAGCCCCAATAGATCAGAGAAACTTGCGTTTTCAGTTAGGCTTTCGATCATGGAAATTAGCCGCATTCCAAGTCCAAGAGCTGTTGCCTTTAGCCACATGTTCTGTACGGCATGTGCGAGGCTTTGCTTTTCTGCAGGCGGAATTCCTTTTCGCTCCGCAATAATTATCAGACATGGTGCGCTTAAAAGATCCGGAAAGCCCTTTTCAACCATACTCGATAGCCGGTTCACGAAGCCGCCTGATTTTTCGCGAAGAAGCGGCCTCTCGTTAAAGACCCTATTCATTTCTTCTAATGATACGCTGGCTTGCTGTTGGATCAGTTCATTAACTTTACTTAACATGGCGCTTCCTTTCTGAATTACAAAGAATCTCCGAAAGACTTGCTCTCCTGTCACTGCGAGTGCTGCATATGGTGCCCACAGGCCGGCGTTGATTATTTCTTCTATGGTTTGCCGTTTTGGCATTTCCGGGGTAAATGACCTCACAGTCCTGCGGTGTTTGATAAGCGCATCAAGAATCTCATTTGCTTCGTCCTTCACGACCATTTATCACCCCCGGGCTTCGGCTTTAACAGAGATTTCTCAGAACGGCGGGCGATTCCTACCGCCGTATCTTTAGATTGCCTTCAAGAGCAGTTCTATCCGGTTTACCGGGCCCCCGTCAACTAACCTTCTCCTCTCTTGCTTACCTTTTCCTCTTATACATTTCAGACCCTTTATACGCCTTATCCTGTTCAAGCAGCACGTAAATTCGAATCCTGGTCGCATTGTTTTCCTGCCTTGCTCAAACCGACGGGATTTCTCCTTAATGTTCTTCCAAATTGGTGGTCTCGTACGATTCTTGGCCCAAGCCCTCAGACTACAGCAAATATTAGGTGGGGCAGATAACCCTCTTTGAATTATCGCACCCTATTAGCTCGCGATTCCCTGTCTGCATCGGATTCGTAGTCGAACCCGCTCCTGAACGACCGTCGACGCAGATTATAGGGACGTTCAATATTCCTTAGGGCGACCTAGGTAGGTGAAAGGTTTGCCAATCCAACAACTAATGAGATCACTGAGGAAACAGCATGCTTTCCCCTGCCTTGCGGTGCGGTAGACCGGACTGATCACCAACAAGTTTACCTTGTTTTATCCTCCTGACGGGCCCACACCAGTCAGCTAAGGATAATCGAGGTTTTCCTGCAGCAGCCGGCTACTATGCCGGGCTCAACGACAAGGGTAACGCCGGAAAGAGAGACAGCGCGCCGCCACAACGTTAGATAGAATTGTTGTCCCACCTTTCAGCAACTGCGATTCGATACCAGACGTAGCCCCTCAAGTTTCTTTTTCGTGGCGGCATGTAAAGCATCCGATATTCTTGCGAACCAACGTCTTCTACTAAGCGAAATCCGTGCTGCGCTGTATATTTTGGCAATTCAACTGGATCGAAGCCGAAAGTCCAATTTTCGCCGACACTTTCGATCCGTGATTTTGCATTCGTTGCACCCTCGAACGAAGCATTCGGGTCAAGCACTGCTTTGTCTACGTAAGTAAATATTACGCGACACCTTCTCGCGATCGATCGTAAGGAGCGAAAGGTCGCATCGACCCCTTCACCTGTTAGGTAATTCGTCACGCCTTCCCAGAGGACAATGGTTGGTAAGGCAATTTCGAATTGTATGTCACGAATTCCTACCTCAAGGCTCTGATTGTTGAAATCGATCTCCAGGAATTGCACATTCGAAGGCATTCTTCCAAGCGAACGCTCAAGAATGCTACGCTTCAGGCGCGAAGTCGCTGGGTGATCTATTTCAATCACGCGCACACTGCGCAGGTCCTCCATGCGGTAGGAGCGGCTGTCGAACCCGGCACCAAGGATGATAACCTGCCGAAACCCCTCGCGCAGTGCTCGACTCAATCGGTCGTCGATGAAACGAGTACGGGCAATGCCAGAAGTTCGGGCACCTGGCCAGGCGGTGTCAATGATCCATGGGATTACCGGACCAACTAACGGCATTCGCGAGACGGCCACGGCGAAGCGAAGGGAAGGGCTTAAGAAATCCCTGGCCAACGTGTCATGAAAAAGGCGGCGTTTGGCTGGTCTGCATGACTCGATGGCGCGGAATAGAGCCATATACTGAGCGGTTCGACTTGCGTTTCGCATCTTTGTCATGCTCCCCTGTTCGTGTCGCGGACCAAAGGGTCTTTCAAAAACATTTTTTGAAAACTGTTGGCCCCTTCTTGCAATCCTTGAACACCCGAAGCCCTCGGCTTTGCACCACAAGCTTGAGGGCAATCGGTCGTTCAAGAAAATGAATTACGTCCTTTTCGCAACAATGCTGAAGCGTTTGGCCTAAAGCTTAATTAATAGGCCCCCTCACAAGAAAAGTATTGAGAGCTTTATAGCGTCTTATTCGAAGATTGGGCAACCGACGGAGGCAGTGGCGCCGTAATATTAGTCCTTTCCCGGATTGAAACAAGCTCGAACCGAAAACACCTGAGCGGATTGATTATTTGTGGGGACGAATGCTGGTCAAAATCGCTTCTTTTCTTGCCCAAAAGTCCACTTATTCTCGGCAGATAAAAAAAAGGCGCCCTCGAGAGGAAGACCTCCCGCGAGCGCCTCAGCCGAACTGCCTATCGAATCGCAGCGACCCCCCTTTCCGCGGTTCTAACGCGAATGGCATCCTCGATGGCGTGGATGAAAATCTTCCCATCCCCGATCTGGCCGGTGAATGCAGCCTTTTGGATGGCGGAAACGATATCATTCACCTCGGCGTCCTCCACAACCAGCTCGATGCGAGCTTTCGTTATGAAGTCCACCTTGTACGTCTTTCCCCGCACCTGCTGCTCTATCCCCTTGGTCTTTCCGTGGCCTTCGATCTCTGAGACCATCATGCCCGGGTGGCCCACCTGCTCCAGCGCCGCATACACGTCATTTACTTTGCTGGGCCGCACTATTGCCTCTATCCGCTTCATACCGCCAGCACTCCTTTCTCGCCTGTGCGGATCCGCATGGCGTCCTTCGCGTCCATGACGAAGATCTTGCCGTCGCCAGCCTGTCCCGTAAACAGGGCCTCTCGCATGATCTCCATGACCTTGGGAACGTCCCAATCGTTGACGACCAGGTCGACACGTACCTTCGGGATGAAGGATATCTTGTCGCTCTTCAGCTTCAACTCAACATCGCCACCGTTTCCGTCGCTCGGAGTCTTGCCGAGCTGACGGCCGAATCCCTTGATCTTGGTCACGGTCATCCCGAGGATCAGCTCTTCATCCTTGAGAACCTCGACAAGGACTTGGAGAGACTCAGGGCGTATCATCGCAGAGATCATCTTCATGCTGTAGGATTTTCTCATGCTGCTGATGCCGATATAAGCGATGGAGACTATCAGCCACCCGCCGGCGATGACGAACATGATGTAGGCTTCGTTCTTGGAATCCGCGTTCCCGATGGCGTACAGGTAAACGATTGCGATCAGCATGATGAGATTCGCAAGGACGCCGAGGGCGGGAACGATGTCGTGGAGCAAAACATTATGATCGGCTCTCTTCCTGTAGGCGACGATCGTCCAGACGCAGGTGAGGCCGTAGAGCACGAAGGTCCCGAGGTTCGAGGCAAGGGTGATCCCCGTAAGCCCCACCACGGACCGCACCCCGATTGCCCCAATGACTGCGCTCACCATGATCAAAGCAATCAGTGCAACGTGCGGGATGGCAAACTTCTTGTGAATGAAGCCCATCATGGAAGGAAGCTCCTGGTCGGCCGCCATGCCGCCGGAAATCCTCATCGCAGTGTTCATGCAGCTCAGCGTGGTGCCGATCACCGCAATGGCCACCGTGATTGCCAGGCTGATCATCAGGCCGAAACCGACTCCATGGAACACGTAGTTTCCGATGAGAATGGCGAGGTCGCCGATGGGCGCCCCTGATGCCGCTGCCGCATCCATGCCCGTGACTGTCTTGCCGTCGACGACGCCCGTCAGTTTATCGCTGATCATAGTGCCGGTGGCGAAATATTCGAACAGGTACGCCACCAGCCCCTGCACGATCAAGGCGATGATGATTGCCCGGGGTATTGTGGACTTCGGGTTCTTCGTCTCCGCGGACAGCGACGTGCAGCTCTCGAAGCCAACCAGGATCAGGATAGCCAGAGTCGACTGGACCAGCACTCCGTTCAGCGTGTGAGGCTTGATGACGTCCCAGGCGCCGCTGAAGGTCCACCCAGTGGTCACCCCCTGTGGATTGTGGATGCGATAGAAAATGGCAAGAGCGCTGAAGATCACAAGCGAGCCCCACTGGATGATGTTGATGACCCAGGAAGTGAAGGTAGAGCCGGTGATTCCCCGATAGGCTATGTAGCCGGTCACGATGGTGAAAACGACGCCGATGAGGGTCAGATCGAGGACCGACAGGTTCTTGCCTGTGAACTGGTTGTAGATGTAGCCGATTAGGGTCGCCATGAAGGCGACCATCACCCCCGGATAGACCCAATAGAAAAGGTGTGCCGCCCAACCCGTGCTGAGCTTGGCCATGCGGGCCATGGAATTGGGAGCGCTTCTCTTGGCCCCCGATCTTTCCAGAAAGGCCTTTTCTGCAAAGTACACTGCGCCGGCAAAACCCGCTTCGGGATACAGCTTTGCAAGCTGCGAATAGGAAATTGCCGTGAGAAAGGCGAGGACAAGCGCGACGACGATCCCTGCCCAAATGTCGGCCGCCACGGATGTACCGTTGGGCGCCGTGGCCGCCGCCTGAAGCTGGTAGGTGATCCATAGGAACGCTCCCGGCGCGATCAACGCCATTGCGTTCACGGCGGCACCGCCCAGTCCTAGTTTGGGTCTTACCAACGGAGAGCTCATTGTAATGTCAGCCATAACCTGCATCTCCTTTGCGAATAAGTCTTGGGGATTCCTTCCGGTCCCCCGTGAGCTCAGTCGATTTTCCATTCCCGCCAAAGGGAATGTGCGGGCAAGTATGCAATGTCTGTACCAATGCGAGTTAAAGAAATGCTAAGGTTATTCATTTTTTGGTTATGAAAGTGCTAAGATAAGGAGTCAATAGTGGCTCAAGTGGTGGGATGGGAACCGATATCTCAGGCATATTACCAAAATGTAAAAAATAGCTTCACTGGCTACAATTTTGTAGAAATTAACAACACTCAAGTTCGGCCGCTATTCGACGGCGCGGTTCGACTACGCCGCGCATGGCATGAGCGCCGCGTGAGGGCTATAATACGGTCACGGTGAAAAAAGTCCGTGCGATCTTCATGCTTGCCGGGCTTGTGGCACTCACTCTGATCAGCGCGGCCTGTGCGTCGGACTACGGACGCACGGCAGGCACCCTAGTCTTGGGTGATTCACCAACACGTCACAGCCTCGACCGGAGCGTGCTTCGCGTTTCACCTGAGCTTGCTCGGCCGGGAGAGCGGGCGTATGTGTTTTCGATCCGAAACGAATCCCACTCGAGCGACTTCGTGTTCTCCGCTTTTACCGACAATGATTCCTTCATCCGGCTGTACACGTTGAACGCGTCTGAAAGGACTGAAGTCGCCCGCCTGTCACGGCTCATCCCCCGCGATCAACGGCTCATGCGCGAGCTTCGACTTTCCGCGTCCCTCTCAGTCAGCCCCGGGTCCACCGAGAGCTATTTGATCACGATCACCGACGGACCGTCCATTATCGGAGTGGGAATGGGAAGACCCGCGCTCGACCTGTGGCCGCACGAGCTGTTCGCACAATGGAGCGCGACGCAGCGGCTGCTCTATGGTCTTTACTACGGCGCAATTCTCCTCATGGGCATCTACAACCTTTTCCTTTTCTTCTCCCTGCGCGACAGGAGCTATCTCTGGTACTCCCTTATCATCATCGTCTACTCACTCGGGCTTTCCGTCTGGGACGGCGTAGCCTTTCTCTATCTGTTGCCTGGGGGCGTCTCGATCTCCACCCCGTCCACGTTCGGTCTACTCTGCGATCTGACAGTCATTTTCGCGTACGCATTCACCCGAAGCTTTCTCGGCCTTCGCAAAATCGCCCCTCTGCTCGACCGTGCGCTTCTGTTCATGGCAGCAGCACAGGCCGCCTTGATCCCGCTTCAGCTCGTCGCTCATTTGCACCATTTCCTCGCCATCGTGGCGGTAACCCTATTCCTCATGTTCGGCCTGATCGTCTCCGCCATCGTGCTGTCCCTCCGTAACGGGTTTCGCCCTTCACGCTATTTCGCCCTCGGTGTGGCAGGGCCACTGGTGGTCACCGTCTTCGTTGCTACCGAATACTTCAGGAACGCCGCCGACATTCCCGCCTACATGGTCGCGTTCTACTTCGCCTGGATCGTCATGGCCCTCCTTTTCTCCCTAGCTCTTGCAGACCGCATCACGTTCCTAAGCGCCGAACGGGAAAAGGCGAACAAACTCAACCTCGCCATGACGGATTTCTTCGTGAACGTCTCCCATGAGATCCGGACTCCTCTCACCCTTATCTCGAACTACCTCGACGAATATGAACGAAGCGCCGCCCCTTCGCATAGCCTTGCCGTTATCCGCAAGAGCGTAGACAAGCTCGTTCGAGACGTGACGCAGTTCTTCGACGTGCAGAGGCTTTCCAGGGGAATCGAGGTCTACGGAATAGGAACGGCCGACCTCGCTGAGATAGTCCGCGCCCGGGCGCTCCTGTTCGCTCCCACAGCGCGTCGAGCGGGGATCGGAATCACCGTCTCCGTGGAGGAAAATCTCTTTGTCCGAGCGGCTCCCGCAGCCGTGGAGCGCGTGCTCGACAACCTCGCGGACAACGGGATCAAGTACAACAGACCAGGCGGCTGCCTTCGCATCGAGGCCCGACGCGGCGCGGGAGCCGCGGAGCTCGTGGTAAGCGACACGGGGATTGGAATCGCCCCTGCCGAGCAGGAGAAGATCTTCCTTCCTTACTACCGCGTGTCGCGGCCCAAGTTGAACGCCCAGGGAATCGGTATGGGCCTGGCCCTCGTGAAGGGTACAATCTCGTCCCTCGGAGGGTCTATTTCCATCGATTCTGCACCTGGAAAGGGAACCTCCCTGATTGTTCGCTTCCCCTTTGCCATAGACCACGCCGGCGGCTCCCGTCGGGAAAACGGCACTGCAGTCGCGCAGACCGCCTCGAGCGCGGGGGAGGCCCCTCCGGTGCCCGAAGAGATCAATTCGGCCGCGAATGCCCCGCGAGAAGTCCGGGGCCCCACTATCCTTGTCGTGGAGGATGATCCGGACCTGCGTTCCCTCTTGTGCTCGCGCATATCGGGGACTTTCGCTGTCCGCGCTGCTGCCGACGGGAGAGAGGCCTTGCTGTGTCTCGAGGGCATTGATGAATGCCGGGGGATCATCTCCGATCTCATGATGGACGGCATGGATGGCAATGAGCTTTTCCGCCGGGTCAGGGCTGATGCGCGCTTCGCACAGGTCCCATTCATCTTCATCACCGCGATGAGCAGTCCCCAGGAGCGGCTCCGCCGCCTTGCGGACGGCGCCGCTGATTACGTGGTGAAGCCTTTCCTTATCGACGAGCTTGCCCTCAAGCTGTTCAACCTGGTCCGGCGCGTCGAGGAGGAGAAGCGCGCAAGGGAGCTGGAGCGAACGAGAGCCTTCGAGGCGTTTCTCGGGGGCCTTGCGCACGCCATTCGAAACCCCCTCTCCTCAATCACTGGGCCTGTGGCCAACCTGAGGAGGCTTCTGGAGGGAGGCGGCGCCGAGATGGACCTGCACCGCATCGACACCTACCTTCGATATACCGAAGAGGGGGCGACCAGGATCGTGAAGATCCTGGCGGACGCGGAGATGGTGCTCTCGCGACCATCCCTCAAGGAACGTCCCCTTGAGATGGTGGCCCTCGCGCGGCGAATCGAAAGTGCCCGGGAGGCTTCCGGTAATCTCACCATCATGGTGAAAGTTGCCTCCGGCTTGAAGGTGATGGGTGATCCCAGGGCGGCGCAGCGGATTCTGGAGAATCTCGTCGCAAGCGCGGCCGCCGCGCTCGGGGGCGGGGGGCAGGTCGACATCAGCGCGGAACAGGCGCTCGGAGCTCCTGAGGCACGGATCGTTGTGAGCTACGCGGGCCCGACGCCGGACCCGGCAACCGCAGCAAGGATGTTCGAGCCGTTCTTCTCGGCCGCGCCGAGCGAATCCGCCATCGGCCTATACGCGGCAAAAGAGCTCGCCGCGAGCATGAGGTGGGAGATTTCCGTTGTGTCCGCGGGAGACGGCAGGACGGGCTTTGCCGTCACGGCTCCTTTGTGCTGATGGGCTGCCGCTTGGAGAGCCGATAGAATCGGTCCTTGGGGATCCCCGACTGCCTCACCGCCTCCATCACCGAGCCGCCCGCCCGGCGAAGGACGGCTTCAAGAATCTTGTCTTCAATGGTGTCAAGCAGAGCGGGCCCGTCCTGCAACTGTTCGCAGATCAGATCGAGCGCCGCGTCCACCGTACCTACGGCGCGTTCTTGCGGCGTCATGACCCCTTCGAATGCGGATTCCGGGAGCGTCCGCGCCTGGGGGTCGGTCATGATGAGAGCGCGTTTGATGGTGTTCTCCAGCTCGCGCACGTTACCTGGCCACCCGTATCCTATGAGCAGGTCCAGGACGTGGGCGTCGATCCCTGGCTTGCGGCGGTTGAGCTCCATGCAGAACACGTCCAAGAAATGGTCTACAAGGAGGGGGACGTCTTCTTTGCGTTCCCGAAGGGGCGGGAGATGGAGATGAAGGGTGGCGAGACGGAAATACAGGTCCTCCCGGAAACGTCCCCTTTTCGATTCTTCCCGAAGGTCCCTGTTGGATGCCGAGATGAGCCGAAAGTCCACGCGAATCTGCCGGTTGCTTCCCACCCTTTCCACCGTCTTGTCCTGGACTACGTGGAGGAGCCGGGACTGTAGCTCCAGCTTCAACTCGCACACCTCGTCAAGGAAAAGAGTACCGCCGTCCGCTTCTTCGATCTTGCCCTTTCGGTCCCTGTAGGCCCCCGAGAAAGCCCCGCGCGCGGAGCCAAAAAGCTCACTCTCAATGAGCGACTCCGGGATTGCGCCGCAGTTTATCTTTACGAACGCTCCGTTCTTCCGGCGGCTGCACGCGTGTATCACCCGAGTGAAGAGCTCCTTTCCCGTCCCTGTCTCCCCTGTGAGGAGGATGTTCTCATCAGTTTTCGCGAACTGCCGGGCCCGCTGCATGGACTGGGCAATGCCCGCGTTGGATCCGACCACCCGTGAGAGAACGCTTCCCGGGTCGGCCATGAGCTTCTGGTAATCCCTTCGCAGCTCCTCGACCTCGACCTGGGCAGCGCGCGACTGCTCGCTTTCCAGGATTGCATCATCCAGGACCCTACCCAACTCCTCTAGGTCTAGGGGCTTCTCCATTACCCTCTGAATGAGGTTCTGGTTGATGAACTGGCGCAGGAGCTCCTTGTCCGCGTATGCGGTAAGGAGAACGCCGAACCTGTAGGCGGAAAGCCTTCGGGCCTCGATAAGGAGGTCGAGCCCCGAGAGGCCCGGCATGCGGTAATCCACAAGGACGACGTCGAAGAACTCCGAGTTCAGCGCTTTCAAAGCCTGCACGGGGTCTGAAAACCCGATGATGTTCAGATGCTGGAAATAGTCCTTGATGGATTCGACGATGATGGGCTCATCATCGACAATGAGGACTTTGGCGCCCGGTCGCAGAATTGCCATTGTTGACCCGCTTCTTGGATGCCCGTTTGTTTGTCGGAACTATAAGCAGCCAACGCTATCAACGCAAGGCGAATTACCGGCCTTTTTCGCATTTCACGAAAACTTTTCTGGCCTTGCGAAAACGCCTTCTGGAAACATAGAAAACAGATAGAATCTGTGCTGATTCGATCGAAAAGGGCCTGGAAAGCACTATCCAGCATGGCACGCGAATTGCAAATGATAATGAACAAAAGTGCTGCATTGAAAAAGTTCCCCCAGAGGGGGCAACAAAGGGGCCAGCGGCGGCGGGGCACGCGGGGTCAGGGCTGACTCGGCTTGTATGGCGCGCCTGTCTTGGAGAGGATCTTCTGCTCGGTCGTATCCACGACGTCTTTGGAATGGAAAAAAGCGCTCCAGGAAGATCCCCGCCGCCCCGTAGGCAACCGCCCTATCACCCAAGAGCAACCTCAGAACTACCAGGGCAAGCTGCGTGCAAAGAGTTTGCTATGGTATAATAGTGCAACCATGACAACTTTCGAAGAGATAATGGAGAAAGCGCGCGACGGAGGGCCCGTGCGTTTCGTAATCGCGCAGGGCGCTGATGGAACGATCCTGGAAGCTCTTTTGCAAGCGGACCGGGCCGGCTTTGCCAAGCCGATACTGGTCGGTCCAGGAAACGAAATCCGGAAAGCCGCACGGGAGCGCGACATTTCCCTGAATGGCTGGGATATCGCTGAAGTCCCCTCCACGGCGGAGGCAGCCGCGGAAGCTGTCAGGATAGTAGCAGAGGGGCAGGGAGACATCCTGGTAAAAGGGCTCATTCAGACCGCTGATCTACTGCACGCTGTCCTGAACAAGTCGAATGGTCTGACCATGGGTCGAACGCTCTCCCATGTCGGGGTGTTCCGCTTCCCCGAATCCGAGCGGCTCTTCTTCGTCACCGATGCGGCGCTCAATATCGCCCCTGATTACTACCAGAAAGTCGACATCGTTCAGAATGCAGTGGACGTCGCGAACCGGCTCGGCGTCCTACGACCTATCGTCGCCATGCTGTGCGCCATTGAAACCGTGAATCCGAACATGCCTGCCACGGTGGACGCGGCGTGCCTGGCCAAGATGGCGGAACGGGGAGCCATCCGAGGAGCCCGCGTAGAGGGTCCCCTTGCCCTGGACAATGCAGTGAGCGTGGAGGCTGCCCGGCACAAGGGCATTACCAGTGACCTCGCCGGCCGGGCCGACATCCTTGTGGCGCCGAATATCGAAGCTGCGAACATCCTGTACAAAGCCCTCATATTCTTCGCCAAAGCCGAGGAAGCCGGCATCGTCATGGGAGCACGATGTCCCATCGTGCTGGCTTCTCGAAGCGACTCGGCGAGAAATAAGCTCTATTCCCTTGCGCTGGGGGCTTTAACGCGCTCAGGATAGTCACCCTTTGGGTTAAGGGACCTTGTAAAAACCAAAAGAACTAAGGGCTTCCCTTTCGTGTATTGGCGTCGCATGTTGTCTTCCGCTCAGAGTGGGGGCCGAATCAACAGGGCGGTTTCTTTGATTTGACGAACAAGAGCGTCGACAGAAGTCAAGTTACCGGGCGTGTACGGGATATACCTGCGAGGAAGAGACGGTGGAGGATGCCGATCGTGCAGAAGCCTTTCGACGGCCGCGCTTTTATGGAGAGGCTGGGTCCGCAGCAGGAGCGCGGTGGCAACGGCGCGCCGCCTTGACCACCCGCGCGCCCGCCGGCCTAAAGGGAACGACCTCTTGCGAAGCAGCCGGTCCTACATGAGGGCGTTCGACCACGAGGAGGCGATGCTGATCATGACCCGAGGAGGAGGGGGACCGACTCGCGGCACTTGCGCGCTCAACGTGTTGCCCCCTTCACCGACTGTCCCGGGAGAAATTCCGCGAGATCTACGTAGCGCAAACACCGGGCTTGTGACTAATCCTTGAACTCCTTGAAGATAACGATGGCATTGTGACCGCCGAAGCCGAGTGCATTCGACATCGCGGCTCGGATCCGCCCCGTGTAGCCTGTATGCGGCACATAGTCCAGATCGCACTCCGGGTCTGGGTTGTCCAGGTTCCTCGTGGGCGGGAAAAACTGGTCGAGCAGCGCCTTCACCGTCACGATGGCTTCGATCCCCCCTGCCGCTCCGAGCAGATGGCCGGTCATCGACTTGGTGGATGACACTTTGAGCTTTGCTGCGTGCTCCCCGAAGACCGCCTTGATGACCCGGGTCTCGATGGGATCATTGATCTGCGTCGACGTCCCGTGCGCGTTGATGTAATCGATCTCTTCAGGGGCGAGCCCCGCGGAATGAAGAGCGTTCCCCATGGCCTTAATTGCCCCGCGCCCTTCGGGATGGGGAGCGGTGAGATGGTTCGCGTCGCAGGTGGCTCCGTACCCCGCCATCTCGGCCAGAATGCGTGCGCCTCTCTTGCGGGCGTGATCCAACTCCTCAAGCACGAGGATCCCAGCGCCTTCCGCCATGATAAACCCATCCCGATCACGATCGAACGGGCGGCTCGCCTTGTCCGGTTGGTCGTTTCGGGTGCTGACGGCCTGCAGTGAGCAGAAACCCGAGTAGCCCAGTCCGGTGAGGGGGGCCTCGGTTCCACCCGCCAGCATCACGTCCGCGTCACCGTCACGGATCAATCGCCAAGCATCCCCCAGCGCGTCATTCGACGACGCGCACGCGGTAACCACGCAACGGCAAGGGCCGAAAGCCTTCAGGCGGATGGCGACGTTGCCTGGAGCCTCGTTGGCAATCATCATGGGAACGAACAGGGGATGGACGGACTTGGGACCCTTCTCGAAGATGCGCCGGCATTGTGCTTCCAGAGTTTCGATGCCGCCAATGCCGTTTCCCAAAATGATCCCGAAGCGCTCAGGGTCGGCGTCTCCCACGGCAAGCTTTGCGTCGGCCATGGCTTCCAGGGACGCGACCATGGCGAACTGCGTGAAGCGGTCCATGCGGCGCGCCTCCTTGGCCTCCAGGACTTTCTCGGGAACGAAGTCCTTCACTTCGCCGGCGACCTTGGACGTGTAGCCGTTGGACTCGAACCGCGTGAGCTTGCCTATGCCGTTTTCCCCCGCTTGTATGGCTTTCCAAAAATCATTCACGTTGTTGCCGAGGGGATTCACTGTCCCCATTCCGGTAACGACAATCCTTCTCTTCATACTTACTCCTCTTCACATGCACATTCCGCCGTCGACGGGAAAGACCTGCCCCGTGATGTACGCGGCCTTGTCCGAGGCAAGGAAGGCGGCAAGCGCCGCCACTTCCTCCGCAGTCCCCGCCCTTCCCAGGGGGATTAGGGAAAGCAGCCCTTCGCGCGCCTTTTCGGGAAGCGTCTTCGTCATATCGGTTTCGATAAAGCCCGGGGCGATTGCATTCACGCGGATTCCCCGTGAGGCCACTTCACGAGCAAGGCTTTTGGAAAGCCCGATGAGCCCCGCCTTGGAAGCGGAGTAGTTCGTCTGCCCCGCGTTGCCCATGATGCCGCTCACCGAGGATATGTTCACGATGGAGCCAGCCTTCTCCTTGACCATGAAGCGGGCCACGAGGCGTGATGCGAAGAATGCTGCGGTGAGGTTTGCGGTGAGCACCGTATTCCAGTCAGCGCTGGACATGCGGAAGATCAACCCATCGCGCGTTACCCCGGCGTTGTTGACCAGCACTTCCACGGTGCCGGCCTCCGCCACGACCTTCTCCAGCGCACCGACGATCTCCTGTTCCACCGTGACGTCCGCCTGCCTCCAGGAAAAACGGCTCCCGCTAACCGCCATTGCCTCCAGTTCCGCGATGTTCTCAGGCTGCGTGCGTGACACCGCGTAGACGGTGGCACCTTCGCGCAGGAACTCGCGGACAATTGCGTTCCCGATTCCGCGCGAGCCCCCCGTCACTACAGCCCTTTTCCCCTCGAGAAGCATCAGCTCCTCCCCGTGGCCTTGGTAATGCCCTGCAGAGTCCCGACGGGATAGCAAACCGCCTGCGGCTGAAGCGCCCTCATCAGACCGGTGAGCACCGTCCCGGGACCGGCCTCGAAGAACGTGTCGAAGCCGTCCTCGAAAAGGCTCTGCTCCACGGCAACCCAGCGCACGGGGGAGACAACCTGCTGGGCGCAAAGCCCTCGGGCCTCGTTTCCGCTGGTGATGGCGCGCCCTGTCACGTTCGAGTAGACGGGGATCTTCGGGTCCGAAAACGCATAGGAAGCTAAAGCGTCATCGAAAGCCTTGCGCGCTTCGACCAAAAGGGGGGAATGAAACGGCCCGGAAACCGAGAGTCGGTGAAACCGCCTGGCCCCTGCTTCCTTGAGGCTTTTTTCGGCGACTGCAAGGCCCGCTGCAGTGCCGGAAACCACCATCTGCGAGGGGCTGTTGTGGTTGGCGATGAAGATCCCCGCAGCGGAAAGCGGTTCGATGATGGCAGCCACTTTCTCCGCCGCAAGGCCGAGCACGGCTGCCATTCCGGGCGCTCCCGCTTCTCCGTCCAGAGATCTGCAGGCTTTCTCCATAAGCAAGCCCCGTATCTTGACGATGGGAAACACGTCCTGCAACCTGATGACCCCGGCTTCGCACAAAGCAGCGTACTCTCCAAGGCTGAAACCCGCGCACCCCTGCACCCGAACCCCAGTCTCCTTAAGCGCAAGGCTTGCAGCGAGGTTTGCCAGCGTAATTGCGATTTGCGTCTTGTCCGTTGCTTTCAGATCGTCTTCACTGGACTCAAAGAGCAGTTTTTCAGCATCGACTCCCGATGCATCGGATGCCTTGGCAAAAAGGTCCTTCACCGCAGAGACATTCTCCCACAAATCCCTGGCCATGCCTGGATACTGGCTGCCCTGCCCAGGGAAAAGAAAGCAGTTCTTCATGTATCCGCAAAAGTAGCATTTCGGTCTATAGTGGTCAATACAATATAGTGGCTACAATTGTATACATCTAATAGAGATCGGTAATTCTTGATCGGAAAAGACTACAATTGTCAAAAATTCCAGCTATTGACCCGATTTCTTGAATAAGATTACTATCCGTTAGAGTCTAGAAATGCGTGCAATCATTCAAGCTGTTGATTTTGCAGTTCCCGAAAGAAGAATCACCAACGACGAGCTTGCCAAGACGCTCGATACCTCGGACGAATGGATCAGGTCACATACAGGGATAGGCGCACGGCACATCGCGGAGCCTTCTGTTGCCGCCTCCGACCTGGCACTGGAGGCTTGCCAAAAACTGCTAACAAGGGCCGGCGTACCTGCGGCGGAGATCGATCTCGTGCTTGTGGCCACGGTTTCCGGAGACTACATTGGCTTCCCATCGGTGTCCTGCATTATCCAGGATAAGCTCGGCGCTTCCCACGCCGCCGCCATGGATATCGGCGCCGGATGCACCGGGTTCATTTACGGACTGGAAACCGCCCGAAGCTTCGTAGTCTCTGGAAGCGCGAAAAAAGTGCTCGTAGTCGGCGTCGAATTACTGAGCAAGATCACCAACTGGAAGGACCGTAATACCTGCGTGCTCTTTGGTGACGGAGCGGGCGCTGCCCTTGTCACCGCAGAGAATGGTGATGGCACCAGGGGCATACTTTCTTCAGTCCTTCGGGCCGACGGCTCGGGAGCACAGCTACTGGACAGGCCCGCCGGTGGGTCGCGGATTCCCATCACGGATGAGGCGTTCGATCCTTCGGCCTCTTACCTGCATATGGATGGCAGACAGGTCTACAACTTTGCCGTGAAGGTCATCTCCGAAGGAATCACGGATATAATGGAAAAGAACAAGATCTGCCTGAACGATATCGCTTGGATCGTTCCGCACCAGGCGAACGTCCGCATCATCGAGGCAGCCAGCAAACGCTCCAAGATTCCGCTTTCGAAGTTCTTCGTGAATATCGAAGAGTACGCCAACACTTCCGCTGCTTCCATCCCAATAGCGCTCTCCGAGATGCAAGCAAAAGGACTCGTGAAGCAGGGAGATCTGCTCGTGACCTTCGGTTTCGGCGCCGGACTGACCTACGGCGGTAATCTGATTCGCTGGTAGTCTGCGTCAAACCTGCCGAGCGAGTACGGCGTACTCCCCGAACTCGGGTTCATGGAATCGCGTACAGCGGCAAAGGCCGTACGCGCCGGGGCGTCAGCCTTCCTTCCCCGTCCCGATAACTGCCTCGATGGGAAGGACAAAGGCAATCCCCCTCCCCTTCTGGTGCGAGCATCCGAGGATCTTCTCCAGCACCTCCAGGCCTTCACGCGCCTGGACATTAGTGATCACCGAGAAGATTATCTTGTTCCGGGGCCGCGCCGAGCGGAAAAGGTTGCGCATACCGGCGAACAGGGGAACCTCCTCGATGATATGACCCATGCCCTCCGAGTCGACCACCGTAGCCCCGCTGATCCCGGTTTCGATGAGCCCTTCCAGCACCTCTTCCAGCATCTCGATGGCGTTGAGAACGATGACGAGAAGCTTCATCAGATCTTCGCCTCCTCTTCGTCGAACGCCCTGACCATATCTTGGACGG
>Ga0326727_10013047_pt1 | contig 18641 bp, 15 predicted proteins | sample MB2enrmetagenome_FD_207643 | JGI IMG/M metagenome (GOLD analysis project Ga0326727, IMG submission 207643) | Lab enriched peat soil microbial communities from McLean, Ithaca, NY, United States - MB29MY | ecosystem: Environmental > Terrestrial > Soil > Wetlands > Peat | place: USA: New York...
TGCCCTGGCGCTGGCCGTTCCGGGCGGCGCCCTGTCGGCTGTGCTCCAGCTTCCGGGCGATAGCGAGAGCATCGCACCCAGTGCATCCCCCGCGATTCAGGCCCTCAAACCGCGCTTTTCGCTCATCGACCCAGCGCGTTTCCGTGAAACCCTCGGAGCCCGCGGATTCCGCCTCGCATACCAAACGAGGCGCCCGCTTCCGGAGGGTAAAGCATTTTGGATGGGGATTTTCCGCCATGCTCCGTGATGCTCACGCTACAATCGGACCTGTGAGTTCCGCGCCATCCAAGGCAGATGGCGGAGCGGCCCTGGCCGGCTTCATGCTGTCGGGGTTCTTGCTCGCCCTTCTCGGAGCCATCCTGCCTGCATGGGGATACCATCGGGATCCGCCCGATTTTGCGGCCGTGGGGAATTATTTTCTCAGCCTGGCGGCCGGGCTGGTGGTGGCCGGCGCCCTGGCTCCCCGCGTGATCGCCCGCCGCGGCCTTTCTTTCCTGCTGGTGTTCGCCTGCGTGCTATCCTGCGCCGCGCTGGCCTACCTGGCGCTGGTTTCCCCGCCCGTTTCGGCCTGGTGGCGCGTGGTAGGGCTGCTGGTGCTGGGGGCTGGCGCCGGTTCGCTCAACATGGCCCTGTGCCACGCCATCTCTCGCACTTATCTGGCCGACCCCACCGGAACCGTCGTCAAGGCCGGCGTCTGGTACGGGGCCGGCTGCCTGGCTGCCACCCTGCTGGTAGCCGGCACCTTTTACGCCTATACGGTGCCCAGCATCCTGATCCTCATGGCGGTTGTGCCTGGCGTATTCGCCGGCCTCTACGCCCGCGGCCACTACGCCCTTCCCGCCGAGGGCGCCCATCGCAGCCTGCGTGAGGTGGTCGAGGACTTTCGCAGCCCCGGCGCCATCCTCTTTGCCCTGCTTCTTTTCTTCCAGTCCGGGAATGAATGGTCCCTGGCCGGCTGGCTGCCGTTATTCCTGATCCGCCGCGTGGGCCTGAGCCCGTCGGCCGCGCTGCTGATCCTGGCGCTGTATTGGCTCTTTCTGACCGCTGGCCGCCTGGGCGCGGTGGCGATTCTGCCGCGCGTCCGCCCCGGCCGTCTGCTGCTCGCGAGCGTGATGGCGGCGCTGTTCGGATGCCTCATCCTGATCTCCACCAAGAACGGGTTCGGGGCGGCCTCGGGAGTGCTGTTCCTGGGAGCGGGCTACGCCAGCGTCTACCCGCTGGTGGCCGGGGCCATCGGCAACCGGTTTCCGTATTATCACCCCGGTTTCTATAACGGCATTCTTTCGCTCGGCCTGTTGGGCGGCCTGCTGGCTCCCGCTACGCTCGGTTACGCGGCTTCCGCCTGGGGCGTGGGCGTGGTGGTGGGAATCCCGCTGCTGGGTACCTGCATGGTGATGTTCCTGCTCCTTTTGCTGTGGCTGGAATCGAAGGTTACCGGAAGATGAACCGGCGCTTGATTGGCCTTCTGGCGCTGGCCGCGACACTCGTCCCGCCGCTCGTCTCCGCCAGCCTCGCCGAGGGCGTGACGCGCCTGCTGGCCTCTTCGCCGCCGGCCCGTTCGGCCTTCTGGGGAATTCAGATCGTGGATCTGGCAAGCGGTCGGACGCTCTACGAGCTGAATTCCCATCGCCTCTTCGTTCCGGCTTCCAACACCAAGCTGTTCACCGCCGCGCTGGCGCTCACCCGGCTAGGGCCGGATTACCTCTTCCACACCCGCGTTCTGGCCGGCGCTCCTCCCGACGCGGTGGGCACCATCCACGGCACCCTGCGCCTGGCTGGAGGCGGCGATCCCAATCTCTCCGCCCGCGCCATTCCCTACCGCATGGGACCGCCCGCCGCGAACCCCCTGGCGGCCCTGGAAGAACTCGCGGATCAGGTAGCCGCGCGGGGCGTGCGCCGCATCGATGGGGATCTGGCCGGCGACGACACATGGTACATCTTCGATCCCTATGCCGAAGGCTGGGAGATCGAAGATTCCCAGTTCGACTACGGCACCGCCGTTTCCGCGCTGGCCATCAACGACAACGCTCTGGCCGTGGCCATTCGCCCCGGCCCCCGCGAAGGCGACCTGGCGGCCCTATTCCTCCGTCCGGCGCTCGAATATTACGATTTCGATAACCGCGTGCTTACCTCGGCCGGCGGCGAGCGGAAAATCGAAGTACGCCGCGACCCCGGAGCATGCCAGGTACATCTGTGGGGATCCATCCCGCTGCATGATCGCGGCGAGGATGTCGTGCTGGGTATCCAAGATCCCGCCCTCTACGCCGCCCAGGCGTTCCGGCAGGCTCTCGAGAACCGCGGGATCGCCGTGACCGGCCGGACCGTGGCCATCCATCGCTTTCCCGACGAAGTTTCGGGCCTGGCTGGCCCCGTGCCCCCGGCCGCCGAACCGGACGCGTTCGAGTTGGCGCGCCGTGACTCCGCGCCGTTGCTCGAAGACCTGCGCGTCACCGCCAAGGTGAGCCAGAACCTGCACGCCGAGATGGCCCTGCGCGCCGTGGGCCGCGCGCGGCGCGGTGTGGGCAGCCGCGAGGCGGGGCTGGAGGATCTCAAAGCCTTTTTGGGCGAGATCGGCATCGATTCCCAGGCCTACAGCCTCAACGATGGCTCCGGTCTTTCCCCCTCTAATCTGGTGACCCCCGCCGCGGTGGTGGCGCTGCTGCGCCACATGTACGCCTCGACTGAGCGCGAGCACTGGCTTTCGCTCTTACCTGTGGGCGGCCAGGACGGCACCCTCAGCGGGCGTTTCGGCGACGGCCCTGCCGCCGGACGCATTCACGCCAAGACCGGTACGCTCGCGCACGTCACCGCGCTCTCCGGATATGCCGAAAGGCCCGGCGGCGATTGGGTGGCCTTCTCGATCCTGGTCAATAACTATTTCGGGCATGCCGCGGATATCCGCGCGGTAGTGGACCGCATCGGCACGCTGCTCCTTGAGCCCTAATGCTTTTGATACAATAGGTCCTTAATGTCCGGATTGCTTATTGAATGGCACGGCTGGGACTCTACCAGTGGCGCCTGGCACGGGCCGGACGAACTGGATTTCAGTTTGGCTGGTTGCCGCGGCATTCTCGGCCGACTGAGGCAGTTTTCCAGTTCCTGGACCGGCCGTCTTGGGGTGCCCGCCACCGGCGGAGTTCCGCTCTCGCTGTGGGCCTCCGTGCGCGACCTGGGCGATACCGGCCTCGCGGCCCTCGACGCGGATGGATCGCCCGGCGGCCCGCTCGAAGTGGTGCTGGTGGCGCCCGCGCAGCGACGGCCCAGGCTGCGCGCCGAGCTGGCTTTCGAGTTCGTCTCCTATCTGACGTTCCTGGAAGGCGCCGCCAGCTCCGGCCGCGAGCTGGCGCTGCACGAATACATCGAACGCACACTGGCCGAGCCTGCCGGAGCCGGGGCCCTGGTCTTCTCCATCGAGAACCGGCACCTGGACCCCGATGTGCAGTATCTCGTTTCCGAGCAAGCCGAAAGGCTGGCCATGAGCATGATCGCCTGGATGGGCGAAAGAGACGGGCTGGACCTCCGAAATGCTTGCATCCGGCGCCGCGTCGGAGCCATCGATACAGGTGTTTTACAATAGTCGTTGACGATCACCATGCCCATCTACGAATACCGTTGTGAAGATTGCGGGACGAAATTCGAGAAACTGGTGCGCCGTTCTGCGGACGGCTCGGGAATCGAGTGCCCTTCCTGCGGACAGACGCACCTCAAACAGGAGCTTTCCACCTTTGCCGCGCATGCCTCGAGCGGCTCCAAACACGAAGAAGCACCCGCAGCTTGCCCGACCGGCGGATGCTGCAATCCGGGCGCGTGCGGAATGAACTTCAACTAGCGCGGCCGGGCGGCGATTCGCTCTACCGCGCCGCGCAGCATTTCTTGTATTTCAGGCCGCTGCCGCATGGGCAGGGGTCGTTGCGGCCCGCTTTCGCCGCCGCCCGTGGCGCGCGCTCCCGGGCCGCCACCCTCGCCAGCGGCGCCCGGCTGTGCAGGAAGAAGCGCTTCAATCCCGCGCAGAGGTAATTGAGACCCGCTTCGCCATCCGGCGTCCGGATGAAGCGGTACTTGGGGCATCCGCCGTGGCACTCGGCCAGTGTTTCGCACTCGCGGCAGTAACGCGGCAGCGTATCCCGCTTGGCCTCGCCGAAATCCAGCAGCGCGCGGTTTTCCAGCAGCTCGCGGAGCGGCGTCTCGCGTAAATTACCCAGCCGGTGCTCGCGGTCCACGAAATGGTCGCATGGGAAGAAGTCACCGTTATGTTCGAGCACCGGAATCTGTCCGCAGGTTTCCCGGAACACGCATAACGAGTGCTCCATGCCAAGCGCCGGCCGGGCGGCCTCTTCGAAGGTCTGCACCGCCATCCGGCCGGTGTCCCGCGCGATCCATTCGTCGAAAATCTTGCACAGGAACGCTCCATAGGCTTCGGCGGACGGCGTATACGGGCCCACGCCCTCGGCGCTCTCGGGCGCGCGCTCGACGGCCGGAAGAAATCCCAGGTAAGCGCAGCCGATTTCGCGGAAGAACCGGTAGACCGTGAGCGGGTGCCCGACGTTCAGGTTGTGCACCACGCACACGATATCGGTGTGGACCCCATGCTTGCGCAGGAGTTCGTATCCGCGCATGGCCTGCCGATAGCTCGGCTGGCCGCCCCGCGTCACACGGTAGGCGTCGTGTAGTTCCGCCGGGCCGTCCAGGCTGAGGCCGATGCCGAAATCCTCCGCCGCCAGAAACCGGCACCATTCCTCGTTCAACAGGACCCCGTTGGTCTGGATGCCGTTCCGGACGCTCCCGCCGACGGGCCTGTGCTTGCGTTGCAGCTCGACGGCCTTGCGGAAGAAATCCAGGCCCAGCGTGGTGGGCTCTCCTCCATGCCAGGAGAAGCTGACCTCCGGCCCGGGTGCCGCTTCAATATGCTGGACGATGTACTCTTCAAGCAGGCTATCCGGCATCCGCAATGCGCCGTTATCCGGATAGAGGCTCCGCTTGTCCCGGTAATAGCAGTATTTGCAATCGAGATTGCAAACCGCCCCGGCCGGTTTGACGAAGATCTGAAAGTCCCGGGACGCCTTGGGCACCCCTCCTCCTTCGGATTCGAGCTAAATCCGATTTTAGAACGCGGCGCGTCGTTCCAGGCCGCCGCGGGGCTCAATCACGGCTGCGGTGCGTCCATTCCGGCGCTACCATGGGCAGGAGGTTTTGCAAATGCCAAGCAAACCAAACAACCGGCGTTCTTTTCTAACCAAGGGGGCAGCCTGGCGGCGGCGTTTTGGGCCGACGATGTGCTCGATGCTCTCCCGCAAAACACCAACACCAACTCCAAGCCCTCCGACCTGAAGATCACAGACCTGCGCATGGCCACCGTCAACGGGGTCCCTTCAGCGAGCCGATTATCCGTCTCGATACCAATCAGGGCATTTCCGGATACGGCCAGGATCGTGACGGCGCCAGCCCGAAATATGCGCTGCTGCTGAAAAGCCGCATTCTCGGCGAGAACCCCTGCAGTGTCGATAAGATCTTTCGCAAAATCAAGCAGTTCGGTTTCGCCGCCCGACAAGGAGGCGGCGTCTCCGGCGTGGAAGTGGCGCTCTGGGACCTCGCCGGGAAGGCCTACGGAGTGCCCATCTACCAGATGCTGGGAGGCAAGTTCCGCGACAAGATCCGCTGCTACGCCGACACCGACACTTCGGCCGACCCGAAGGAGTTCGCGGCCCGCCTGAAGGCGCGCAAGGACATGGGGTTCACGTGGCTCAAGATGGATTTGGGAATTGAGCTCGTGGAGAAGACTCCTGGCACCATCACGCGTCCCGTGGGCCAGACCGACCGCGACGTGAACAACACCGAGCACATGTTCACCGGCATCGATATCACCCCGAAGGGAATCGACATGATGGCGAACTTCGTGGCCGTGGCTCGCGAGGCGGTGGGGATGGAGATCCCGATCTCCGCCGATCATTTCGGCCACATCAGCGTGAAGTCCTGCATCAAGCTTGGAAAAGCCCTTGAGAAATACAACATGGGTTGGCTCGAGGACATGATCCCCTGGCAGCGGACCGACCTGTGGAAATTCATCACCGATTCCATCGACGTCCCCACCCTCACCGGAGAAGACATCTTCCTGAAGGAGGGCTTCATCGAGTTGGCCAAGAACCATGCCGTCGATATGCTCCATCCGGATGTTCTCACTACGGGTGGAATCCTTGAGACCAAGAAGATCGGCGACGCCTGCCAGGAGTATGGCGTGCCCGTATGCATCCACATGGCCGAGAGCCCTATAGGGGCGCTGGCGGCGGTGCACGCGGCCGCCGCGATCGAGAATTTCCTGGTGATGGAAATCCACTCGGTGGAAGTACCCTGGTGGCAGGACCTCATCAACGGCGTCGAGAAGCCTATTATGAACAAAGGGTTTGTCACCGTGCCGAACGGACCCGGCCTGGGCTTTACGACCCTCAACGAAGATCTCATCCGAAAACACCTGGACGGCGGTTATTTCGAACCGACTCCGGAGTGGGACCGGGATCGCTCCAATGACCGCCTTTGGAGCCGCAAAAAGGAATCCGGCCCGATTATCTGGAGCTGATTCTGCACTAATCTGTCGCCCACTAGCAGCACCCATAAGCATGATTCTTGACAAAATATTACATTAGATATAATCTAAATCGTCGGTGGACTCCGAGACGATTAAACGGTCCTTGGAAAGCAGCGGGTTGCGGTGCACTCCGCAGCGCTACGCCGTGATGGCATTCTTGGTGGAACACAATAGCCATCCCACGGCTGCGGAAATCTTCGAAGCCGTGAATCGCGTGGATCCGCATTCTTCAAGGGCTACGACTTATAACAATCTGCGGGACCTGGTGCGGGCGGGTTTGGTGCGTGAAGTGGCCGTCGAGGGCCGCGCGGCGCGATTCGATGCGAAAGGTATGCGGCATCACCATTTCATCTGCGACCACTGCGGCAATGTTGAGGATATTAAGTGGTACAACGTGCCCAGACCTGCCTCAGGCTCCCTCGGCAAGCGGGTTCTTCGCGAATGCCAACTGATCTTCCGGGGGCTCTGCACCAAGTGCGCTCCGCGGCACGCTTCCCGTTAAGTGTCGTAGGCGCGTGGATCCCGCATGAGGCGATGGCGCGAAATGGGAAAGCCAGGATGGGATCGTAGTTCGTCACAGTTTTTTGACTGATTCGAAAGGAGAGGAACATATGGAGAAAGAACTCAGCACCGCAGTCGGGGGGTCTGTCCCCACTATTCAGGAGCAAAACTCGTCAACCGAAACCAAGTGCCCGATATCGGGCGGCACTCGCAAACACACCATGGCGGGGGCCCCGACAAACGCAGACTGGTGGCCCAATCAACTCAATCTGAAGATCTTGCACCAACACTGCCCGCTGTCCGACCCCATGGGCGAGGCGTTCAACTACGCCGAGGAGTTCAAGAGCCTCGACCTGGATGCCGTGATCAAGGACCTCCATGCTTTGATGACGACGTCGCAGGACTGGTGGCCCGCGGACTTTGGCCACTATGGGCCGTTGTTCATCCGGATGGCATGGCACAGCGCAGGCACGTACCGGATCGCCGATGGCCGAGGCGGCGCGGGTTCCGGAGCCCAGCGATTTGCGCCCCTCAACAGCTGGCCGGACAATGTGAATCTCGACAAGGCGCGCCGATTGCTCTGGCCGATCAAGCAGAAGTACGGCCGGAAAATCTCGTGGGCCGACCTTATGATTCTCGCCGGCAACGTCGCCTTGGAGTCGATGGGATTCAAGACCTTCGGTTTCGGCGGTGGGCGCGCGGACGTCTGGGAACCAGAAGAAGACATCTACTGGGGGCCTGAGGGCAAGTGGCTGGCAGACGAGCGCTACAGCGGCGACCGTCAGCTCGACAATCCTCTTGCCGCTGTTCAAATGGGCCTCATCTACGTGAATCCGGAGGGGCCCAACGGCAATCCGGATCCGCTCGCCGCGGCCAGGGATATCCGGGAGACGTTCGCCCGAATGGCGATGGATGACGAGGAGACAGTTGCCCTCATCGCCGGCGGACACACGTTCGGCAAAACCCATGGCGCTGCCGATCCGAGCAAGTATGTCGGTCCCGAACCCGAGGGCGCCGGCATCGAAGAGCAAGGCCTGGGTTGGAAAAACACCTTTGGCAGCGGCAAAGGGGATGACACGATCGGCAGCGGCCTGGAAGTCATCTGGACCACGACGCCAACGAAATGGAGCAACAACTTCTTCCAGAACCTGTTCGGCTACGAATGGGAACTGACCAAGAGCCCGGCCGGTGCGCATCAGTGGAAACCGAAGCATGGCGCAGGCGCCGGTACGGTGCCGGATGCGCACGACCCGTCAAAGCGTCTCGCTCCATCCATGCTGACCACTGACCTCGCCTTGCGGTTCGACCCTGTTTACGAAAAGATTTCAAGGCACTTCTACGAGAATCCGGATCAGTTCGCAGACGCGTTCGCCAAGGCTTGGTTCAAGCTGACGCACCGCGACATGGGGCCTGTTTCGCGGTACCTTGGCCCGCTCGTTCCCGCGGAGCCGTTGCTGTGGCAGGACCCCATTCCCGCTGTGGATCATGAATTGATCGGGGAGCAGGATATGGCTGCTCTGAAGGCCAAGATCCTCGCATCCGGACTTTCCATCTCCCAATTGGTCACGACGGCCTGGGCGTCGGCGGCAACCTTCCGCGGCAGTGACAAGCGCGGCGGGGCTAACGGGGCGCGCATCCGCCTCGCGCCGCAAAAGGACTGGGAAGTCAACCAGCCGGACGACCTGGCGAAGGTTCTTCGGGCGCTGGAGGCGATCCAGGAGGATTTCAACGGCGCGCAGTCCGGTGGGAAGAAGGTCTCGCTTGCTGACCTGATCGTTCTGGGCGGCTGCGCAGCCGTCGAGGCAGCTGCGAAGAAGGCCGGCCACGACGTGAAGGTTCCCTTCTCGCCGGGGCGCACGGACGCGTCGCAGGAGCAGACCGATGTGCATTCGTTCGCCGTACTGGAGCCGACCGCGGACGGGTTCCGCAATTATCTCCGGAAGGGACACGAGGGATCGGCGGCTGAGCTGCTGTTGGATCGGGCGAACCTGATGAACCTGACCGCTCCCGAGATGACTGTTCTGGTTGGTGGCATGCGCGCCCTGGATGCAAACTTCGGGCAGTCCAAACACGGTGTTTTTACCAAGCGGCCCGAGACGTTGACGAATGATTTCTTCGTGAACCTGCTCGACATGAACACGAAGTGGCAGAAGTCCGCCACATCGGACGGCGTGTTGGAGGGGCGCGATCGGGCGACGGGCGAGCTCAAGTGGACGGGCACCGTCGTTGATCTCGTCTTCGGTTCCAACTCCCAGCTGCGAGCCCTCGCGGAAGTCTATGCGTGCAGCGACTCGCAGCAGGCGTTCGTGCGTGACTTTGTGGCGTCCTGGAACAAGGTGATGAACCTTGATCGCTTCGACCTTGCTTGAGCTCGGCGGAAAAGAGGAATCGATAAGATTCCGCAGGGTCCTCGATCGTCTGATTACAACGTAAGCAATTGAAAATAGGGTTTTTCAGCCCGAGGCCGGAAAGCGCCCCGGGCGCGGGGGGGCGGGCGTTCAAATCGCCCGCCCCGACCAAACCTCCTGCTGATTTCACAAGAGTTGATCGATCGGCCCACGCGGCGGCAACGCCTCCTGATTCAACCGCCGAGCTGACCTCGCCAGTTACCCACAAATTCTCCTGACGAGACCAATATTAGGGACCCAGACCCCAAATAGTCGCTTCTCTACACCCGTGGCGCTGGTATACCGATTGCAATAGTCCGGCTCAACTTCCAAGTGCGGGAGTAATTAGTGGAAGCGACTGACCGCCGGCAGCGTCAACGATTCAACGTCGCGCTGGACCTGCAGTACTCAGCCCTGGCAAACGGCGCTCCCCCTGTCCGGGGCGTCGGCGTCACTGAAAATGTCAGCAGTTCTGGCCTCCTGTTCCGTTGCAACGACGATGCACTCCGTGTCGGCGCACCCGTGATTATGCACTTAATGTGGCCCAAATCAGCGCAGGATGCTGTTGAGATTCGTCTCTTGATATCGGGATACATTGTTCGCGTGGCGCCCCCGCGTGTTGCGATTGCCATCGGTACACATGATTTTAAGCGCGGGGACTCAGAACGGCCGAGCGACACTGCTCTAAGGGTTCGCAATCCCGGCCCCCGGCCACTTGTGCTGGTTGTCGATACGGACGATGTTTACCGCGTTGTTGTGACCGCGCTCTTGCCGTACAAGTACCCTGTCATGCCTGTTGACGTGGATGTGGCCAAATACCTGCTGAGCTCCGATTCATCCAATGTGGGGCTGCTGATCACTAGCCGCCTGAGTGAATTGGAACATTGCAACGTGCGTGTTCCTGTTATCTACACCGGTAAAAAGCGATCGCAATACCCGTTTGAGAACGTCATTGCTGTCCCTAAACCACTGAAATATCGTCTGCTCCGTCCGGTGCTCGTAAGCGTCCTCTTGAAGTCGGACGAGCCGGCCGCAGTGGACTAAACTCGATTGTTGCGATCCTTAAGCGACGGATTGTTTCGACATCGAAAGCTTTCCCACCTCAGACCCGGCTGGGAGGGCAGCCTCTTTGTCCTTCTTGATCGAGAGCTTCTTCATCTTATAGAGCAACGCCTTGTAATCGATTTGTAGCAGGATTGCCGCCTGCCACCGGTTCCAATTAGTTGATTTCAAGACTTCGACGATGGCGGCTCGTTCAGCATCCCGCTTGGCGCTGGCTAGCTGTTCCAGCACGGGCATGTTGGCGTTTGCGGCCGGGGTGACACTTACGGTCGGCGTGGTTACGCTTGCGTTCGGGGTGGTGACGCTTACCTGGGTGGGGGTCGCCGGGACTTCCGAAGCCGAGGCGATCATGCGCGATTCTGTTCCCCTTACCGTTGTATTGGAAGTTTTCCGTTCAATTTTGGCACGGAGATCCTGAAGAATAAAGTTCGCATCCCGCAGGACAAGGAACCTGCGAATAGTATTTTCCAACTCCCGGATATTACCGGGCCAATGATAATCCAGAAAAACTTCTTTGAGCGGCGGCGGAATCTGGATTGAGGCAGTCCCCGGGGCGCCCCGCTTTCGGATGAGAAATTCGGCCATCGGAAGAATGTCTTCTTTGCGCTCGCGCAGGGGTGGCACTCGGATGTTTATGACGTTCAGACGATAATAGAGATCTTCACGAAAGCTGTTGTCGGCGATCGCTTTCTCCAGGTCACGGTGAGTGGCGGCCATGACCCGAACATCCACCCGGATGGTGTCTTTTCCTCCAAGTCTTTGAAATTCCTGATCTTGTAGTACTTGCAGGAGTTTGGCCTGGAGTCTGACATCCATATCGCCGATCTCATCCAGGAGGATAGTGCCGCCATCGGCGAGTTCGAACATACCAGGTTTCTTTTGGAAGGCTCCGGTGAACGCGCCGCGCTCGAAGCCGAACAGTTCGCTCTCCACCAATTCGGAAGGCAGGGCGGCACAGTTCAGCTTCAGAATCGGCTTTTTCGCCCGCGGGGACTGAGAATGGAGTTCCCGGGCCAAAACTTCCTTGCCAACTCCTGTCTCACCTTGAATCAAGACCGGAACTTCGGACCAGCCAATCTGACCGATCAGGTTCTGCAGTTCCTTCATATACGGTGAGGTTCCGAAGAAGATCAGCTTCTTGTTTCCTGCCGCGGTTTGCTCAATGGTTTTCGGGGGCAGCGGCGGTTTAATCTCAAAGGCGACCGTGAGAGCCTTGCGGAGTTCTTCGGGCTTGATGGGTTTTGGTAGGAAATCATTGGCTCCGCTCTTCATTGCCTGCGCGACGCTCGACGGCGATGCCACTCCGGAGATCATGATGATTGGCAAATCAGGACTGAAGCGCCGGATCTCCTTCATGGCGGTGACGCCATCCTTGCGTGGCATGAACATATCCAAAACAATAGCGGAAAAACGCGCCGTGTTGGAGTGAAAGAACGCCAGTACTTCTTCTCCGTCTTGCGCTAGTTCTACCGAGTATCCCTGGCACTTGAGAGCAGTTTCGAGATAACTACGCACCTCGAGGTCATCTTCTCCCAGCAGAATCGTGTGATCATTCTTTGCAACAGCCATTTAGGTTATTTCTCCGCGAAGCGAAGTCGTGCCGCTTCGGAGCCATGCTGACGAAAGGGGATGACGAGTGAGAACTTGGCGCCTTCCGAGCTGCTTTCCGCCCAGATGCGGCCCTGGTGCTGGTGCAGGATCATCCGGCAAATCGCTAGGCCCAGACCTGTGCCGGAGCGGTCCTGCCCGCCGGAACAGGAGGTGTATTCTTCGAAAATCCTGTCCGCGTGGGCCGGCGGGATTCCCGGGCCGGAATCGTGGATATCCACTCGGAAGGAGTTTGGGGAGCGCATTTGTTTGACGCGGCGGTCCACGGCAGGATCAAGAGGGGAAGCCTGGCTCGTTCGCCGGTCCCAGAAAAACGGGTAGCCGTTGATCTCGATCCTTCCGCGCGGCGGCGTAAACTTGCAGGCGTTATCCAGCAAATTAACGAGCGCCTCTTCGATCTTCATCTTGTCGAAAGCTAAACCGTCGAAAGGCGGCGCGACGTCCACGGTGACGACGAGCTGCTTCCGATCGAAAAACACGGCCATTTCGTGCAACGCCTGCTCGACACAATCCCGCATGTCGGCCTCTTCGAGGTTCAGCGTCCGCTCGATATTCTGAGCGACAGTGAGCTGGAACATTGCACTCGCGATGCGGGAAAGCCGCGCAGCGCTTCGTTGCATCCGTTCCAGAATGTCACACTGTTCGGGCAGCAGAGGGCCGAGCTCTTCCTCCAGCAGCAGGCCGCAATAGCCGGTAATGGCAGTCAGCGGAGCTTCGAAATCGTGGATCGAACGTGCCAAAAAATTGGTCCTCTCCTGATCGAATTCCTGCAGTCTGAGATTCGCCTGGATCAGGAATTGCAACATGTCGTCGCGCTCGGCACGCACGGATCCCAGGGCTCGGGGAGTGCTGCCGTTGTTTCGGCCATTTTGGCCGGTTTCCCCCAGAAAAGCCCGCAAGGTGGCGCGCGTAACGGGCTTCAACAGCACATTGAGATCGGAATCCCCAACCAGCTCCTGAAATGCGGCCAGAGATTGCCTGTGCAGCAGGAAAAAGTGTTTCCGCAGCTTGACTGCGTTCAAGTTCCGCGGGAGGAGGATTTCCCCATCAACGAAATCCCAAATGCACACGTCGTCGTTAGAGAAATCCTGGCCGGGAACGCCCATTACCAGGGTCCATTCTTTTCCGAATATTTCGGCCAGAACCTCCCTACAAGATCTTGCGAGCGCTTCGTCCTTGGAGTACAGCACTACTCTCGTTCCCACGTTAAATGTTCCTCGTCTCGCACACAAAATCCCGGGTTACTTGCTCGCAGATCCCGGTTATGAGATCCCAAAGGTTAGGGGCCCACAAGAATACATATTTACCGTAATATCCTAAACTATTTAAAACCAGATCTAAATCGTGTCAAGGTACATTCTAGTACTCCTCGGTATGCGAAAACACTAGGGTATTCCCCGGCTTTAGGGACTTACAGGTTTAGGGGTTTTCCGACGGCCCGGACTGGAAGTCCAAAGCCCGTCTTCATCTGGCAGAGAAAGTGCACATATCGTGACTGACAATGCCTTTTCTTGGCCAGGTCGCAAAGACATCGGGCGCAAGTCGATGCGAGCAGATCAGGGTTCCTGGAATGGAACGCCGGAGAATCCCCCGAGCAGCGTTAAACTGGACCGTTCACGTGGCAGCTAACGGCTTCAAATGCCCGATCAGCACTACGACCCGGGATATCAGCAGGGACGGGTTTTATTGTCTACTTCGCAATCCCCTTACGCCCGGGGAGCGGATCGAGTGCGATATCGTTGTGCCTACGCACAGTACGCGCGACTCGACTGATACGGCGTATTTGCGCTGCCGCGCCATGGTGGTGCGGGTGGAACAGACCGAGAGCGAGACCGAATTCGGGGTCGCCTGCCGCATCGAGGAATATTCAATTGTGCACGGCGCGCGATAGCTAATTTGCTGGTGCTGTGGTACTTCCGAGTTGATTGGCCAGCGTCACCGAATTCAGGGTCACGGCACTGGCGTCACCCTGAACCGTAAACGGTTGTGTAAACGTAAACTGGCTGCCGTAGCGGATCGATGCCGTGTCCTGGTACCAGGCGGCGAATGCGGCCTCAACGGCGACGGTCACATCGGCGTTCTGCAAGGCGCTCCCACCTGATGCTTGGAAGTGAAATACGGCCTGACTTACTTCGAGCGCCGTCGAAAACCCGGTAACCAGGACTTCGAAACCGCCGGGCGTAGATATAAGACTGGCAGCGGTAATCGTGGGGGCGCTCATGGCGATGTGGGTCGTGCAAGTAGGTTGAGGATTGGGCGTGATATCTACGCCGCCGGCTGAAACGCTGACCGATATAGTGATCGTGCCCGCCACGGTACCGGTCTGTATAGCCATACTAGAAACTGTGAACACGGCGTCTGTATTGCCGGCTGGAATACTGAAATCCGCAGTTCTGCCGCCCGTAAGAAATTGAATGGTCGAGTCGCCTGCACCGACGTCAGGCGTGAAGGTAAGTGATAACTGACCGGAGATTGGGACCGGGTAGGGAGAAGCTATACTCAAGCTCAGCGCGGGCTGGCCGGCAGGGCTTGCCGTATCCGGCAGACCGCCGATTAGGACATTGGGAGCGGGTGGCATCCCCACATTCAGGTGAAAGAGAGCGAGGGCGGTCGCATGGGCGCTGTCGGTAACCTGTATCGTAAAGGTGACTGGCCCACCGACGAGGGGTGCGCCGCTGATGGCGCCGGTCGAAGGATCGAGGCTAAGACCATTTGGTAGGCCATTCGCCGACCAGGTGAATGGAGGTGTCCCACCTTGCGCGGCCATTTTGACCGAATACGAAACCCCGATTGTGCCGTCAGGCAGATTGGTACTGGTAGTAATGAGCAATTGCGAAGGGCTGACTGTCAAAGTGATGGACTTAGTTGCGGTGGCCCCTGCGCTGTCTTTAACCTGAACCGTGAATGTGAACGTCCCTGGAGCCGGGGGAATTCCCGACAGTGTGCCGGTCGAGGCATCGAGTTGGAGGCCCGCAGGGGATCCGACTAACGACCACGTGTAGGGCGGCGTGCCGCCTGTGGCGGAAAGCTTTTGCGAATAGCTCGTACCAGCGACACCGTTCGGCAGCACTGCCGCGGTGATCGTCAACCTGGGCTGGCCGATCGTCAGCTGAAAGGATTTGGAAACCGTGATTGCCGCGCTGTCAGTGACCTGGACGGTAAGGCTATAATTGCCAGCGGTGGATGGCGTGCCAGTCAGTGCGCCTGCGTTTGTGTCGAAACTCAATCCGTCCGGCACCTGGCCCTGGCTGATGGCCCACTTGTAAGGAGGCACGCCGCCGGACGCTAAGAAAACCTGCGAATAGAACTGCCCGGTGGTGGCGCTGAATAATGGACTTTGGGTAGTAATCGTGAGCGGAGCTGGGTTGATCGTCAAAGAAAAGATGCTGCTCGCGGTTGTACCAGTGCTATCGGCTACCTGGATGGTGAAAGTAAAGGTACCATTCGTCTGCGCTGTGCCGCTGAGTACGCCGGTCGTGGCATTCAATGTTAAAAGTCCAGGTAAAGCTCCTGCAACTGACCATTGGTAGGGGAGGCTGCCTCCAGAGGCGCTGAATGTGAAAGTGTAGGGAACGCCCACAGTGGCGGCGGGCAAGCCCGCCATGGTGATCGCTACCGGCTGGGACTGCGCAAGAGCGCACTTGCCGGCCATCAGCGCGAAGATTCCCCAAGCCCCTATTTTCAGATGTATGCTCACTGGTCGCCTCTGCCTACGAAAACAACCCTGTTATTCGTGCTGTCATAGATAAACAAAGGCCCCTGCCCGGCCTGGTTCAGCGCGAAAACGGAATCGCCGCGCAACGGCTGCAATCGGTCAGGCACACAAGGACAGGTTGTGACAGACGAGTCGCCCGACACAAGAGATCGGACACGGATCCTGCCATCCGTATAGGCCGCAAAGAAACGGGAGCCGTCATGCGAAAACGAAAGCGCCAGTGGAGCACTGGGATCTTCGTCGACAGCTTCGTAACTGGGATTGCTATCCAGAGAGGGCACCCATGTGATGCGGCCTGCCGTAGCGAGCAAGGCATCGTGCGAGTGCGGCCTGAGAGCCATGGCGGACACCGGACCAGAGACAGGGATGGAAGACGGTACTTCGGAATTCCCTGAGAGGAACGCCGGCTCGAGCGCGTCTCCGACCGCAAGAAGTACCAGAAGACCATCATCGCTAACCGACATCGCCTCGACCACGGGTCCTCTGATCTCCCGCGTTACCGCGGGAGTTCCAGGTAATCCGGTGACGATCTGCAAGATCTGGCCTCTTGCTTCGTACAATAAGGCCGACGTTCCCGAGGGGCTCAGGACCATGCGATCGACCGGCATGGCTCCTTCGATAGCGTGGGACGTAACACCGTCGGTTCCGATTTGCAGAACAAACGGAGTGCGTTCCCGGGACGAAATTGCCAGGATGTAACTCAGATTTTCGCAGATGATCGCGCGGGTGAATTGGCCTCCCAGGTCCAGCGCCTGACCGAGAAGTGCGGCTCCCGGAATGCCCTCGACCGGCCTCACGGACTGCGCCGCCGAATCCCAGATATATCCCAGCCGTGGCGCCCTGATATCAGCGGCGCGTGTGTGTACCGAGAAAGCTAGCCACAAAATGCCAATCGGAATGACGTGTCTCATAGTGCTCAGTTGCCGGGAGCCCCCACTGTGCCGGTGCCGGGATTGATAACGATCGCGGGAACGGGCGCAGGAGCCGGAGGCGGAGAGCTGCCTCTGCCCAAAGCGGCATAGGCACCCGCGGCGGCTGCGACCCCGACGACCGCGAGGATGATAACCAGCTTGCCGTGCCCTGACTTCCGGGAAGCCTTCTCGACGGCCATGTTGAATTGCGTGATGACGGCGTGTCCGGTTTGGCCCCGGTACGATACGGTTACGGCGATCTCCATTTTGCCCGGGATTTCATTAGGGCGGAACCCCTTGATGACAGCCTGGCCGCGAGCATCGGTGGTGCCCGTGACGATGAAAGAACCATTGGCGAATGTTCCGGTCGCACCTTGCGAGGGGACCACCATTGAAACCGATGCATTCGCGACAGGCGTGTCCTTTTCATCGTTTACCTGTACTTCGAGATCCCGCGCGGCGCGTTGCCGGATGTTGTTCATGGCGCCCTCCCCGTTCAGCACCAAAACCTTCAGCTTCTCAGTAGCCGGCGGGGATCCCGGCGATTGCCCCCCCAAAGGCGGGAGCGCCAGCAATAACGCGAGCAGATATGCGATTCCGGGCCTCTTCATTGCAGTGCTCTAGTAGCAGTTTGGCTTCCGAAAGCGGGCCTGCAATTCAGGTTAATGGCCCCCAAAATGCGGATTCCAATAAGGTCATGGCTGGATGCGGATTCAAAAACTATGTCTTTTTAGTGGGATACGTGGCTTGCTGCTTTTGTCTCCCTGCTGCGCCTCAGAAGAGCTCGAAGGACCTGTTTGAGTATATTCAGGAAGCGAGAAAACTGGGGCTCCACGACGAGCAGATCAGGCAGAATGCGCTTAACGCTGGTTGGGACCAAACGACGATCGAACAGACATATTCGATCGTACGGCTTTTGTATAACGAGAAATTGCCTCCTGGCGCAGGGCTTAAGTCCCCCACGGTGTTGCCTGAGGCCTACCGGATTGGCGCCGGCGATGTATTGCAGATCGCGGTCTGGAGAGAGCCGGAAGCGTCCGTGCCGGCCGCGGTGGTCCGTGTGGACGGCAAGATTTCAGTCCCGTTGATCGATGAAGTGGATGCGGCCGGATATACGCCCGTAGAATTGGAGAAGTTGTTGGGCGAGAGATTCTCCAAGTACATCAAAAACCCCGTCGTTACGGTAATCGCCGCCACAATCAACAGCAAAAGAGTCTATGTAGTCGGCGGGGTCAAAAAAGAAGGGCCAATTCCCCTGATACGACCCATGACCATATTACAGGCCCTGAACGAAGCGGGCGGACTGGTCGATTTCGCCAGAAAACGGAAGATCTACGTCCTGAGAAACGAGAATGGCAAGCAAGTGAAGCTGCCATTTGATTACCAGACGGTGCTTAAGGGCGAGCATCTGGAGCAGAATATCGAGCTCCTGCCTGACGACACGATTGTTGTGCCGCAGTAGTAGGCATAGGACTTCCTAAAGTGTTGCCACTCGGGTTCCAACTTTTGAGTATTCGACGGGAGGATTAGCCTTGAGGATCTCGCAGTCAATATGCATCGCGCTGCTGGCAAGTGGTATGGCGCACGCGCAGTTGTCTACAACCGCGTACCGGGCGTTGGGTCAGCCCGACTTGAATCAGAATGGAGTCAATCGCGTGCAAGGTGTCGAGATGTACGGCCCCACGGCCGTGGCATTGGATGCGCGCGGCGGTGCGGTGCACCTCTACGTGTCGGATACGCACAACAACCGGGTTCTGGCATGGGGAGACGTCCAGTCTTATCAGATCGGCAATGCGCCGGATATCGTGCTGGGGCAGCCTGGCCCGCGGTATTCGAGTCCCATGGGGATCGGCGCCGAGGGTTTCAATGCGCCCTTG
>Ga0326727_10013048_pt1 | contig 18640 bp, 29 predicted proteins | sample MB2enrmetagenome_FD_207643 | JGI IMG/M metagenome (GOLD analysis project Ga0326727, IMG submission 207643) | Lab enriched peat soil microbial communities from McLean, Ithaca, NY, United States - MB29MY | ecosystem: Environmental > Terrestrial > Soil > Wetlands > Peat | place: USA: New York...
AGAAAGGCAGTGAACGAGTGAAAAAGGCAGTGAACGAGTGAAGAAGTGAATAAGTGAAGAAGGCAGCGAAGAAGTGAAGAAGTAATCATTGCAAACGGAGTTTTCCATGGCTCAACCGATTATTGCGCCGCAGCCGTATTACCCGCAGATTGACAAGGAGATCGACCCAAAACTTACGGTTCATCTGCAGCGCATTTACACGGCGATTAACGACCACGACCAGGCGATTGTCACGCTGAACGGAAAGGTGACGGGCACGACGACGAGCACGGTCGCAAAGACCACGACAACGGCGACCACGACGCAGCAGACGGTGATTGAAGAGACCGGCGTGACCAGCTTCAACTCGCAGACCGGGGCGATCTCCTTTTTCTCATCACTTGCCAGCGTGAATAATCAATCCGGCAGCACTAGCTACACAACGCAATCCATTGACAATGGGGCGCTTATTGTGCTGAACGACACTTCTCCCATTGCGGTGACGCTGAATTTCAATGTGGCGACTCCGTGGTTTACGACTTTTAGTAACCAGGGAACAGGAGCGGTGACCATTACGCCGTCGCAGGGAACGATCAACCTAGTTGGGTCAGTCATGGTTCCGCAGGACAGTTTTGTGACTGTGGCATTTGATGGCGTCAATTGGTGGGCGGACGCGCCGGCGACGGGTTCGGGAACGATTACGGGGGTGGCGGCGGGAACGGGGCTGACGGGCGGTGGATCGAGCGGCAACGTGACACTATCGCTGGTGACTCCGGTTTCGGTGGCGGATGGAGGAACTGGGACGGCAAGCCCGAGTTTGGTGGCGGGAACCGGGATTTCCGTGACCGGGAGCTGGCCAGATCAGACGGTGGCGTTGACCACGCCGGTCTCAGTGGCGGACGGAGGAACTGGGACGGCAAGCCCAAGTTTGGTGGCGGGAACGGGAATCTCGGTAAGCGGGAGCTGGCCGGACCAGACGGTTACCTCGATTGGAGCGGCGGCTGGTACGCAGGCCCTAGCGCTGGCGCCTGCCGGCCCAGGATCGACAGTCGCTTACTCGATGCAGGGTATGGGCGCAACCATCACTCCGGATTTTACGGGGAGAATCAGCGTCAATTACAACGCAAACCTGGTAACTACTGACACAGCGGCCGGAGACGGAATTTCCCTGGAGTTTTACTATGGTACCGGCGCGGCGCCGTCCAACGGAGCGGCTACAACCGGAACGCTGGTAAGCATAGGACCAAACCCGCCGAATATCGTTTGGACTCTTTCATCTACCGCGATTGCCGCAGATGTTTCTGTGCCGGTGAGCAAGAGCTTTATTGTTGCGGGCTTGACGCTGGGGACTACCTATTGGTTTGACGCGGCGGCGGAGGCGATAGGCGCAACCGGAACGTCGGGGAGCAACGCCATGATTGTTTTGCAGGAATTTTGAGTGGAAATCGTTCTCGACCGGGATTTGGTTTGGGGGTAGGATGAAGCAGTACACCAAGGGACCAAAGGACAGGGAACAGGGAATAGGGAACAGGGAACAGAGAAGATTGAGCGACATGCCCCCCTCCGGGGCGTTGGACCGCGCGGGTGCGCGCCACGGAGGGAAGAAGCAATGGCTCAGGCCGGGACAGGCTTGAGCCATTGCTGTTTTCCGGCCACGGAGGCACGGGCATGGGATTCTTCAGTTCACTCTTTGGCGGCAGCAATCCGACATTAAGCAAAGACATTGGCCAGTTTGGACAGATCGGCGGCTTTGCCACCGGGTTGGGGGAGAGCAACCTCTCGCAGGCATCGAACTTCTATTCTTCGCTTTTGTCAGGCGATCCTTCAAAACAAGCTCAAGCGCTGGCACCGGAGATTTCTGGCATTCAGCAGGGAGCGCAGCAGGCGAGAAGCACGGCGGCGCAATTTGGCAACCGCGGGGGCGGAACGAATGCGCAAGCTCAGATGGCTGGGGACCAATCGAGGGCGCAGATCAACCAGATGATTTCTGGGTTGCTGGGCACTTCGGCCGGGGCATTGGGGAGCATGGGGGGAGGATTGCTGGCGCAAGGACAGTCGGCTTACGGCCAACAGGCGGAAGCCTCGCAGCAGCAGATGCAGAACTGGGCTAACAGCATATTGGGTAAAGGAATTACCAGTGGCGTGGCCTCTGCGGAGTCGGCTGGGTTGGGTGCTCTGGGAATTTGAAGGCAGGAAATAGGGGCTCGAAGAGCGGCGGAGAGGAGAGAAAAATGGCAAACGATGATGCGTGGAGCGCGGGATGGCAGCAGGGGTCAAAGGCAGAAGAAAAGAAAAAAAAGGGCAAGTCTGCGACGAAAAAGAAAAGTATGAAAGGTGAAAGCCCGGATACCTCCGACAAAGATACCGGCGGCAAGGGAGGCGGGGCTTGGAGTACCGCATGGAAGATGATGGCCAAACCTGGCAGTTTTAAGGAGGGGGGCAAGGTGCGGAAGACCGGCTACGCCAAGGTACACAAGGGAGAGAAGGTATTGACCGCCGCTGAGGCCAAGGCGTGCAGGGGAAAGATGGGCAAAAGCAAAGGACGGGCGCGGAAGAAAGTGTCGGGAAAGAGCAGCTATTAGGAGCCAATGATCAGGAGAAAGTGGACAGTGGAAAGGGTTTTAAAAAAGCTATAAAAGGCTTTGAATATCCCACTTTAGCTGCGCGAATGTGGGGCACCTGGATAAGAGCCAAAGGATGTTTTGCGGAGTGACTGATGGCGAGCAGTGAAGCATGGGGAGCGGGGTGGCAGCAGGGACGGGAGCTTGCGCAGGAGCGGCGCGCCCATAAGCAGGCGCGCACCGATGAGCTGTACGAAACGAAACTCTGGGACCGATACAACGAGATTAAAGACCAAATGGCCAATGCCCAGGCCAATCTGAGCGCCATCGAGCAAGATCCAAATCTAGGCAAAGATTCGCCACAGTACAAAGAGGCGCAAGAGACGCTGACGCAGTTGAACCAAGCGCACAACGATCTGCTGGACCCGCAGAAGGGACCGGGGGTGCTACGCCGGCTGGCGCAGCGAATGCGGATTGGTCCGCAAGAGGTGACACCGACACCGGCCGCGCGGGTAAAGGCGGAGGCTGTGCCGGGATTGCCTGGAGCGACGGTCGAGATACCATCTGCGGCGGCGGGGCCAGAGGTCACGTTTCCCACTGCGGTTGGCGGAGGCGGAGCCTATACGGTGAAGGGTCCGGCTGCGGTCGCTCCTGCGGCCAAAGAAACGAAACTTCCGCCGCAACCAAAAAACGCTCTGAACCAATTCGCAAACCCAGAAGACCAGCCATCCAAGGTTTCTTTTGCTTTCAATAAGGGATGGGCTAAGCCGGGGCCGTATACTTCAACGCTCTCCCCGGCAGAAGAGACGGAGTTTCGGCGGTGGGCGGCAGCCAATCCGAAGGCAGTGGAGGGAGAGGTTGGCCCCGCGCCAGACTTTGCGCCGTTACCAGAAGCCGACTACGATGTTCGCGGTCATTTTCACGCGGCCAAAATCGGTGATCCGGCCGCCGATCTCACGCCAAACACCTGGGATGGCAAGATCCACGGCAATGACAAATTCAAGACTCCGTACAATGGCGGGTTCTCGAATGAATCGATGTACGCCACCGAGAATGCTCCCCGATGGGTAGGAACCAGGTTGGTAACGAAAGACGGCAAGCTGGTGACGGACGAGACGCCTCGAACTCCAGCCGCAATGAAAAATAAGGCGCGCACCACGGCGGCTGTTGCTGCGCAACCGGAAACAAAAGTCTCTCCGCAGCCGACGCAACTGCCGACCGAGGCAGGGGCTGTTCAACTGGCCGCGCAACCGGGCTATGAGCGTCCCGAGCTAGGCCGCGCACCGTATCCGGGAGAGTACAGACCGGGAACTCCAAAGGAATTGCGGGAGCGGGCGCAGCGGAGGCAGGCGGCGGAGGCCGAAACGGCAATGCAGGCGGCTACGGCACCGCCGTCGCCGGAGCAAGAAGCAACACGAAAGGCTGGGGTGGAAACCGCCGGTGAGCAGGCGGGCATCGAGGGAGCGATGCGCATTTTCGACCATTTCAAACCCCAAGCAACGCCCGAGGAGCGGCAGGAGTATTTAGATGCGCTGTTGGAGACTAAGGCTGGCATCAAAGCGGGAACTTTGAAGCCTTTGGCGGGCTCCAAGCCATACCAAGCGGACGATGGTCTCTGGTACGTGGATATGTTTGACTCGGTTACGCGCAGAAATGTAGCGGTGCCAATGCCGGAAGGGTACAAAGCTCCGCCAGCTAAACCGAGTACCTCCGCATTGGCTCTCGGATTGGATGCCTACGCGAAATCTCACGGCTTTCTTTCCTACAACGATATTCCGGAGGATCAGCGTGAGGCAGTCTTCAACTATGAGCAGAGGAAGCAGGCGCTGGACAGAGTAATTCCCAGATCAACGACCACGACCAAGATCGTCACGGATGCAAGCGGGAATCCGATTCCCATAACTGTTACGAATTACAGCGGTCCCGCGGGTAATATACCACTCGAAGATCCTCTTCCGATTGCAGGTGTACAAGCAGGCAAGAAAGCCCCGAGCGGCGCTGCTGCGCCAAAGCCGGGAGCGGCAACACTAGCGGCGGCAAAGCCTGGAGGAGCGGCGAAGAAGGCGCCGACTCGTCCAACATTAGCGGGTGGAAACGTCAGAGTTGGCCAAGCTCTTCCGTTCCAGATGAAAACGCCGGCGATCTCAAAGGCGCAGAGCAATTATTCTGCCGCAGTACAACAGGCCAGCCTTGCGGACGATGCGGTTGCCAACCCGGATAACGCAGAGATGCAATTTCTGTTGGTAGACTCGATCCTTCACGGCACTTTGGGCCGGGTGAATGAAATCGAGATTAAGCGCATTCAAGACCGTGGCGGATGGGCGTTGGCTCCTGAGCGGTGGGAACAAGAAGCCAGAGCAGGGACGATGGCTCCGCAGCTAATCAAGCAACTGCAGGATTTCACAAAGTCTCAGCTAAAAGCTACGCAAGCGTCGATGAATGCTCTGACGAGTGCGCCCGCTGGAGCGGGTGGTGCGGGCGGAGGTTCTCTTGCGGATCGTCTAAATAAAGCCCTCGGAGGCAAGTGATGGCCCAAGATCCCATTGACGAATTTATCGCTTTGCCCAAGGATCAGCAGTTGTCTACGCTGCAGCAACTCGCGCCCGATAAGCAGGATAAATTGCTCGGAGAAGTAAAAGAGAGAAGAAGCAAACCAGATTTCACCACGAACGAAATCAATCCGGCCACCGGAAAGGGATACGGCACCTACAAAATGGCGGGACCGAGTGGGGAGGTGAAGGACATTCCCTACCACAAAGTCAGAGCGGCTTCGCAGGCCCAGTTCAAAATGCAACCCGAGGATATACGGCGCTACATGAACGATGCGATGGCCGACCCGAATCTCAACAAGCAGCCGGAGAAGGATTGGCGGGACAAGTATACCCGCATCGAGCCGCATCACCTGGAGACGCTTGCGCCGCAGAAGGGAGACATGGCTTCTGAACTTGCCAGATCCTATCTGCATGAGGGCACAACGGCGTTGTCCAATATAGGCGCTGGTGCGCTCGGTGTCGCGCTTCATCCTGTGGCGACTGCGGAGACTATGGCGGCCAGCGTGACTCCGCGCGCGGTGCTTGAATGGGGCAAGACGCACGGTAAAGAAGGCGCATTGCGCGCTCGACAAACTCGCGGAGAAAAGTTGACACCTGATGAGCAAGCCTACCTCGACAGAGCGGAGGAATTGCGGAACACACCGGACCCGCTGACGGGTATGGTGGCCAGCTTTATGCCGCGAGCGGTTATCGAATATGGCAAGGCTCATGGGAGAGAAGGCGCGATCCGGGCGAAGCAAGCTCGCGGAGAAAAACTGACGGCTGATGAGCAAGGCTATCTTGAGAATGCGGAACGGCTGGAGGCTATGGGTGGGCACCCTCTGGAGACGGCCGAGCAGATGCTAGGGCAAACGGGAGTAATGGAACTGGGCGCAAAAGTGGCTGGTAAGGGCGCAGCGACAGCCGAAGCCGCACCGAAAAAGATTATGGAAACGGTGACGGGAACTGGACCGAGACAACTGCGAGAGATGGCGCAAAAGACGGTAGAAGCGAACGAGGCGTCCAAAATCAAAGCAGCCGAAGCGAACACTGCAAAAACGAAAAAGTATCTGGACGATGCCGTGGAGGCCGCCAAAGAAACCCGTCAGAGAGAGACCGGCTACGAATACGATGTCAAGATGAAAGACGAGCTGAATAAGGCAAAGCATAACGCTGACAAAGCCAAGGTGGATGAAGAGAATGCCCGAATGAGAGCGAAGCACCAGCTTGAGAGCAAACGAATCACGGATGAAAACGCCAAGTTGGACAAGGAACTGGCGCAACGCCCAGTCGAAGAATCCAAGTTACGACAGGAAACAACCGACTATTACGCCAAGGAAGATGCGGTCAAAGAGAAAGCCAAGGCACAGGCGAACGCTGCCTGGCAACCATGGCATGAAAAGATGGCGGCGAAACAGATTGACGGAGCAGAGATCGCCGATCCGCTAAAAAAAATTACCGAGCTTTCTCCAGAAGTCACCAGATTGCTCCGGCAACTCGTTCCGGACACGATGGATGTACCTCCTGAATCAGCATTTGCGAAAGAGAGAGCAGCGGTAATGGCGGAGAAGGGAATAACCAAGCCCTATTGGGAATTGCCAAGATTTGACCAGGTGACCATTGACCGCGACGTTACACTTCGCGGTTTTGAACCAGAACCGATTGATTTCAATCCGCAGCCAGGAGAGGCAATTCCGGCTGAACAGGTTCATCGCGCAAAGTCAATTTTGGGCCAGAACATTGCCAGTGGCAGATATGGATTTGAAGGAATATTGCTGGGCGAGATGAAGCAGGTCTACAAAGTGCTTGACAAGGCGGAAACAAAAGCATCTTTGGAGGCTGACGCGCTTGACGACTTGGATGCCGGCCGTAAGGCCACGCGGGAATATCAGGAAGCGTTTGGGAGAGAGCGGCATACTCCGAAGACGCAGGACGAAATCCGCAAGCAGCAGGCTAACCCGGAGCAATTCAAAGAGGAGAACGATCAGGAACGGTTGGACGCAGCAAAAAAGTTTGACCCGTCTTTGGCTGACGATTATGCGACAGTGAAGGAGCATCGAGCGCAGATCAAGAAGATGAGAACGCCCGAGCAACTGGAAAGGGCCAGAAAGCCGGTTCCAGAGCCGCCATCGTATGATGATCTTCGGCCTGGGTATCGGTTGAAGCCGCCGCCCGAACCGCCCGTGCCTGCGTTTGAGAAGGTAGCTCAACCCGAGCGCGTTACGGCCAAATATCCGACTTGGGATGAAGCCGATTATCGCACGATCAGCCCGGAAGATTTGCAGAAGGAACGGGCGAACAAAATTCAGGCGTTTGCGAAACAACTGCGCGATCAAGGTGTCCGCCGCACGGTGAACAATGCTTTTTATTCGGTGCCTTTGGCTCTTACCTCATTTGTGCTGAGACATGGCGGGCTAGGGGCGTTGGAACTGGCCTCAGCTCCCGCAATTCTTACGGGTTCAGAGGCACTGGCATCTCTTCTTGAAAAACCGAATGTATCAAGGTGGGTCGCGGAAATTACCGACAGGCATGTGGCGGAATGGAATCAGTTGCCGCCTGAGCAGAAGGCGGTTTTCCAGCAGGAACTAAAGCCCGTGGTGGAAACGGCGAAGGCAAAGGGAATGCGCGTTGCTCCGGCTTTGGCTGCTTTTGTTGGCACGGGAGCAGCAGCGCAGGAGAGAGGCAAATCGATTAAGGATCTGCGGGAAGAGGCACAGAGGCGCATGGGTGTGGTAAGGCAGGCACTAGCGCCTACGACCGAAACCCCGAGCGGATTGACTCCAACGGCGGGAAGCGACTGGCGGCAACCATACTAGCTATTTTCCGCGGCAGGCGGCGCGAAAGGTTGGATCGAGTAGCCAGGCTGCAACAACGACCATCCAGAGAAAGATGATAGGCCCGGCGTAGATTACGATGGTGGCGGCGCAGACGGCGTAGAGAAAAATATCAATGAGCGGCATGGGCGGAATCCTTGAAAAGCAGGGAACAGAGAACGGAAAAGCAGGGAACAGGGAACGGAAAACAGGGAAAAGGGGCTAAGCGGCCTTGCTAAAGAGTGGAATTTTCGGAAGCTTTTTTTGCTTTGCTTGGAAGAAATCGTAGTTGGTCTGCATTTCAAACCAAAAACTCGGCCGCGTTCCCAAAGCGGCAGAGAGCCGCAGTGACATTTCAGCCGTTACGCCACCATGGCAATTGAGAACTCTAGAAAGAGTTACGCGCGAAACACCGATGTGCTTAGCAAAGCGCGCGAGGTTCATCCCTTCCAAATGGTCGCGAAGAACAGTACCGGGATGAGCTGGGTCGTGCATTTCTGTGGTCATTTCATTTTTCTCCTAGTGGTAATCCTGATAGTCCACGAGGATTGCATCCTCGCCGTCGAAAATGAAGGTCAAGCGCCAGTTAGCGTTGACCCATATAGACCAGCGTTTTTCTTTGCCTTCGAGCGTGTGCAATCTCCATGATGCGGGCGTTGCCATTGCCATTTCGTTTTCACCCTTGGAGAGATCCAGAATGGTCAACTGTTTTTTCAGCTTCACAGCATGATGTGGTTGAATTCCAGCTTTGCTTCCGGTTTTGAAGAACTTTTCCAACCCGGTGTGCCGGAAAGACTTGATCATGTGTTTAATGTATCATTACACTTTACAGTTGTCAATAAGAACGCCGCCAGGCCATTTGTTGCGGAATGGCGCACGGAAATTGACTAGAATTCTGGCATGAACAGTCCTCTGCTATTGACGCACATGGAAACCTGCGACCGCAAAGGCTATTGGAGCCGGGACCGGGAGCGGCGGAAACTGGACCCTACGGAGATGTTGCAGACGGCGATTCGCGCCGGCGTGACCGAAGCCAGGCGAACAGACTGGGGCGAGGTGGCCGGCGAAGAGCTATATGCTCTGGGCAGTGAGCCGGGGCTGGAGACCACGCACTACGACGTGCATGGCGAAGTTGTGCATCTGGCGTGCATCGCGGATCTGGTGGCAACGGCGATTCGCAAGCCGGGAGATGGACCGTGGCAGATGCCAGCGCCGGTGCAACTGAGCGATGGGCTGGAATGGATTTCCGGCGCCTATCTCGACCCGCAGGGAGAGCATCTGCGGCGCGTGGTGTTGGCATCGAACTGGAGCGATGATCGGCACTACTCCGAGGCGCGAAGCTGGTTTTCCTTGGGCGAGGTATGCGCTTACGGTTTGCCAATGCAGCAGGCGGTAATTGTGCTGGGGCAGATGCGCAACGGCAAGAGGCACGGGCCGTGGGCAAAAGGTCTTCTGCACCCGGCGAACAGGAAGCTGCGCTTTCGCAAGAAACGCGATATTGCAACGGGGTTCAAGAGTAGTTGGGAAGAGGCGTGGCGCGAGGACCACGACGAGGTCAGCACGCAGGACTGGCTACAGGCGATGCTCGAAGACGGTGTGCTGGCTGATGTCTGCTTCAACGTGGATATTCCTGTGCCGGAGGCGGCAGCGCGGCTGCGTATTATGGATATGGCCAAGCGAAAGTTGGAACGGCTGGTGCTGATGACCGAGTTGCCGGACCCGCAGCTTACCGGATGCGATTGGCCCGTGCCGTGCATTTTCCGCGGGCCTTGCCATGCGGGGCGGGAGCCGCAGGAAGGGGTGTACAAGACAGTGAAGAAGTGAAGAAGTGAAGAAGTGAACAAGTGAAGAAGTGAAGAAGTGAACAGGCGCTCAACGATCGCACGGATAGGCTTGGCTAAAGGCTAGAAGAACCAAGGTGAAATAGTCTTCATGTAGTTGATTTGGGTGGTCGTTCAGGTACTTTACCACGACCTTCGCAAGCTCCAGCCCGGTCACCTCGTCGGGGATACATGCCGGAGGCGGCAACGGTCCTTTTGCTTTATTGCTGCGATATTCCCATAATCCCAATGTAGCCTCTATTCCAGAGATGTATCCCAAACAATGTGCTCCATCCATCGCTTCCAGGCTGCTCATGCCGGATGCGTCTTTGGTTGCGGATTGGCATTCTTTGAGAAGTTCGATTCCGGTCTGTTCCGTAGCGCTGGCGGTGCGTGCGGAGAATGCAAGGCCAATCGCGATCGCGAGGCAGACGAAAGGTTTCACGTGGTTGTCTCCTGAACATGGATTTGCATTCGTGATTGTAGCGCATCTGCCCGATGCACTCTCGGTACGTTGCGCCTTTTTAATTTCGCTGGAGCGAATTTTTTCATATTGTTGCATCGTCAGGATGCACTCTCAATACGTTGCGCCGAGCTGCTTTCATCGTTCGATACCACCTGGACTGTTGCATCGGATGGATGCACTATTTGTAGGCTGAGACTCCGCCGTGCTTTGCGTCGTGCGATCTGCACAATGGTTGCATCGTCAGGATGCACTCTCAGTACACTGCGACACCTTTCGCGGGCCAATAAATAAAAATCAGACTTGTTGCATCGCCAGGATGCACTCTCAGTACGTTGTGCCAAAATCGAAGAGAAGGATGGCGTGGAGCTAGATCGTTGCATCTGCTGGATGCACTCTCAGTACGTTGTGCCCTACTTGGTCGCTCCGATGACCTCAGCCTCAGTGTTGCATCGGCGAGATGCACTCTCAGTACATTATGTTTCCACAGCTCAGGCGCAGGATAACGAATTTGCTTGTTGCATCGACAGGATGCACTCTCGGTAAAACGGAAGGGTTTAGCGGTTGCATCTGCAAGATGCACTCTTGGTATATGCTACGCAGGGGCGACCAGAGCGTAGAAGCTCACCACGGCCCGTTGCATCTTCTGGATGCACTCTTTGTTTCTCCCTTCGCCCAATCCACAACTATTGTAGCGCCGAGGGTTCATCGCAAGCCTTGTTAATGCCACTCTCCGCCGGCGACGACGCTATCTCTCAAGAACTGGTCTTCATCGTCGCTGGTGCTGGCGAGATCGACACCTATGGCGCCGCCCTGAGCGCGGGAAACGCGGGGATGCGGAGCCGGAGAAGGCATATCAGGCATTCCGTCCACAGACGAAACCGGGCCGAGTACAGCGGCTGGGGCAAGAGCAAGGTCGAGCGCGGCCGGAACCTGGGTATTCTTGAGTGCCCGGATGGTCTGCACCAGTGAGGGGATGCGGGCGCGGAGCAGGGCGGTCATGTTTTCGTGGTAGCTCAACTCTTCAATAGATTCGCCGTAGGCTTTTTCAGCGGCGGCCAGGGCGTTGCCAAAAACGCGGGGCAGCGGTTGGCGTGTGGCGGTGAGCGCCTTGCGCCGGCGGTTTTGGGCAGGAGTAACGTGTGCGTCGAGCGCCGAGACGGGGTGTTCTTTGGTGGCCAGGACGTGAGTGCCTTCTCCGCGGTCGAGGCTTTGGCCCTGGATGCAGGCGGGGCAATGCGGCGTTTCGGCGATGGCCATGGAAGCAACAATTTCCTGAACTGTTTCTTCCGGTTCGGAGGCTTTGCGCTTGGCCCAGCGCGCTTTGGCGGCAGTAGAAGCTAGTTTGCGGCGGTCGGCGGTGGAAAGCGAGCCCATGCGGGCCGCGCCACCCGGTGCGCCATAGGCAGTCTTTTCAGATAAGCGGGGATTTTTCGTCTTCATGCCGACACCATGAATCAATGCCAGCGGAAATGCAAGCGGAAAATGCTCTATGCCAGCGGATTAGTACAGCTAGGGTTGCAGTGGTTATAGCGGCACCAGCTCCTTTATCTTGCAGCCGCGCCGGTCATACTGGAAGAGGCGGAAAGCGAACCAGGGAAACATTTGTGCGGCTACCTTGACCTTGACCAGGGCATCGTCGGTGATGAAGCCGCCTTTTATCTCCTGAAATTCGATGGTTTTGTCTTTGAGAAGAACAAGAAAATCCGGTTCGTAGGTGCAGTCGGGAGCGAGCTTGAGGCGTAGCGGCTGGAAGCGGTAGTCTAAAATATCGCCCACGCGCTTCTGCATCTCAAGATCGGCGGCGTGAGCGGCCTCGGTCTTGTTCATGCCGCTGCGGACGCGGCCCAGAGCGATGAATTCAGGTTTCACGTCCGGCCTCTTCAGTGGGTTCCTCCCACGGTCCCCAGACTTTTTCATTGAACCACGGAACAAAGGCGAGAACAAAGGAATCTCCAAATCCGGTGGCGTCGTCGATCATGGCGTCAATAGCGCATCGGGGCGCACTGTAACTCAGGCCGGTATCCGCTTTGAATCTGGCGAGAATCTTCGGCTCGCCGATGGCCCAATGAAGGCAGCTATACCACGCGCCCCAGGCGTATTCTGGCAGGTCTTCTGGTGGCGCAATGGAGGAGTTTTTGGGGTTCATGCTCACACCTCCTAATTTGCCAGCAATTGCCGCTTGGCCACCGTCATTTTAGGATAGGTAACGCGCTTTTTGTGGGCCGGTATAGCTGTGGCCGAGGAAGTTTGTCGAGCAACCCATTCACGATTGGGAAAAAGGCATTTGAGGCTGTCGAGTCCAGGTTCAATCTTGGGGGCGGTAGCGAAGGCTGTGAGTTGGGAATAATGAATAGGGCAAGAAGGCGAAACGTAGCGGATACCGTTGACAGGAAGCGAATGGTTGCGGCAGACGCACTCACCTTTGCTCGCGGATGGCTCGGGCGGAGGAAGGTTGAAGATTTCCCAAGGCATCATAAAAAGTCCCTTTCCCGGTAACTCCGGGGTTTACGGGGTTAGTATCGGTCTTTTTCGGGTTTATGTCTATGCGGAATAAGACAGCGAGCAGCGAACAGTGGTTAGGAGTTAGTAAGAGCGAAAGTGTCGAAAGAGTTTCTTGACTTTTGGCAAAGTGTGATAAATTGCGAGCGTGACCAAACGCGCAGAGTTGGACGCGCAAAAGGCTGAACGGAGCGGCGAAATGGGGGGACGGATGAAGAAGAAGAGCCTTTCATTCAGTGAGCGAATCCTAGCTCAGCGGAAGGCGCGGCGCAATGCGCGGGCAATGTTGATTTTCCGGCTTACTTTTCTCTCGATTGCCTTTCTGAACTTGATTTTTTTGATTTACATGGAACATGAGCGGCGCCAGCCACATTGGCCGACTGCGGAGATGTCGAGCAGCGCGCCGCAGATGATATTGGTGTCAAAAAACGAAGATGGGATACCCGTGCTGCTGAATATAAACGGAGAGACGTGGGCCGTGGTACGAGTAAAGAGCTTCAATGCTGGCGATGAAAGCAGCGCAGCGGAAATGTCTTGCGTGGCCAAAACGATTGTGTATTTGCCAGACGAAACGCCCAGCCGATTGCGGAACAGCATAATTCACGAAGTATTTCACGCAGGAGCTTGTCTCCATGGGGGAGATAGCTGGTGGAACAGCGTCAACCCGGATAAGAACAAGCACGACGGTATCTATCATTTGGCGGACTTTTGGACAGGGTTTGCGCGCGCGAACCCGGAGTTTATGGAATGGATTTCCCGGTAGGACGGCTGAAGAGGTTGCGACGCGATGGAAATCAGACTGAGACCGACTGACCAGATGCACCAAGTCAAGCCAGCCAAGGAGGGCGACTTGTGTTATGCGCGGCTGTGGGTGGGAACTACGGAAAACGGCGGCGAGGTTCAGGCGCTGATCTTCGGCCTTGCATTGACGGAGGATTGCGACATTACGCAAGCCGACGTTGAACTGGCGGCTGTTCCGCCGCCGGCGAGTTTAGCCCCCGCTTATCCGCCGGTCGTGGTTGCTCCTGACGCGGCGGGAAAGTATACGCCGCCGTGGCGCAGAGCGGACAGGAAACAGTGAACAAGTGAAAAAGGCAGTGAGCAAGTGAAAAAGTTAAAAGCCCGCAGCTAAAGCCGGGGTCAACGATGGTCGGGAATTCAGGAGCCTAAAGGCTCCTGCTCCCTCCGGTATGATCACTGACCACTGCTTTTCTCACTCGCTCCATATCCATACGCGGTCGAGGGCGGGATAGCTGGCGCGGCTGCGCAGGAAGGAAAGCGCGTATTCTTGATGGGGTTCAGCCATGATCTTTTTGCTGCCGTGGACTTTTTGGTTGCCGATGAGAATATATTCGCAGCCTGCGGCCAGGATTTCATCTTCTTTAACTCCCCAAGCGTTGCCGCCCGTCGCTGGCGGCGGCAGGTTGGGGTCGATCCACTCGGTTACCCAGGACGCAATAACAACATCTGGTTTGTAGTGGGCCACAGCATCGAGGGCGTCCAGATTCTGGACTAAATCAGGGTATTGGATGACAGGCTGGCCGGTGAGCTGGTAGTGAAGACGAATGGTGGGCCACTCCTGCATACGGTTGTCAGTGGCCGGAATGTCAAGGGCGTGAGCCAGATCGCCGGCCCCGGCACCGATTTCGATAGTCCTGCGGCCGGCGATGCGTTCTTTCAGCCAGTCGATGGTTTCCACGGTGGGCAAACCGTAGCGCGCAAATTTATGGCAAAAAAGCCGGCGAGCGTCTGACGAGATTTGGTCGTATTGCGCAGCAGGAAGTATCTTGAGGAATCCATCAGCATCGATCAGGTCGGGTATTTCCACATTAGCGTTGAGAACCTGAAATTCCATGGCAGAATGATTGCACATGGACGCGACGGGCGCAATATAAAAGGCAGTGAAAACAGTGAACAAGTGAACAAGTGAAAAAGAAAGTGAAAAAGTGAACAAGTGAAAAAGTGAACAAGTGAAAAAGGAAGTGAACGGGGAGAGTGAATGAGGCGCAAGGCTACATTGATAAGCCGGGATACCAAAGACGGATGGGACTACATCCGCGATGAAGTGCCGCTGGGCAAAGTCTATTATGCGGATATGAGTACCGTGGCCCTGCTGTTATGTGAAAACACCGCTCTTTCCAGCAAACTAGTCAAGCGAGAGTGCGTGAAGGTTTACGACACGCTGGACGGCGATGAGGGAGGCTTCATGCCAATGGAGTTATTGGAGATTGAGGCGGACGCATGAGGGAAGAAGCGATTTTCACTGCACGAAAGGATCGCGATGATTTTGACCGAATAGAGAAGATTTTGCAAGCTGTTGGTGCATATCGATCTCTCAGCAAGTTGAAGGCAGACACATGAAGCATCCGACGAAAGAGCAGCTCATTGGATTAAGTTGCCTGGCAGCGAAGAGTTTTTGCGATGCGGCCGAACGCGAACCCGCGAATTCTAACGCAACAGTGGAGGGCTGGAACAGGCGTTGGAATCTGGCGTCGGGACAGGCGATTTATGATGAAGCCGTCAAAATTTACCTGCAAACGGAAAGGGACGCTTGAAACACGGCGAGTTCGAGATGGGGAAGACCTTCCGGTGCGGCGATGGGTTGTGGCGGGTCACCGATATTGGAACGCGGGTGATTGTGGCTATACGCATTGACGAGACGCTGGCGATCCAGTTGGACCCGCAGTGGCGAGCGGTTGTATTTGGTCAAAGGGAGGCGGAAGAAGGCGGCTGGTTGAGCGGACCACCGTATCCCGTGGCGGAAGACGTTTTTGACGAAGAGGACCAGAAGGGTTGCACTCCGGGAGAAGAAAAATGAGCGAGAAGGAGCAATCGCGGCAATGGGGAGTGTCCGGCGGCATCTACCGGCCGGTCGGGACGACTGCACCCAAAATTGAAGCCGGTGTTTACCAGTTCCAGAGCGAAATGGGCCTGATTCTGCGGCCGATTGACGTGGTGACGGACGAGCTGATCGATCTGCCTGACCCGACTTGCACACAGGTGCTGGCCGGGATTGAAAAATTCTGGACGATGGAGAGCCGCTACCGGGAACACGGATTGTTGTACAAGCGCAGCGTGGGGTTGTGGGGGCCGCCGGGTGGCGGAAAGACGGCCACGCTGATTTTGCTGGGGCGGAGGCTGGTGGCGCAGGATGGCTTGGTAATTCTTTTCAACGGCTATACAGGTGACGGCCTGGCTCTGCTGCGCAAGATTGAGCCCGAGCGCCGCGTGATCTGCATTATGGAGGAGCTGGACGACCTTTTGGATAGCTGGGAGGATGAGATTTTGAGTCTGCTGGACGGGGAGACGCAGGTGGACGGGGTGGTGTATGTGGCAACGACGAACCATTTTGACAAGTTGCCCAGCACGATCTCGAACCGGCCTTCGCGCTTTGACGAGTGGATTTATGTGGGGATGCCGTCGCCGGAGTGTCGCCGGGTTTATCTCGAAAAGGTCGCTGGCGGATTGGATGAAAAACAGGTGCAGCGCTGGGTGAAGGATACGGAAGGCTTCTCCGTGGCGCATTTGAAGGAACTGGCGGCGGCCGTGCTGTGCCTGGACCATTCTTATGACGCCGTGCTGAAGCGGCTGCGCACGATGATCGACGCGGAGAAAAAGGAATGAAGCTCTACCACTTCTGCGCGCCGCAGTTTCTGGAGGGGATTCAGCAGCGGGGACTGACGCTGGGACGGACACCATTCTACGAAGAAGGGGGAAAGACTGCGTTTCTTGCCAGGACGCAATGGATGACCGTGAACCCGGAATTCAAGCAGGCATGGAACGGCATGGTTGCTTTGCGATATGATCGGACGGCTTTTCGGCTGACGTTTGTCATTCCCAAGAGCGCGCAGAAGCATATTCTGACGTGGCCGGAGCTGAAAAATCGCCTGATAAGAAACTTTGGCGAAGGGTGCATATTGCGCGACTTTGAAAGCGGCCAGGACACGGAAAACTGGCGCATTTTCGTGGGCCGGGTGAAACCGGGATGGCTGCGGAGAGTGGTGGCGAAGATCGATGCCGATGCAGAGGCGGAATAGGAGCCGAAATGGAGCAGATTATAAGCCGGTCAGTAATACGCAGAATAGCCGCACAGAAAGGGGAACCGATGGCAAGTTTCTCGACGCAGGAGGCCGCGATGGAACATTGGGTTCTGGAAAACGCCAGGTGCAAGCATTGCGGTAAGGTCGCGTATGAAAGCCGCGAAGACGCGGAATATGCGGCCAAGTCGATGCTGCCGGCACAGGGCGCCTATGAATGCCCTTACGGATCTGGATGGCATCTAAGCACGATTCGGAAGGATGAGCACACTATGGGAAAGCATATTCCCAATTGGAAGTTGATTGACTGCCCGAAGTGTGGCAGCAAAAAAAGTTACAACTGTACCGTTGAGAAAATCAACCAGCTTTGTTGTCCAGAGCGCGCAGCGGCGGCTGGACTAGGAAGAAAAAACTTTCAGTTGCCGCGGACAATTATGAGGTTGGGAAGCAACCCGACGAACGTCTGTAGGCGTTACCAGCATACAAGCTGCAAGGGGCGCCATCAGGGAAACCATGGCTTGCCTGGACTTCCGTGTACTTGCAGTTGCCACCGGATTCGTGGCGGGAGCGAGTAAAATTGCGCACATGGGGGAGAATATGCCAATGGGGCCGGGGAAGTACGATGCTGAGTGTATGCGGGATCTCGTGGAAACGCAGGCGGACGGAGTTCTGCTGATTGTTCTGGGCGGAAAGAAGGGCAGTGGATTTTCCTTGGCGGCGTTTTCTGCGGATATATTGGCGATGGTGCCGGCGATTCTGCGGGATACGGCCGGCGAGATCGAGGCATCGAGCGAAAAGGCTTGAGAAACTGGTTAAAACTGCGATATTCGTTTGCTATAATGGCAGACAATTTGCTGCGTAGGTCCTGTTTTAACTTCTGGTTGTAAAAATCGACTTAGGGAGAGAACGAAAATGAACGTTATGCTTCTCAATCTGTACGTGCATTTCCAGAATCTGATGAGCCGTGAGGAAGGTCAGGATCTGGTTGAGTATGCCTTGGTGGTTGCGCTGATCGCTTTTGGCGCAATCGCCGGTATGGGAGTCTTGGCAGGTGGCCTTAACAATGCGTTCGTAACTGTCAGCACTACTCTTGCCACTGATCTGTAAATTCCGTCAGGCCGCTGGGTCAAAGTTCCGGAGGCGCGAAATGGCCGACAATCAATGGAGTTTAGTGGCTGTTCCGCGCCGCTGGGTGAAGGATTGGACGCTGGAACTGATTGAGCTGGTCTTTGGCGAATGGTTGATGACCAAACAGCCGCTGCGCTGGATTCTGATGCGCGAAGTCACGGCGCGCGAGATGGACAAGATAATAACGGAAAGGGCGCGGCGCCATCGTTAGGGAGATTTGCGGCTATATGGACGGACTTGCTGGAATGGCAATTGAGCGTGGACTTGACACAGTTGGGCTTGGACTCGTTCTGATTGGAATTGGCCAAATCGGATTGTGTCTCGTATTTGGAGCCTATGTATTCTTGCAGTACAAACGATGGAAAGAGAGCCAGCGTTAGCGGCTAACTGCTGTTTGCTGACCACTGCACTGGAGGACAGAATGAATCACGCGGAGGCGCCTATGACATAGCAAAAGGAGGCTATTGTCATGGGCAATGCACATGCCTGGAGGCACCGGCACGGACTTGGGAAACCCTGTCCTGCCGGCTGTATCTACTGCGCAATGCGCCCCAAGGAGGGCGAACCGGGGAAGCGAAGCAGGAACTATGCCAACAAAACTTCTCGCGGACGCCACACTCCGAAGGGCAAACGCGCCAACCGTCAAAAGTAGTATTGAGTTGCGGCGGCAGCACAGGTTGGTCCGCTGCAAAGAGCTTCCCGGCGCTATGGTGCGGAGGGAGAGCCTTCGACAGGGCGTGAGCGCAAACTCATCCATCTGAAACACGCCGGGAAGACAGAAACAGGGAATAGTGAACAGGGACCAG
>Ga0326727_10013049_pt1 | contig 18639 bp, 15 predicted proteins | sample MB2enrmetagenome_FD_207643 | JGI IMG/M metagenome (GOLD analysis project Ga0326727, IMG submission 207643) | Lab enriched peat soil microbial communities from McLean, Ithaca, NY, United States - MB29MY | ecosystem: Environmental > Terrestrial > Soil > Wetlands > Peat | place: USA: New York...
TCTTGAAATGCCGACTCCAGGCTGTTCGAGGTGACCAGCCCAGCTGCAGGCAAAGCCATTCCTGCTTGCAGAAATTGCCTTCGTGATGGATTGGCGCTCACAGGTCCTCCTTAAAGAATTTTTGCCCTAGAATGCTTGGATTCCCAGCCGCTGGATAGGGCAACGGTAGCGCATGTATTTGACTGGGGCAACGATAATATGTAATTTTTATTTACTATCGCTGTTTCGTGTAATTATGTTATCCGTTTTCTTATCAACTACAGACACGATGAATCGTGAAAGCACGGTTTTTCTTGGACAGGCCCAATATTGATTGCGGGCAAGGGAGACGCTAATCAATGATCAGATACCATAAGCGCTACGCCGCTCTTATTTCTGGCGGTTTTATCGCCATTTGGATGGCGGGATTCGTAATTCGGGGCATTGCCGAAGAAAAGAAGACAGTCCCCGACCACGCCAACTTTCAATCTTGTCAGCCCTGTCATGCGGAAAAACAGAGCATGTGGGAAGCCTCCAATCATGGCAGGGCAATTCGCCAAATCGCCAATAATAACCCGGCTGCAACCGATTGCAGCGGCTGCCACTCATCCAAGAGGCCGGAGACCGGGCAACAGGGCATAACCGTTGACAGTGCCAAAAAGGAGAACTTCCACAAGGTGTCCTGCTTGGCCTGCCATAGCCGGCAGAAGGGCGAATTTGACTATGGATTGGTCATGGATCCCGACAAGCTGTGCGATTTATGCCATACGCAGCGATCCGTGTTCTGGGGGAAGGGCGCAAAAGGTGTCGAGGATTCAAGAAATTTCCATTCCGGGGTCCCCTGCATCTCCTGCCACATGAGCGAAGGGAATCACAAGATGAAAGTGCTTCGCCCCGATGATCCCGGTTTGTCCGAGAAGCGCTTGGACACCTGCACGTCCTGCCACCACGACAACAACCGGGAAGCCCGGGTTGAACAGATACACGAGTGGCAATCAACCTGTGACGAAAATATGGCTCCTTTGCTTGCGGACGTGAAGATTATTGACGCAGCGCTTAAGAGAACACCCGGCCTCTTAAACGCATCCTTGATGTCGAAATTCGAGGATGTGAAGGCCAATCTTTCGATCCTGCAAAGGGATGGGTCGCGCGGCTTTCACAATTTCGTTTTTTCTTTAGAGGTTACGTCGTTGGCTGCCGGCGACCTTACAGAGATTAAAGCTGCCATCAAGTAGAGAAAGATCAGGGAAATCCCGATTGCCTTCCAAGCATTCCAAAAGCGTCCATGCCTGTGAAAGGCAAGCGTTTCTTTGATGGGAAGTCCGCGGCTGACATTGCAGCGGAGTGCAACCGTACCGACAACGCATCGCGACTTGCTTAGGAAGGCTGCCAACTCCCGCTTGAACTGGTTCGCACAGAGCTCCGATTCAAACAAGAAAAGGATTGTACAGGAAGGGACTTGCCCGGAGGCAAGCAATCAGCTCTAAGCTTGGCATAACAATTTTGGCGCAAAGTACCGCTTCATATCTTCCGATGCCGGCTGTAGTGATACTTGATGCCCGAGCTTCGCCGAAAAAGGGAGTGATGAGGTAGTTTGAATTTAGTGAAAACGCTGTCACAGCAACCGAGCAAAAGCGTATCTCATTGTGTAGGGAAGGGGGGTGAGGAAGGGAGGAAGATATGGCCACTCCGAATTGGAGCAACCCGTCAGGAGCAGCGATAGAAAGATCCTGTTCAGGTCCGTGGCCTTGTCATCTCCGCTTGAACCTCAGCTGGCGTATTTGCGTCCTATCGGCTGCCGCCGGTTCGATAGGCAAATTTAGTTTGGCGGCGTAACCCGTTTGGTCTTGCTCCGCGCGAGGAATCTGCTGTCAACACCTTACAGACATTTAATTCCCCGATGGATTCATTTTTGCGTGGAGTGGTTTTTGGGGCCCAGCGAACGTTGATGGCCTTCGTCGCACGAACTCACCCGAGGCACTGATTCCATTGCAGTGGTTTGGGTCGAGCGATGATGGGGATCTGGAATCGAGCAAAACTCGCAGGTTTTTCTGGCGGCATCATCAACCGCATGGGGCGCATTCGGGAAAATATGAATTTACAGTAGCTTAACAACACTATGGTGTAGAAGGGTGGATAATAAATGTGTGTGGGTCATGTCACCGCATGCATTTACCAACAAGGAGAACATTTGCTATGGGAACCACAATATGGCGTCGGCGTGAATGGATCTTGGTGCCTGGCATTTTGTGCATTGTCCTGATGGTTTCGTTATTGGCCTTTGGACAAGAACAGCCGCCGCAACAAAATCAGCAGCCGCCCGGAGGCCCGATGAATCAACGAGCGGCCAGAGGCCCAATGGCGCAGGGAATGCCTGGATCATGGGCGCAGGGACCAGGAATGCAGGGACCAGGAATGCGCCGACCGAATGGCCCTCGCATGATGCACAGAGGGCCTGAATTTGGACAAAGGGATGCAATGGCCGAGCTTCTGCGTCCTGACGTCCAAAAGGAGTTAGCTATTACGGCGGAACAACGCAAGAAGCTGGAGGACATTCGATTCAACAGCGAAAAAGAATCGATTCAACACCGTGCTGCCATCCAAATTCAACATATGGAATTATCGCGCCTGATGGAGGCGGATAATCCGGATCGCGCCGCTATCGACAAGAAGCTTCAGGAGTTGGCTCAGGAAGAATCGGCTCTCCTGCGTTCTTCCATCAATACCAGGCTCAACTCCCGCGCGGTTCTCACTGCCGAACAGCGCACCAAGCTGGCGCAGTTCAGGCAAAACCGGATGGGGCGGGGAAGGCCGCAGGCCGAAGGCAGCATGCAGCCAGGCCGGCCTGCGCCGGCAAAGCAATAGGAGAAATGGTTTTAGCCGCGCAGCTTTGATCATTCAATCCGCTGCGTCACTGTCTAAACGGCCCCGTGCTGCATCGACGTCGCGGAGCCGCTTTTTGCACCCGTTGGCAGGGTCGAGAAGTGGCGCGGTGGCCCGTAGGTGCCTTCTAGGTGTCCGGGGCCCCCACTTCGTGCCCGGTTAGCAAGCAGCGTGACTCCGTCCTCAGTCCCCGCCGCATCGCACTACGCGCTCCCGCACACTTCGCAGCAAGGGTTTATGGGGCCTAATCGACACTGAGCGGCTGCCGGAAACCCGGTGCTCATGGAAAAGCCCGAGCGGTCCCGTATAGCCATTCCTTGCTCCATCGCCTCCGGCCGTATCCTCGACGCTGACAGGCTCGCGCCGGGTGGCGCCGCACCTCATGAGATGCGGGCTGTAGATTGCTAGGACTGGTTTTTAACGGCTCATTATCGGGGCCTACAGGCTGATTCCAAACACCGACAACGTGAGGGCAATCGAAGTCGCGATCAAATATTCATCTTCGCGCATGCTGTTCCAACCATTCCGAAATCAGGGCTTCCGGATGATGATGTGCCCTGGGACATGGAGGCAGAGTCCCGCATCAACCTTTTGATTTCTGCTGTCCCGACCCCGACAGCAGGACAGTCAGGACAGTGGAGTAGGCCTTCACGTCATAGCTTCCCGGTTCAACGACGAGCCGCAGCGCGCAGCCTTCGACGAAACTCGTGGCCATATCGGCAAGAGACTCGGCGGTCACATCCGCATACCGGGCCGGCTGTTCAGCAATAGCCGCTCGCGTCAGGGGCAGATAGGAATCCCGGTATCGCTTCAGGGCGGAGCGGATACGTTTTCGGATCACCTCGTCCTGCGCGCTTAAAAACCAGTAATCGAAGAAGAGCCCGATCCGCCCCCGCACTTGGGTCAGTTCTTCGACCGCGCCCCGGATTTCGGCCGCAAGCCGCGCCGCAGCATGTTCCGACGCCGTACTTCGATCCGCAGCCCGACGCAGAATCGTCTCCGCCAGCAGCCAGTCCAGCAGCGCCAGGAGCAATACTCGCCGGCTGCGGAAATGAAAAAACAGCAGCCCATTGCTGATTCCCGCCTCGGCCGCTACGGCACGGGTTGATAGTCCCGCAAGGCGCTGTCGCAGAGCGACCCGGTACGCAGCTTCCAGAATCAGTTCCCGACGGCGCTCCTCCGGGATTTTTTTGCCCGGCATATCACCTCCATTGATCACTTGCTCAATGTTATGATATCTTAAGTTCCTTCATTGAGCAATAGCTCAATGAAGGAACTTAGGAGTTTCGAAATGCAGATGACGAATTGAGCCATGATCCGTCATTCGGGCCTCGTCATTTAAAAAAAGGGGGTGTGAGAATGCTCTTCCAGAATCGCAATATCATCGCGGTCTCCCTTTTCGGACTGGCGATGATTTCGTGCGAACGCCAGCGGCCGCAAGAAAAAGACATTGATCGCGAGCCGGTTATTGTCGTCAGGGTCCAACGGCCCGACCGGATCCGGCACCCGGTTTTCGTCCTCGGCAGCGGCACAGTGGAGGCCGTCCAAACGGCGGACCTCGGGTTCCAGGTCCCGGGCCGCGTGGCGCACGTTCTAGCCGACGAAGGCCAATCCGTCCGGAAAGGCCAGGTGCTGGCCGAGCTCGATGCCGCAGAGTACGAATACGGATTACAGGCTTCGGAAGGGCAAGCCGGTGTTGCGCAGGCGGCTCTGGAGAAAGCGCAAGCCGGGACGCGTCCCGAGGAGCTGGAACAGGCCCGCGCTGCCTACGACAGGGCGGAGAACGAGTATCAGCGTTATCGCCAGCTCTACGAACGCAAAAGCATGGCTCCGGTTGATTTCGCCAAAGTGGAGGCGGGCTTCCGGGCGGCCAAAGCTCAGTACGAAATGGCCCAGAATGGGGCGCGCAAGGAAGACCGGGCGGCGGCCAGTTCTGCCGTGAAGCAGGCGCTGGCCCAGGTGGATGCGGGCCGGAAGCATGTCTCGGACACGCGCCTTGTCTCCCCCATGGACGGCGTCGTAGCCAGGCGCGGCATCGATCCGGGCGAGATGGTAAACGCCGGGATGCCGGTGTTCAGCGTCATTGATCTGAACCCGGCGCGGGTGCGAGTCGGCATACCGGAGGCTGACATCGGACGGATCCGCGTGGGACAGGCCGCGCACCTTTCGATCCCGGCCCTGGGCGGGAGCGAATTCAAAGGAACGGTCGAACTGGTGGGCGTGGCCGCCGACCCCAACTCCCGCACATTTACCGCCAAGATTGCCGTGCCGAATCCAGGGCTGAAACTGAAAGCCGGCATGATTGCCGAAGCCAGCGTCGAAGCCAGCGGGTTTGTCAACGCCGTGGTGATTCCCGGGGAAGCAATCGTGCACGATCCCCAGGGCAGCACCCTTGTGTATGTCTATGACCCGGACCGGCACCGGGTGCACGCGCGCCGGGTGGATACAGGCCCCGTCATCGAGCGCGGCGTGGAGGTCAGTTCGGGCCTTTCCGGAGGGGAACTCGTCGTGGTTGCCGGACAACACAAAATAAGAGAAGGATCGCCGGTTGAGGTGATGCCATGAATCCCGTCAAAAGTTCGTTGCGGCACGTTTCGGTTACGCTGGTATTGACCTCGGCACTGGTGGCCGCAGGTATTTATTCTCTCGCAACGATGCCGAGGCGCGAAGACCCCAAGATCACCGTTCGAACGGGACTGGTTTCCGCGCAGTATCCCGGCGCGACGGCCGAACAGGTGGAGAAGCAGGTCGCGACAAAAATCGAAGAAAGGCTGTTTCGCTACGCCGAGGTCCGCAAGGACCGGACGTTCTCCACCAGTCGACCGGATGTCGTGATCATCAACGTCGAACTGGAAGACTGGGTCACGAATCCCGACACGTTCTGGTCGAAACTCCGGCACGACATGAACCAGCTGCGCGACACCGATTTACCGGAATCGGTGCGCGGTCCGGTGGTGGACTCCGATTTTGGCGATACCGTCGCGGCGCTGATTGCGGTGCGCGGCAGCCGCTACGGGTACAGGGAACTGAAGGATTACGCCCGGAGCATCGAGGAAGCGTTGCGGACGCTCCGACCGGTAGCCAAGATCCGGCGTGTCGGAGAACAGCCCGAGGAGATCCAGATCACGAGCTCGCTGGAACGATTGTCTCAATACGCGCTCAACCCCGTCAAAGTCGCCGGAGCCTTGCAGGGGCGCAATTCGCTGGAATATGCCGGCAGCCTGGATTCGGCAAGCAGCGCCGTCCAGCTTAATCCGAACGGTCCATTCCAGGCCGAAGACCAGATCCGCCGGGTTATTGTGGACATTTCCCCCCTGACCGGCCAACCCGTGCACATCGGCGATGTGGCGGAAGTTCGCCGGGGCTATAAGGACCTCGAATTCGCCACGCGGTATATGGGCGAACCGGCTCTGATGCTTGCGGTTGAAATGCAGGAGGGCAACAACATCGTGCAGTTTGGAGACGCCCTGCGGACAAAGCTGGACGAGATCAAGACGACGCTCCCGGCGGATATTCGCATTGATTTTGTCGCCGATCAACCCAGGATGGTGAGCGAACGCATTTCGCACTTCATCCGCGAGTTCGGGATCGCCATCGCAGCAGTGATCCTTGTGACCATTCTGTTGCTCCCCCTGAACGTGGCGGTGATCGCGGCACTCGCAATCCCGGTGACCCTAGCGGTCACGTTCGGGGTCATGAACGTCTTCGGGATCGAACTGCACCAGGTTTCGATCGCCGCTCTGATTGTGGTGCTCGGAATGGTGGTCGACGACGCGATTGTCATTGCGGACAATTATGTTGAGCTGCTGGACCGCAAGTTGCCGGTTGCCGAAGCCTCTTGGCGCTGCGCTTCGGAGATGGCTTTGCCCGTGCTCACCGCGACTCTCACGATCGTGGCTTCCTTCCTTCCGCTGCTGATGCTGTCCGGCGCGGTTGGGGAATTTATCCGGGCCCTGCCGTTGACCGTAGCCACGGCCCTGGTTGTCTCCTATGCCGTGGCGATGTTATTGACGCCGATATTGGCGCGATTTTTTATTAAAAAAGGCCTTCACGGCGACACCCAGGGCTTTCGGGCGCGATTCAGTCCGCTGGCGCTGATGCAGCGCGGCTATGTTCATGCTGTCGGATACGGCATGAAACACAAGGCGCTGGTCCTCGCCGGAGCGGTCATGGCGCTCATCCTGGGCGCGGTGATGCTGCGGGTTACGCCACGCCAGTTTTTCCCTTCAGCTGAGCGCAACCAGTTTGTCATCGATGTCTTCGCCCCTGAAGGGACACGGCTCGGAGTAACCGACGGCCTGACGCGGCGCATCGAGGAGCATCTGCAGAGAGAACCCCTGGTTAGAGATTTCTCGACGTTTCTGGGCGGCAGCGCGCCGCGGTTCTATTACAACGTCAACCCCCAGCAACCCGCGTCAAACTATGCGCAGATCCTGGTCAACACCAGGGAGGTGAAGGGGACATCCCAACTGACGCGCCAACTGCGCCCGCAGATGGCCCGGCTGGTGCCGGAAGCGCTTGTGATCGTCCGTGAATTGCAGCAGGGGCATATACTGGAAGCGCCCCTGGAAATACGTGTCTCCGGGGAGGACCTTGCGACTCTGAAAACAATCGGCCGGCAAGTGCAGAACGTTATCGAGAGCACCGCCGGGGCCGTCTACACGCACACTGATTACAGGGAAGACCTCTGGCAGATGCGCATCGATGTGAAAGAAGAGATAGCCAACCGCCTGGGGCTCAGCAACAGCTCGATAGCCCGGCAGCTTGCCGGAAGTTTTCACGGTATCCCGGTCACGACATTCTGGGAAGGGGACCGTGCTGTCGATGTGACTCTGAGGGTCTCTGAGGATCGCCGAAAATCCTTCGACAATGTGGAAAACGCCTATGTGTCATCCTTGCTCACAGGGGCCAGGTTTCCATTGAGAGCGGTGGCAACGTTTTATCCCGACTGGGAAAGCGGCCGGATTGTCCGGCGCAACGGGGTCAGGACGCTGACGGTGCGGACATTCCCCGATGAACGCCATTTCGCATCCCAGTTGCTTGAGGCTGCCCGGCCAAAACTCGGCGGTCTAAACCTTCCCGATGGCTATCGGATCGCCTACGGGGGCGAGGCGGAGAAGCAGGCGGAAACGTTCTCGGAGTTGCTCGGCGCTTTGGCTGTCAGCCTGGTGGCTATTTTCCTGATCCTGCTGCTCCAGTTCCGCTCCATCTCGGAGCCGCTGGTTGTGATGGCTGCCATTCCGCTGGCATTTCCGGGAGCCGCGGCAGGACTGCTTTTGATCGGCAACCCGTTTGGGTTTACGGCATTTATGGGAATCGTCAGTCTGGGGGGCATCGTGGTGCGAAATGCAATTATCCTGGTCGACTACATCAAAGAACGTATGCGGGAAGGCGTCGCCCTCGAGGACGCCGCACTTGAGGCCGGCGTGCGCAGGCTCAGGCCTATTTTTCTCACGACCATGGCCGCGGCCGTGGGCGTAACCCCGATGATCTTATCGGGGTCCTCCCTGTGGTCGCCTTTGGCAAGCACGATCGCGGTCGGGCTGATTGCCTCTATGTTCTTCACGCTGATCGCCGTCCCGGTTATCTTTGTGCTTGTGAAGAGGCGCAGCAGCAGGAGGCCCGCCCCTGCCGGTTTTGTCGTGGGTATCGTGGCTGTCGCGCTCGTTCTGGCCCCATCCGCTCGCGCCGAGCAGAGGCAGATCACGCTGGACGAAGCCGTCAGCCTGGCGGTGGAAAGCAACAGCGCCGTGAAACTTGCCTCTCTCAAGCTGCGCGAAACCGAAGCGAGGCAGGACCAGGCGCGGTCGAACTATTACCCTCAGATTTCGAATGAGTCCAGCTTGTACAACCTCGTTGAAAAACAGAGCGTGATCCTTCCCGCCGGTTCCCTCGGGGTGATGCCGACGATCGGAGCCATTCCCCCATCCAATACAACGGTGTATCAAGGCGGACGTTCGTTGCTGCTTGTGCAGACGACCGCAACCCAGCCGCTAACCCAGCTGTTCAAAATCCGCGAAGGAAACGCCGTGGCGCGGGAAGACAGCGCCATCGCCAGAACACAGGCCGGCAGAGCGCGCGTTGAAATCGCGGCGAAAGTGAAAGAGCTTTATTACACGCTGTTGGGATTGCAGGCGCGTCAGCGAGCCGCGAAAGCGGCGATTGTGGCATGGGAAGAGCGGCTGAAAGAGGGGCGCGATGCGGCGGACACGGGGACCGCTTTAGAGGTGCGCGCCATGCAGTCAAAGGCGGCCCTTCTGGAGAGCAGGCAGGCCAGTCTCGCGCTTGATCTCCAGATCGAGGACATCGCCGCGGATTTCAAGGAGCTGCTGGGGCTCCCGCTGGATACGGAGCTGCTTCTGTCTCCGCGGGAAATGGTTCCTGCCGTTTCAGCCCTCGAGGAATTCCTCCAGAAAGCAGCGGCAACGAATCCCGAACTGCTGGCTGCAAGGCAGACAGTTGAAAAAGCGCGGCACGCAGTTGCGGCGGCCAAAGCGGACCGGATCCCGGAGGTCGGATTATTCGCTCAGCACATCTATCAGAACGGCGTCCCATTCCTCGCGTCCAACAACGGCGTTTTCGGCCTGCGGTTGAATCTGAACCTGGTCGACTGGGGGAAGCGGGCCGGGGTTACAAGGGAGCGGGAGGCGCAGCTCGCTCAGGCGCTGGAGGAACTGCATCGGGTCGAGCGTCGGATCCAGATTGATGTTGAAAAGGCGTACCGGCGACTGCAGCGCGTCACAAGCATGGCCCCCGTCGCGCAGGAGGCACTGAACGTGCGGCGTGAAACCCTCCGGATTACAAAAGATCAGTTCGAGTTGGGGCTGTGTGGACGAGCCGATTACGAGGAGGCCTGCGCCGCCGTGTCGGCGGCGGATGCGGACCTCGCGTCGGCGGAGTATCAAATTGCGGCTGCCCTGGCGGATTTGAACCGGCTGTCTGGTTCCGAGTAGCCTGTGCTGCCGAATCCTAGCGCGCAGAGCTGCGAGGACGTTTTCGACAATGAGGTTTCGCAGACACGATTCCACTCGTGCACCTCGTGCGCTCATACTCTGGAACCCGTAGCCCCGCATCATTATCGGATTCAGGCGGCGATCTTCTCCAGCCGGTATTCGTGAAGCAGGCCTCCAAGAACCGCCTTGACTTCACTCGATATCCCCTTTTGAAGTCAATGACGCGGCGCCGCTCAGGAGAGAGAGTGAGGATGACATAGAGAATGCGGGAGGTGAGGGTCGGGACCGCGGAGAAATCGATCGAGGCCAGGGCCGTGAGGGAGGTTTGGGATGTCGGACCATGTGCTTGGCGACGGTTGCCCGGGAGACGTCGATTCCGAGTTTGAGCCATTCGCCATGGATCGGAGGAGCTCCCCAGGATGAGCTCGCGAACATCCCTTGAAATCCCTGACCTGCGGTGCCTGCACTGCCAAGTCCAAAACAGGCGGAAGCCCTGGCGCTGCCTGCCGATGACGGTTTCCGGTTTGACAATGATGCGAGCCGCAAGAGCCCCATCCGGAGAAATCGGTCCCATGCCCGCAGTCTGGGCCGATTGGAAGCCAAACGTCTCAAGACGATGATCCGATGCCGCAGAGCGGGGATCTCGGCCTGGAGCGCGAGGCGTGATCGAAGGCGGGCGAGGACGGCTGCGACTGACGAAATCGAGATGCTGCGAATGAACCAGGAGGCCATCCGTTCGATTCGATAAGTGCAATGGTTACCGATTGGACGGAATTACCGGCGGCACAATCGGATTCTGCGAGACCGCTCCTTGCTGGTTTGGCACGAGGTAACCTGCGTCGCCTGCTAAGTCCGGTCCTCGTCCCGCAACCGTCCCATCCCCATTCCGTCAATGATCAAATCGACACTGCCGGCTTTTATCTTCTGCAGAACGTCCACCCCGTTTTCGTCCGCCATTCTCATATCCAGGAGTCTAGGCCAGGGCATCCTTGCATGTGAAGGGCTCTTCCACTGAAAATCCTTTTTTCGAAGGGATCCTGATGCTATTGGCCGCCATCATCTCGCCATCGACAACCGGGACCTTACCGGCCGAAGGGGCGAATTGCCCCCAGTGGCCGACTACCGGCATATCGGATGGCCCGAGCGCGGCAACGTAAGCTTCGCTGGTGAGCGCCGCGACTTCGGCAGCGCTGAAGGGCATGTCCACATCAATGGGATCAAACACATGCTCGGTCGCGACTGCCGCTCGGCCTTTCTTTTTCTCGGCCGCGATGATCGGGCACTCCGCCTGCCGGCAAATTCCCTTCTTCAGGAACTTTTTGCAGGAACGCTGGCCCAGTGAGCAATAATCCTCCGCCGGAATGGGTTGCGCAGCGACAATCGGCATATCCGACCGAGTCAGCTGCTCAACATACCTCTTGCATGTTGCCTTCTCAATTTCTTCTGCCTTGAAGGGCATGTCCACATCGATGAATTCCGGTTCAGCTGATTTGCTGACGTTCAGTCCTTCGATCTTAGGCAATGTCTGTGGGTTCATGGCTTCCTCCTCGTCCTCTTACCAGGTTTTTTATGACTGCATACACCCTCTCATAGTGCATTTTGCGTGCCAGAGTTTGTGAATTCATATAAACTATTGTTTTTGAATGATTTAGGCTTGATAGAGCTAATCGAGATTTGAGACGTGGCGCATACCAATGCCATGCGTCTTTCGTGATGTAAAATGGGACCAAGCAGGGTGGTTTCCATATGTTATTGAAATCAAATGGCTTATCAGATGCATATCAAACATATTTCATCCGGGGCCGAAAATATGCAGCCTTGGCCCGCCTCGCACCCGTGGTCCGCAAAAAATCCATTGTGAACGATTTAGGGTGCCCATGGGCCTGAGGATTATGCCATCTGCCGCAAGAAATGCGTTCATGCGGCATCCTGCGTAACCATGAAAACGATCCGTGCACTCATTGGGCTTTGCCCAAATCCCGCACAGCAGGTTTGCAGCTGTTTCCTGCATTGCCGAGGATTTTTGAGAAGCCAACGAACTGCAGCTATCCCGACTTTTCTGGACTTGCCTCGACAAGCCGCCACAATTACGGGCTCAGGTCCTCAATATCCCGTGTTTCCCTGAAACATTCGGCCAGCGATCACCTGTGCCTGACAATGCTTCGGGAACCGTTCTGGACCAGAGTGTCGAACTGCTTGGTTAAAGGCCAGAAAAGCAGCCGGGCATCATCTTCGGATAGCCGGATCTCGAGCGATTCACCATACGCAGAGTCCCTTCGGCCCAATCCATTGCGAACGCGGTCCCGCGACCGGCGAAACCCGCCTATGATCCATGGGTGAAGAGGCTGCGCCATTGCGCGGATGCTAACGACCGGATTCCTGCCCGGCGGTTTTCTTTACGGAACAAATCATAGTCAAACGGCATCCCTTTCGGCCCCCGGGGATTCCGGGTTGCGATGCATGAGGTGGTCTCTTCTCCCGATCACGGGACCATCTTGGCGCGTTCGCATCACCTTCCGCGGCTTGGCCTCGGTTTCTTCCCAGACCCGAGCTACGAATGGAGAGCCGCCGGTCCTGCCGAGAGTCCTCAATTCAATGCTCCGGGTCGGGGAACCGATAAACAGACAAAAAGTTGTGCTGTTCGCCGCCAGGATTTCCGCGGATGGAATTTGCCCTTGAAGGGTCAGCATCGCGGTCCGCTTCCGCTCGCCCTGTGCTTCGGATGAACCCGGGGAGGACTGCTCCGAGCGCAAACGGCCAGATGCCTTTTCCCCTCAAGCAGCGGTAACTGATGCTTGGGGGAAGAAAACTCGTCCCGGTATGCGGCGCTATCGATGCCAGGCATCAAACTTTCCTTTGACAAGCTCACGTTTTCTATCACGAAGGCCTTCGGTTTGAGTCAACGGAGCAGGCGGGCAGGCTCCCGTAAGCGCTGATTCCCTTCACCCATTTTGCGTTTGCCTGCGGTGGAGGACCCCTGATAGGGAGGGGAACCTCCAGCACGTCCCGTTCGCCGATTGGGGCAAGCCTCGACATCAGTCGAATCCCATGGGCGTCAGCTCAACGCAAAACAGGGTCGATAATACAATTGAGTTTTGCTTCCTAGGGGCTGACGATATCATTCGAACGGACAGATACGCCACTCTATGTGGCGAAGGAGAACAGCTCGATGGATGATTCAATTTTCGCCGACCGCGTGATGGATGTTCCGCCGTCTTTCATTCGAGAAATACTAAAGGTTGCGCTAAATCACGAGATCATTTCTTTTGCAGGCGGGTTGCCCAATCGCCAGCTTTTCCCGGTAGAAGAAATCAAAGCGGCAACCCAGAAAGTGCTGGATCATCAGGGCCGGGATGTCCTTCAATACAGCAATTCGGAAGGATACATTGAACTGCGCAAGCTGATATCGCAACGCTATCTGGCAAAGAAGAACCTCCACATACCGGTTGAAAATATTCTGATCACCAACGGGTCGCAGCAGGGACTGGACCTGCTGGGCAAAACCATGTTGAATGACGGAGACACCCTGGTCATTGAGGAACCGGGCTATCTCGGCGCCATCCAGGCATTCTCCATCTATAAGCCATCATTCAAGGCCGTGATAGTGAATGACGAGGGTATGGATGTGAATAACCTGAAAATGGTAATGTCGGCATGCAAACCCAAATTGCTGTATTCTGTTCCCAATTTCCAGAATCCCTCCGGCATTTCCTACTCAGAGGGAAACAGGCAGGCTGTGGCCGAAGTCCTTACGGGAACGACGACCTTTTTGATAGAGGATGATCCGTATGGGGATCTGCGGTATGCGGGAAAGCCCCTGCATTCCTTTAAAAGCTATTTGCCGGACAACACGATTATGCTGGGATCGTTTTCCAAGATAGTGGCACCGGGCCTCCGCGTGGGCTGGATAGTCGCGCCCGATGCCTTGATGGATAAGCTGATCATCGCCAAACAGGCTTCAGACCTGAACAGCAGCTTTTTCACTCAATGCATCGTTTATCAATATTGCATGGACAACGACATTGAAAAGCATATCAGCAGGATAAGAGGGGTTTATGGCCGCCAGGCTAAAGCAATGATGGACAGCATCGATGAATTCTTCCCCAGTCAGGTGACGCGCACTTCACCGGAAGGCGGCATGTTTCTTTGGGCAAGCCTGCCGGACAATGTTTCATCGCGCGATTTGCTGGAACTGGCGATCAAAGACAAAGTGGTCTTCGTGCCGGGCGATACTTTTTATGTGAAAAACGACAAGCTCAATTCCATGCGGCTCAATTTCTCATGCGTGGATGAAAAGACGATCCGGGATGGAATCGAGAGATTGAGCAAAGCCTTAAAGAAGCTGCTATAGCCCTGCGGCGCATCCTGCCGCCGATCAGAAACGGAGAGTGCCGCATTTGCTGCAACTCAGACCGCGAAGCCTCTCATTTCACTCATTCGCTGACCGAGGGTTTTATATGAGCGCACGATCGGATGACGCCAAGCGGCGACCATTGGCACCAACTCTCTTGCAAGGGATCGAAGCGATGGCATGCGCGCTGCTGCTGGCTTATGGCTTCAGGGTGGCGGGCAAGCCGGGAGCCATCTGGGCCCTGGTTTCCGCGGTCGTCATTCTGCGGCCCGGCTTCGAGGATTCGCTGCGCGCCTCGCAAGCCAGGGTTGCCGCCAACCTGCTGGGGGCAGTCATGGGCGTTGCGGTGGGATCGAGTCTCGGCACGCGGCCCGTTCCCATCGCTATTGCGCTGTTTTTGGTTGTCCTTCTGTGTCGTTGGGAACCATTGCTGCCCGCGGTCCGCTCTGCATGCGTTGGCGTGGTCATTGTGATGATGCACGAGGGCCCGCTGCGCCAATCCGGATATGAGCGGTTGATTGCCGTCACGATCGGGTGTGCCGTAGCTCTTGCTATCTCTTATATGGGAGACAGGTTGTATCGGCAAATCGCGTCGAGGCATCGATAGCGCCGAGGTGCGACAAGCCGCACGCCGCAGTCGATTTCCCTCAAGCAGGAGATTTCGCTGCAGGGCTGTCGTGCTCGGTTAGACCGCCCGACTTTCGGCTAATTCGGTGCTTCCGCCGTCCAGGGTCGCTGAGCCGCCACAGACAGGCGCGGATGGTCCGCGATTGGTCCAACCGGCCAAGATCAGCAGCAAGAATTGCCGTGGCTGCAGAAGGGATTTCATAACCCTCCGATTGCGGTTGGCAAACACGCGGCATCCGGGATCGCCAGGATCCCGTCAAGCGTCCGATAACGTCTCACGCAGGCTTTGGCATGGGTTGCTGTTTCAGCTATTTGCAGTTCGGTTGAGTTCTTGCGCCACACGCGGGATATGGAGAATCGCCTTGCGCTCCAAGTGCTGCGGGATGGTCTTCTCGCTCATTGCCTGCCTCCTTGACGCCTGAGGCGAGGGCCCTTGCTGCGTGCCCCCTCAGCATTCGCGCCAGCGGCCTCATCCTCTTCTGCCTGGCCTCCCGGGGCAGTTCCGCAACTTCCTGTGGCGGCTGGAACAGCCTCATTCGGCCAACTCTCGGCTTCGGTTGCTCTTTCATCAGCACCCCCTGGAATCAAGGAATGATGCCGACCTTCTAACACAAGTGGTTCAGGGAGGCGCGTCCAAGAAGCAATCAACATTCTCCTCGCACGGAGAGCCTCGCCGTGCACTCTTGCCGTTCCAGAAAATTTCATCCTTTGGCAGGAGCTTGTATCAAACCCCCGCTGCGGGATTTTCAGGATGGGCCACGCCTGTTCGTCATCCTTGGTGCAAAAGAAGACGACTGGGCCGTGACTGGTGTCCAGACCAAGGATGCCGCGGGCGGCACACTTCCAGAGCGTCAGTAGTATGTGTGTTTGATTGCTCGATCGCACAAGAGCGGCCGACCTCATTCGAGTCTGGGACCAGGGATTCCCGGCCCTGATGCGCTTGCCGGCCGCAACGCCCCCCCAGACATGAGATTCCGCGTGATCAAGGCGCGGTTGCTAAGCCCGTCCCAGGCGGGCTGCCCCGGGAATATCGAATTGCGTGCCGTCTGAATCGAGGGATTGGAAAAACGGTTTCGACAACACTTTTGCCGAACACCCTTAGTGCCTGAACACAACCAGCTTCGTTTCGATCCCCGGAATTTTGTTCAGCGCCCTTTGCAGCTGCCGCGCTCTGGGTTCGCCCATGATGTCGAGGAGCAGGAGGCCTTCGGGAGAGGAGTATTCCTTGTTTACTTCATGGAGTCCAAGCCGGGTCCTGATCACATCCCCGAATTCTGAGAGCGATTTCTGGACTAGCAGTGCCTTCTTCACGCGATCAGTCACGTGCACGGTAAGCACGACGTGGGATTCTTTCTTGATGACCATGCTCTTTACCTCCGGTTGCGTTTGAGGCCCATATAATACACCGACAGCTCGGCCAAGCGGTGCACGTTCTTCTGCAGCAATGGTCCTCTGAAGCTACGATGATACGGGGACGCCCTGAAACAAGCCGCGCACCGAATCGATGCAAAGGCGGTGCTTCCGTCACGGAGTGTTGCTTGGTTGCGTCTGAAGCTTTACGAGACAGCCTATTACAGTTGGAGTTGGCTTCAGCAGTTCGAGCTTCTGCAAAATGAAACAGAAGTGCTGCCGCTATAGGGAGATAAAAACTATCCGCCAACATTGGATTGCAGAAGCACGCCAAATTTGCAGCGGATCGTATTGGAGACGTATTCCCGCAGCGTGTTACGGCCAAAAGCGTAATCCTCACTCCGCTCCGCAGGGAGCTTGGCGGGGGCGATCCGTCGGAATCCATCTTCGCCAATTTCAATCCATTCTCTTTCCAAGAGCAGTTGCCTTGCATGGGCGACTGGGCCGGGGTTTCCATCGGCCGCTCCGCCAGGGAGAGATCGGGGTGCGGCAACGTTGAAGTCAGCGACGCCGTGACGTTCATGAGAATAAAATCAGGGCCCCGGGCGGGGCCCGATTTTCCTATTGAATCATGAAATAGCAAACGATATAAGCACTGTTCATAAGTTCAGCGGTGAAGATTAATCCTATTTTGTTGACGCAGATCAACAGTCGTCTCAGTGTGCATGGCCCAGGTTCGCAGCCTTTACGCACATGGAAGTGAAGAAAGGGAGAAATGAGGAATCATCGCGCACTCACCATGACGCTGGCAGCCTTTGTAGTGACTGTGTTGCTGCCCGCCTGTTTCGGCCAGACTCAGGATATCCCGGATGCCGCTCCGTCCGCCGCCGGCGCACCCGCCAACCCGCAGGCAAAGGAAACGGGGGCACTGCCAAAGTTCGGCATCGCCGTCGGCGTCGGCACGCTGGGCGTCGGCATTCAGGCCGGCACGGCCGTCGCGAAGCATACGAATTTCCGTTTCGGATTCAATTTCTTCAGCTATAGCCTCAGCGGAACGGACAGCAAAAGCAACCTGCAGTACAACGGCACGCTGCGGCTCGCATCCGTAGAAGCGCTGGTCGACCAATACCTCAAGGGGCCTTTCCACGTCAGCGCTGGGGCCCTGATCTACGACGGCTTCCGGGGAACAGGCAGCGTAATGGTGCCTGCGGGGCAAACGCTGACGCTGAATCACGTTCAGTACTACAGCTCACAGTCCGACCCGGTCACCGGGACAGGGATGATCGGTGCCCGCAAGGTGGCGCCCGAGGTTCTCTTCGGATTTGGCAACCTGTTGCCCCGCAGCGGCCGCCATTTTACCGCCACCTTTGACCTGGGTGTCGCTTTCCAGGGGTCGCCCCAGACGAAGCTCGGTTTACTGGGCAGCACCTGCAGCACTCCAATGGCGGGATGCTCGCCTATCAGTTCCGACGCTTCGGTGCAGGCTAACATTACCGCCCAGCAAAACACGATCAATGACGACCTGAAACCGTTCCAGTTCTATCCCGTCATTCGCATCGCTTTCGGCTACAAGTTCTAAGTAGCTGTGCTCTGCTCGTACGAGCGTTTCCGGGAGGGCCATAAGTTTTTTGCGAGGCCATTTGGTCTAGGAAGCCAACAACAGCCGCCCGCGAAAAAAACGTACCGCTGAGACTTCTCGGAGATCTTTCGATACCCCACGAATCTCGGGGCAAAGAACTTTTGACGACGCCTGGCCACTCTGTTAAACGCAAATTCAGCGCCAGATTGGAACGGGCCCCAATCAAGCACCGAGCCCAGAGCGGCTCACACAACTGCGAATGGAAGCATGGCAAAGCCGGGGGCGGGAAGCGGCGTTCGGATCGCCGCGAACAAGGCTGAACTAAGATTGCAGCTGTCCGCCCCCAAATGCATAGGGACGGTGCCGTTTGGGGGGGTGCGATACGGACTTGGCCGAGATCATCAATCGTGGGGCATCCAAAGGGAGCTCCTTTCGAAGCGACCGCGTATTTTTTGAAGTCTGACCTCATGCCAGCTTTGAGCTTGCGGCAATACCCCCCCTGAAAAACGCCAAGGCTTGCTCCTATTGTTTGGTATACGGCTTACGAAACCGGCCACGTCGGGACTTGACAGTATCGACCTTCTCCGGAAGCGGTTCGCCATAGACGGGGATCATCGGCGCGGATTTATATCCCGGGGCGCCTTCACCGCGCTTGCCCTAAAGACATGAAGTTGCAACGCGCTGGAGTATTGGCGACGCACAGCAGCAGCTTCCGGGCTGCGGGACTTGTTCTCACCAATCCCAAATCCCAGGTCACCCTTCATCTCCGTGATCTCCATCTGGGTCTCCACCATGGATTTTTATAAGTATGCAAATGTAAATAGTCATTGTATATTAAGATCCTACGGATATTATTCATGGAATTTCGGCATTTGCGTTATTTTGTTGCAGTCGCAGAAGCGCTCCATTTCGGCCGA
>Ga0326727_10013053_pt1 | contig 18633 bp, 15 predicted proteins | sample MB2enrmetagenome_FD_207643 | JGI IMG/M metagenome (GOLD analysis project Ga0326727, IMG submission 207643) | Lab enriched peat soil microbial communities from McLean, Ithaca, NY, United States - MB29MY | ecosystem: Environmental > Terrestrial > Soil > Wetlands > Peat | place: USA: New York...
AGCACCATTTTTCTCAAGGAAAAATGAGTGACTTGCGAGCAAGGCCGGAACAGTGTTCCGGCCTTTCGCATGTTCGGCCGAGCGATGCCCATTGCCGGATAGGGGCAAGGCAAGACAGGGGACATTGGCGGGGAAGTGGGGGCGTTCTGTTGCCCGGTGCCCCCGGACCGCGAATCAAATCCCTCTAGCGGCCGTTAGGCGGCGAGAGCGACGTTTTCGGTGACAGCGATGTTATCGTTGGCACTTAGTGATTTTGAGCCTGATAGTCGGTCGAACTCATACCGGGAACAAACCTGACTTTTATTACGCACGTCGATCCTGTTTCGCCCCCAGGAAGCCATTCACGTGCCGAACGGCTCAAGTCTTGGTGGAGGCGCCGGGTACCGCCCCCGGGTCCGTAACGTCTATTCTGTAAGGCGTTTAGCTCCATAGCCGGTTTCCCGGCAGAGCGACCATAGCACGGCATCGATCCGAGGATACGAAAAATCAACGCCGCGGCGCGGATCGCTTTTTCGATTCCGCCACCTTGTGCCCGGGCATTGTCAAAAGGGCCTCGCCAAGATCGGGGGCATCCTTTGGCCATGTGCCCATCGTCGTCGCAAGGCACAACTTATGCGGATATTTCAAAGACAATATGTAACCAGTGGAATTGACTCCCCTCAGGGTCTGTCGTGTAATCGTCGCGATCTGGCGATGTTTTCCGGGAAATATTGCGACAATCTCGTCTGACCGGGCCGGCGACGACCATCGGATGGGTGGAGTGGAAGGTCATGCTGGAAGGCTTAGAGCAGTTTTTCTTCTCTCCAGATTTCGTTCCTCATGGTTATTGCATCGGCTGGTGGACACCTCTTGTGTCTACTTTCGTCGTCAGCGATCTTCTGACGTTTCTGGCATATTTTTCGATGCCGATCGGGCTTATCTATTTTTCCCGTCACAGAAAAGACTTCCCCTTTCCCTGGTTCCTTTGGATGTCCGCGGCCTTCATCCTGGCCTGCGGATCGACCCATTTGCTGGACGTCATCGTCCTGTGGCGACCGGTTTATGGGCTGTCGGCGCTGACCAAGGCCGCCACCGCGGTGATCTCGGTGGTCACCGCAACGGCGTTGTGGCCGCTGATCCCCAAAGCATTGACACTGCCCAGCCCCGCCCTGCTGCAACAGATGAACGCTGACCTGCAACGCGAAATCGCGCATCGGCAAGGGATTGAAGAGGCGCTGCGACAGGCCAAGGAGACAGCGGAAAGCGGCCTGATGCGGGAACGCCAGTGGAAGGCGGCCATCGTCGACGGCTCGGAAGATGCCATTATCGGCGTCAGCCTGTCGGGCTTCATCACCAGTTGGAACCTGGGCGCCACCAAGATGCTGGGCCACACCGCCGACCAGATCATCGGCCAACCGGTCACCGTCCTGATCCCCGAAGACCGCAACAACGAAACCCTCGAGCTGATGGACGCGATCCGGCGCGGCGAGGCCCGTCAGCAGGTCGAAAGCGAGCATCTGCACCGGAACGGCAGCCATGTCCAGACGTCGCTCAGCGCGACGCCGATCCGCAACGAGACGGGCGACATCATCGGGATCTCCGGGATCCTTCGCGACGTCGGCGTGCGAAAGGCGGCCGAGCTTAAGATCGCTCAGATGAATGCCACCCTGGAACGGCAGGTCGCCGAACGGACCGCGGAATTGCTCGCCGCCAATCATGAATTGGAGGCCTTCGCCTATGCGGTATCCCATGACCTGCGCGCGCCCTTGCGCGCCATGAGCGGCTTTTCCGAGATCCTGGAACAGGACTATGGCAAGGATCTGACCGGCGAAGCGCGGGACTGTATCGTCCACATCGCCCAGGCCAGCCACAGCATGGGACAGTTGATCGATGGCCTGTTGGCGTTATCCCGGATCACGCGGGGAGAACTGGTGCGCCAGCCGGTCGACCTGTCGCGCGTTGCCCGCGACCTGAAGGTCGAACTGGAACAGGCGGAACCGGACCGCCACGTCCGTTGGGATATCGAGCCCGATCTGGTCGTCGTCGGCGACGATCGGATGCTGGCCTCGGTCATGCGCAACCTGCTGGGCAACGCCTGGAAATACACCGCCAGCGCTGCCGACCCGGAGATCCGGGTCTTCTCCCGGGCGATCGACGGAGGCCGCGAAGTCTGTATTGCCGACAACGGCGCCGGCTTTGACATGGCCTTCGCCGAACAGTTGTTCCTGCCGTTCCGCAGACTGCACCGCCAGGATGAATTCCCCGGCCTCGGCATTGGCTTGGCCACGGTCCAACGCATCATCCACCGTCATGGCGGTACCGTCCAAGGGACGGCGAAACCCGGCCAGGGTGCCCTGTTCAGTTTCAGCATCCCAAACTCTTCTGCGATGGTGACGGCATCATGAAAGTTTTCCGGCTGCTTCTCGTCGAGGATAATCCCCATGACGAAGCCCTGACCCGCCACGCCCTGCGCAAGATCAACCTGGCCAATCCGCTTGATGTGGTCCGCGATGGACAGCAGGCCTTGGACTACCTGTTCTGCCAGGGCGAGTTTGCCGACCGCGATCCGCAAGACCGGCCGGCGGTGGTACTGCTCGACATCGGACTGCCCAGGATCAGTGGCCTGGACGTCCTGGCCCGGTTGCGCACCGATCCGCGCACGGCAATGATCCCGGTCGTCATCCTGACGTCCTCGGACGAGGAACGGGACCGCCTGACCAGCTATCGCAATGGCGCCAACAGCTTCGTCCGCAAACCTCTGGATTTCACCGAATTCGCCGAAACCGTGGCCCGCCTGGGACTTTATTGGATGACGACGAACCTGCCGCCCCACATGGATGGGGACACGGGTTCCTAGTCGGTCGATTCACCATGGATCGAGGGGTGGGTCCTGTCAGGAGCGCCGGCGCCCCGCCGGTATTGCCGGCACCGAGGCCGGCGCTCCTGACAGACAACCCTTCATTTTAACGGAAGCGAGCGACTAATTGCTGATTCCCTGCTCGGCTCGCCGCTGGATCCGGAAGGCGGACAGCGCCGCCACCAGCGAGACGAACATGACGAAGCCACAAATGTAATAGGGCGCTCCGTCGTCAATCTTCAAGAGATAGGTGCACAGTGCCGGTACGATGCCGGCCACCAGGAAACTGGGGAACTGGTAGACCACCGAGATCCCGGTAAAACGCACATGGGGCGGGAACAGGCCGGCGAACAGTGCCGCCTGCGGACCGAAAATGCCCGAATAGAACACACCCAAGGGAATGATGGTGGCCGGCCAGATCATCCAGGGATTTCCGCCGCTGACATAAATCATATGCAGCGCGGGCACGGTGGACAGGCCGCACATCAGGCTGGCCAGCCCGAACAGGCGGCCGCGCCCGATGCGATCGGCAATCCGTCCGGAGAACAGCATGAAGGGACACATCACCAGGGCTGCCGCCATGACCGGCAGCAGGGCGCTTTCCCGCGGCATGTGGAACGAGGACGTCAGGAAGGTGATCAGGAAGACGGCGAACACATTGAAGTACACACCGTCGATCCAGCGTCCGCCGATGCCCAGCAGAATGCTGCGCGGATAGTTGCGCACCACGGTCACGATGGGCAGTCGCGCCTCGCGGCTTTCCCGGGCCGCCCGGGCGTTGACGAAATCCGGGGTCTCGAGAATGGTCAGGCGAATGTAGGTGGCGATGGCCACCAGCACGATGCTGCCCAGAAAGGCCGTGCGCCAACCCCAGGCCAGGAACTGGGCATCGGTCAGCCCCCAGGACAGCGCCGCAACGGCACCGGTGGCCAGCACCAGACCGGTCGCCAGCCCCATCTGGGGGAACGACGCATAGAAGGCCCGTTCCTTTTCGTCGGCATGTTCGTAGGCCAACAGGACGGCGCCGCCCCATTCCCCTCCCAGGCCAAATCCCTGGCACAGCCGCAGGGTCTGCAGGATCAGCGGCGCGGCGATGCCGATACTGGAATAGGTCGGGATCAGGCCGATGCCGACCGTTGCCGTCCCCATGATCAGCAGGGTGATCACCAGCATGCTCTTGCGGCCGACCCGGTCGCCGAAATGGCCGAAGATGAACGCGCCGAACGGACGGGCCAGATAGCCGATGGCGAACGTCAAATAGGCGAAGATGGTCTGCGTATAGCTGTCCAGGTCGGCGGGAAAGAATTGCTTGTTGAAAACAATACCGGCGACAACGCCATAAAGAAAAAAGTCGTACCACTCGATGGTGGCCCCCAACAGACTGGCCAGGGCGACCCGCCGGATGGACCTTCGCTCACTCATCTGCCCCCCCTCAAATCTCTCTTTGGACGTCTTGCGAACTTATTTCGGGTTGACCGAATCCACAAACGGATGCGGGCCGGAAAAGCTGGCCGGCGTGAAGATCTGGCAGACGTGCGTGTTGCAGGCCCCCTGATGAAAGTGATGCAGCAGATAGCCCGGCGTCTCCATGCGGAAGCAATCGCCCCCGTCCGGCGTCAGGTCCACTTCGATTTGCATGGACACCGATGGCGCCGTCACCGAAACCAGCCCCGCCCACTGGGTGACGATCGGGCGGTGCATATGGCCGCAACACAGCCGCACGTTGGGATAATCGGACAGAATTGCCGCCAGGCGGTCTTTGTTTTCATAGGGCTCGTCCATCACCCCAAAGCCCGAAAGGAACGGCGGATGATGGGTGAACAGCAGGGTCGGCGCGGTCGGCGCCTTGGCCAGCGTCTGCTCCAGCCAGCGGGCGACCGGCTCTTCGAAGTGAGCCGAGTGGGATCCCGGCCGTGTCGCGTCGACGAAGACCAGGCGCATGGCGAAATTGTCGACCACATAGCAGGAAAATGGCGCCACCGCGGGATCGGCGGGGCAATAGTCCGGCAGGATGCTCCGCAGCCGGTCCCTTCGGTCGTGGTTTCCGGGAAGCAGGAAGACCGGTACGGACAGCCGCCCCAGATGGTCGCTCAAACGCCGGTAGGCGTTTTCGTCGCCGCTGTCGGCCAGATCACCGGTTATGACGATGGCCGACGGGCTCCAGGATAGCCCGGCCAGATGGGCGAAACAGGCCTCGACAAGCCTGGGCGTGTCGGCGACGCGAAACGACAGCCGATCGTCGCCGCGCAGATGCAAGTCGCTGAGATGGATGATTTTCAAGGGGCTATTCCGTCTGGCTGGTCGCGGCGCGGGCGTTGAACGCGGGCCGGACTGCCACGGGGCTCGCCGCCGCCCCTGGATCCCCGCCGGCGGCGCCAGAGTACGCGGCCGAACCATCCCGTTCAAGCACCGCGGCCGACAGGCGGCGCGCCAGTTCGAGCCGCAACCGGTCAATGAACAACCGCAGTTTCGCCGGCGGCCGTGCCAGCGTCCGTAACACGAAGATGCCGTCACAACGGCCCAGGGGATCGGCAAAAACAACCGTCAACCGCCCGGCGGCAAGATCCTCGGCCACCACCCAGTCGGGCAGGAAGGCCAGTCCCATCCCGGCCACCGCGGCCTGGGCCAGCACCTCGAAGTCGTCGCACCGCAGTACGACCCCCGCACGCCCGTCCACCACCCGGTCCCAACCGCCGACAACCTTGTCAAGCAGCCGATGGCCAGCCAGATCGTCCGCATCCCGTGGCCGCCCCCGGGCATTGAGATAGGCCGGGCTGGCCACCGCCAGCCAGCGCTGGGCCGCAATCCGGGTGGCATATAGAGCCCCATCGGCCGGTTCGCCGACGCGAATCGCGGCGTCCAGCCTCCGTTGCGCCGGAACCGTCAGGCGTTCCGTGATATCCAGTTCGACCGACAGTCCGGGATAGGCGTCAAGGAACGCCGGAAGCCAGGGGAGCAGATGGCGACGCCCGAAGGTCGGCAGGCAACTGATCCGCAAAACGCCCTCCGGCCGCTCGGCCTGGGCGGCGATCTCGGCATGCGCATCCGCCAGGTCGGCCAGAATGGCGACGGCCCGCGCCAGCAGGGTTTCGCCCGCTCCGGTCAGAACCAATCCTCGCGTTGAACGCAAAAATAACGGATGCCCGACCGCGGCCTCAAGCCCATTGATGCGACGCACCACCGACGACGGAGCCACCTGGCCCTGGCGCGCAACCGCGGAAAAACTGCCCGCACGGGCGACAGCGACGAACAGGTCCAGATCGGCGGCATGGTGAAGAAGGCTCATCTTTTGCATTTTATGCAAAACTGTTCGCCCGACAAGGTGCGTTCCGCCCCCGTCTCGCGATCCCTATGATCCGCGTGCCTGCCCCGTCGAGAGAGCATTGGAGCCTTGCCGTGATGTCCGCCGATCCGCTGGCGCCTCCTCAGCGCCGCCCGCCCCCGCCGTCGCCGGCCACCGTGCGCTGGCTGGCGGCGGCCTGCGGCCTTGCCGTCGCCACGCTTTACTACAACCAACCGATGCTGCCCCTGATGGGGGCCAGCTTCGGCCGCCAGGGCGGCGATCTGGGCAGCGTGGCCATGCTCACCCAGGTGGGATATGCCGCCGGCCTGTTGCTGTTCGGCCCCCTGGGGGATAGCTGCGATCGGCGACGACTGATCCTGGCGCTGCTGGCGGTCAACGCGGCCAGCCTTCTGGCCTCGGCGACGGCGCCGTCGTTCCCCTGGCTTCTGGGCGCCTCGATGGCGATCGGTCTGACCGCGGTCACGGCGCAGGTCATCATTCCGGCCCTGTCCGGACTGGTGCCGCCCGATCAGCGCGGCAAGACGGTGGGAACACTGATCAGCGGCCTGGTGGCCGGCCAGTTGCTGGCCCGCACCGCCAGCGGGATCATCGGACAGTACGCCGGCTGGCGTGTCATGTTCGTCATCGCCGCGGTCCTCGACATGGTCCTGGTCATCCTGGTGCGGCGCGCCCTGCCATCGGTGCCGCCGGAAAGCCGGCTTTCCTATGTCCGCCTGCTGGGTTCGATGCGCCGCCTGATCTGCGATCAGCCGCTGCTGCGGGAAGCGTCGGCCAGCGGCTTCCTGATGTTCGGCGCCCTGTCCGCCCTCTGGGGCTCCCTGGCCTTTCTGTTGTCCCAGCCGCCCTATGGTCTTGGCAGCGCGGTGGCCGGAATGTTCGGCCTGGTCGGGCTGGCCGGGATGAGCGCCTCCCCGACGATCGGACGTCTGACCGACGGTTTCGGCGGCCGTCCGGTCGCGACGGTCGGCGCCGCCCTGATCGTTGCCGCCTTCGCCGTCATCGCCCTGGCCCCTGTCCACCTGGCCGCTGTCGCGACCGGCGTGTTGTTGCTGGATCTGGGCAGCCGGGCCGGGCTGATCGCCAACCAGAGCCGCCTGCAGGGGTTGGGCTCCGAGGCCCGCAGCCGCGTCAACACCGTCTTCATGACCAGCTATTTCGCTGGCGGCGCGGTGGGATCGGCGGCCGGAGCGGTGGCAGCGGCGAACCGCTCCTGGGCCGGGGTGGCCGTGGTCGGCGCCCTGTTCGCAGCGGCGGCGCTGGTGGCACTGTTGCTGGGACGGCGCGGCGCCCTCAGGCGGAACCCTGCTTCTGATTGAAAATGCCGGCGCTGACGGCGCCGCCAAACAGGAAGCCCTGGGCGAAGTTGCACGACCGCCCTTTCAGCAGGTCCAACTGATCCAGGCTTTCCACCCCCTCGGCAACTACGTCCAGCCCCAGGCAATGGGCCATACTGATGATGGTTTCGACCAGGGCGATATCGGCCCCCCCTTCCGCCAGCCCGCTGACGAAGGAACGGTCGATCTTCAAAGTGTCGACCGGGAAGCGCTTCAGGTAACTGAGAGAACTGTAACCGGTCCCGAAGTCATCGATGGAAAGCCGGATGCCGGCCTGGCGCAGACGACGCAACTCCTCGATCGGCGTGCTTTCGTCCATCAGCAGGCTTTCGGTGATCTCGATTTCCAGATTGGCCGGCTCGATACCGGCGTCGGTCATCGCCTTCAACACCAGGTCGGCAAAACCCATCTGGCGGACCTGGCGGGTCGATACATTGACGGCCATGCGGAAGGCGTCGCCAAACTGCTGGCACCAGGTCGCCGCCTGGCGGCAGGCGGTTTCCAGCGCCCAGGTCCCCAGCCGCACGATCAGTCCGCTCATTTCCGCCAAGGGGATGAACTGGTCGGGGGCCACACGTCCGAACTCGGCGCTGTTCCACCGCATCAGCGCCTCGGCACCGGTCACCCGGCCGGTGGTCAGATCGACGATCGGCTGGTAATGCATCTGCAGTTCGCCGCGGTCGAGGGCATGGTGCAGCGCCGCTTCCAGTCTGGCCCGCTGGCGGGCCCGCTCGTTCATGTCGGGCGTGAAGAACTGGACCGCATTGCCGCCCATTTCCTTGCCGCGACGGACCGCCGCATCGGCATTGCGCATCAGGTCGGCGGCGGATTCTCCGTCATCGGGGAAAATAGTGACCCCCACCGAGGGAGTGACGAAGATCTCGTGCCCGGTGGTGGTGAACGGCGTCGCGAAGGCGCGCAGGATCCGTTGCGCCAGCCCCTCGATGGCGCTGGGCTTGCAATCCCCGGCCACGATGCCGAACTCGTCGCCTCCCAGGCGGGCCACCGTGTCCTCGGGGCGCACCATGGCGGCCAGGCGATCGCCGGCCTCGCGCAGGATCTTGTCGGCGACGAAATGGCCAAGAACGTCGTTGACCCGCTTGAAGTCGTCCAGATCGACCAACAACAGGGCGCCGGTATTGCTGCTGCGCCGGGCGCGCGCCAAGGCCTGCTCCAGGCGGTCGAAGGCCAGAACGCGGTTGGGCAGTCCGGTGACCTTGTCCTCGTTGCCCTGCCGCAGCAGGTCCTCCTCAAGGTTCTTGCGCTCGGTCACATCCTCCTTGACCGCGACAAAGTGGGTGATCAGCCCCGCCTCGTCCAGGATCGGAGAGATGACGGTGTATTCCCAGTAGCCGTCACCCGACTTCTTGTGGTTGTAAAGCTCGCCCCGCCACTCGGACCCTGCGGTGATGGACTTCCACAGGTCGCGATAGATGCTGCGCGGCATGCGGTCCGACTTCAGGATCGACGGCGTGCGTCCGATCGCCTCCTCGGCGGTGTAGCCGGAACTTTGCGTGAAACGGCTGTTCACATATTCGATGACGCCGTCCCGGTTGGTGATGATCACGGCCGCCCGGCTTTGCTCGACCGCCGTCGACAGTTTCTTCAGGCGCTCTTCATCGGCCTTGCGCTGGGTCAGATCTTCGGCCGTGGCGCGGATGCCGACGAAGGCGTCGGTCAGGGAATCGAACACCGGCAGCGCACTGATCAGAAGATGGCGGGCCCGCCCGTCGCGCGCGACCGCCAGAAACGGCCGGTCGCGGAAGGGGTGGCGCCAGTCGGGAGCCTGCCCGGCCTCGACCGTCGTCTGGAACCGGCCGAAGACCGACAAGGGGCGGCCGACCATTTCCCAGGGGTGGTAGCCCAGAACCTCGCTGGAGCGGGCCGAGACATAGGTCAAGGTCAGATGGCGATCCATCTCGAAGATGATATCGGACACCAGCCGAACGATATCGGACAGGCGCTGGCGCAGGTCGACTTCGGTCGGCGCCAGCGTCAACCTGACATTGGCGGCAGGTTCCTCCTGCAGCAGATGATCGGGCGGCAGATTAGACATGAGACACCATGTCGAGAGCGCGCAACGCGGCAAGATATTCGGGATTACGCCGCCACCGCACCACCACGGCGCGGGCGGCATCGCTGGTTATGGTCGAATAGAACTGGCCCAGGCGCTGGCTTTCCTCGCGCAGGCGATCGACATCGACGGGGCGGGATTTTCGCGCGATGGCGTAGAGGGCGATGAAATCCGCCTTGGCCAGGTCGACGGCGCGGCACTGAACCGCCAGCCCTTCGCCGGCCACTTCGAACAACAGGCGCAACGCCAACTGGCGACGGATCCCGGTCAGCTTTTCGACGATGGCGGCGTAAAGGCGCACCTGCCCGGCCTCCAGCGCCTTCAGCAACAGGGCCGGCGCGACCATGCCGGCGCGGTCCATCTCACCGATCAATTCGGCCTCGAGATCGTTCGAGGTCGGCAGAAGCTGCGACAACGCCGCCTCGAGCAGAGCGTCGACGATCGACGGATCCAGTTGGAACCGGGCGATGATGTGATCCCGAAGCGCCGCCGAGACCCAGGTGAACATCCGCCGGGCAAGATCGCTGGTCAGTTCGGCGCGGTGCAACAGCGGTTCCTGGAAGCTGTCGACGCGCTTCGACTGTTCGACCAGATAGGCCACGGTGGCCTTCGACAGGCGGGCATTGCTGTTGGTCAGCAACGCGACGATGACGTCCTCCTCGTCGGTTCGGACCAGGGCATCCGCGACCGATTCCGAGACCACCCCGCGTTGGGCGATGACCAGCCGATGCTCCAGGCTGCGGTGCAGAATCACTTCGATCAGGTCAAGATCGTCCAGCACCGGGCTGCGGCTCAAGACCGGCCAGGCGACTTCAATGACGTCATTGGCAAGATCGACCGCCAAGGCATGGGGCAGGTTGGAACTGTCGGCCAAGCGCTCAGCAATGGTGGCGCGGACCGCCGTTTCCATTTCGCCGACCAGGCGCCGCAGGATGTCGGTCATGATCGACCGCTCGCGATCCGAAAGGACCGAATGGCCGTCGCGGAACAGGTCGACCAGGGTCAGCGACAGCAAGTTCCGCCGTTCGGCGGAACGATCCCGCGCCAACGCCAGCAACGCCTCCGCATCTGAAGCGTCGACCCCCAACACCTTTCCCCCTCATGGCGGACTTTTAGGTTCTTTTATTAGTATTATGATTCATTTTCAGGAGTCTATGGGGAAAATCAAAGAACACGCCATAATCGACATTCCCCCCCCGAGAGTCACGTACCAGCCCCCCGTCCTTTCGGGCAAACCCCAAAAAATCCAGGTTTTTCGCCGATCCGCCGTTTTGCATACAGAAGTATTCGCAAGACTCTGCGACCACCACCGCAATGACGGTGATTCTACATTTTCGCCGCGATATCTGAATGAATATTGTGACACCCTGAAAATGGTAGAGAACCGGCCAAGAAATGCCTTTGCGGGACAAGGAGCGCCGCCGGCCCGCAGCGCTTTGCCGCGGAAATTTCCGATGCCGGCACCTGGCGGTGCGACATCGTCGCAACCGGCGGGAATTGTCGGGCAACCTTCCTGTTGACCGGGGCAAGGCAAGCTCTTACCGTATCTCCAGGAAACGGGGATGGGGTTCCCCCAGACCGCCGAAAGGCTGATGACTCCTGCCGCGTTGCCGGACGTGGCGGGGCTTGCAGATGACCCGCCGTCCTGGCGGGTTTTTTTGTGTCCGTGCCCCTCAAGGCGCGGCCGTGTATTGGGACGGGCTATGACATATGTCCTTGTTGCCATCGGCAGTGCGTTCGGTGGCACCTTCCGTTATTGGTTGTCCAGTCTGATCGCCAATTGGGTCGGCCAGACCTTTCCCTGGGGAACCCTGGTCATCAACGTGACCGGTTCGTTTGCCATCGTTTTCTTCGCCACCATGACGGCGCCGGGAGCGCGCATCTATGTGCCCGGCGAATGGCGCCAGTTCTTCATGGTCGGCATCTGCGGCGGCTATACCACCTTCTCGTCCTTCTCCATGCAGACCTTGTCCCTGGCCCAAAGCGGCGAATGGATGGGCGCCTTGCTCAACATCGCATTGTCCCTGGTCCTCTGCCTGGCCGGAGCCTGGGGCGGGCTGGCGGTGGCAACCCTCATCAACGGCTGACGGAGACTTTGCTCATGACTTTGCCCAATGCCGCGCTGCTCTTGAGGATCTATCTGGGGGAAGGCGAACGGGCGGGAAATTCGCCGTTGTTCGAGACGCTGGTGATGAAGGCCAGGGAGATGGGACTGGCCGGTGCCACCGTCCTTCGCGGCCCGATGGGATTCGGCCACTCCGGACGAATGCATACGGCCAAGATCCTCGACCTGTCCTCGAACCTGCCGTTGGTCATCGAGATCGTCGATGTCCGTTCCCGAATCGAGGCGTTCCTGGAGGCTGTCCAGCACCTGCTGGTCAGTACCCTGGTCACTATCGAAAAAGTCCGGATCGTCCAATACGGCAAGACCAAGCACGAAATCGAGGCCTGACGGTCCCGGCCCGGCGCCCGACGCGGGCCGGTTGGCCGAAGCGCTTATCCCGCTGCCGCCGCCGAAGGTTCGATCGCGCAATCCTCGGCATAGACGACCTGGTTGCGGCCCGTCCGCTTGGCAATGTAAAGGGCGCGGTCGGCCCGGGACAGCGCCGCGTCGACCACCAGCTCGCCATCCAGAACCCGGGAAACCCCGACGCTGATGGACAGTGAGATGGACATGTCGTCGAAGCGCAAACGCTCGACGCCGGCGCGCAAACGCTCGGCCAGGACCATGGAACTGTCGCGGTCGGACTCCGGCAGCAGGATGCCGAATTCCTCGCCCCCCAGCCGCGCCACGACGTCCTGATCGCGCATGACCGAACGGCACAGGACGGCAAAGCCCCGCAGCACACTGTCGCCGGCCTCATGCCCGAAGGTATCGTTGATCCGCTTGAACAGGTCGATGTCGACCATCACCACGCCCAGGGGCCGCTGGTAGCGCAGCGCCCGTTTGATCTCAACTGAAGCGCTGGAGAAGAAAGATGCCCGATTCGGCAGGCCGGTCAGCGCGTCGGTGGTGGCCAGCCGCTCGAGATTCGCTTCCATCTCCTTGCGGCTGCTGATGTCGACGATGACGGTGAGCACCACCTCGGTGTCCAGCACCGACGCCAGGGTGGCCTCCAGCAGGACGTCGCGGCGACTTCCGTCGGCAAAGGCCAGGCGCGTTTCGAATTCCGACACGCGCCCGTCCTGGTCCAGGGCCAGCGACAGGCGCGTCATATCTCGCCATCCCAGGAAGCGTTCCAGTGCCCGCCAGTCGCCCACCATGGCGTCGCCGAAGAATCGTCGCGCCGCGGCGTTGGCGCGAATCAGGTGCAGACCATCGCGGTCGGTCATCAGCAGCGGTGTCGGAACGGCGTCGACAATGCTTTGCAGCATCTCGCGATGCTCGGCCAACTCGGCATTGGCATGCCGCAACGCCCCGGTTGCCGTCCATTCGGCGCGATGCAGCCGATTGGAACGGGCCAACACCAGCATCAGCACCACATTGATGGTGACCAGCCCCAGCCCCAGCCCCACGCTGGTTTCGCCAAGCGGTGCCGCCAGGATATAGCCTGCGCCGACGGCAACGCTGCATCCGACGCCGGTGACGACACACCAGCGGAACGGCATGGGCAGCAAAAGATAGAAGATATTGGGCAATACGAAGGTGATGAACAATGCCGATTCCGTATGCGGCATCACCAGAACCGCGCAAGCGCCGATGACCGGCCAGGACCAGCCGAGGCACACCCGGACAAGCTGCTCCATGTCCCGGCAGCGCCTGGCGGCGATGGCGCCGACCAGCGAGGCCAGAACGATCACCGTCCGGGCCGCCAACCCTTCGCGAAAGCCCGGCAGCCCCAGCATGCTCCAGTCGTTGACGAGGAACAGGACATTGATGCCCAACGCCCACAGAAAGGCCGCCCGGACATGGCGAACGGCGCCCTGGACATGCTGGGACAGGTACTCCGCCTCGCGTTGCGGATCCCGGAACTCGCCCCCAAAGGAAACAACGTCGGACTGCATCAGACCAGGAAACATCGTCACGTCTTCAAAAATGACGCCTGGCTGCCCATCGGCAACCGGAACACCAACCACCGATAGCATGCCAGGACCCGACAGCCGTGGCGATGGGAAAGAAGGCGCGCCGGTGCACGGACCATTCACAGGCGCGGTGCACCGGGGTTACGCCCGACCGGCTCCAACCTGTCGTTGACGATACCAGACATAGAGGCCGCTGCCGCAGATCAGCAGACTGCCCAGGATGGTCCAGGCATCCGGCACCGCATCGAAAAACACCACGCCCGACAGGATGGCCAGGACCAGTTGGGCGTAGGTGAAGGGCGCCAGGACCGAAGCATTGGCATGGCGGAACGCCAGGATCAGCATGTAGTGGGAGAAAAAACCCAGAACGCCGTATAGTGCCAGCAGTCCCCACCCCTCAAGACCGGGCGCCTGCCAGAAGAACGGTGTGATCGGGCTGACCGCCAGGGCGCCACCCAACCCGGTCCAGAAGATGGTGGTCAGGGCATGGTCCCGCCCCGCCAGCTTGCGGGTTGCCAGCTGATAGCAGCCGTTGGCCAGCGATCCGGCCAGCGGATACAAGAGCGCCAGATCGAAACTGTCGCTGGCGGGGCGCACCACCACCAGCACGCCGATGAACCCGACGACCACGGCGGCCCACCGCCTGGGCCCGACCTTCTCCTTCAACAGGGGCACGGCCAGCGCGGTGACCACCAGCGGCGTGGCGAAACCAATGGCCGTCACGGTCGCCAAGGGCAAATGGCGCAGACCCAGATTGAACAGCAGCGTCACCGCCAGCAGCATCAAGGCGCGGCCACCCTGCAGCCAGGGGTGGGACGACGACAGCAGGCGGCGCGGTCCGACCCACAGGATGACCGGGATCATCGCCGCCAGATGGAAGACGTAGCGGGCCCAGACGATCTGCAGAACCGGAATGTGGACGGTCAGATGCTTCGCCAGCGTATCCATGCAGACGAACAGGGTCACTGCCAGCATTACCCAGGCAATGCCGCGCGACAGGGTCACGTGGTCGGAGGAAGCGGCAGGACGCATGGATCAACCGATAAACCAACACCCGAAAAAGACGACGGCGCCATCCCGCCCGGTTCGGCGCCGGACCGACGCAACCCTTTGTATCGAACCGAATGACAGCGCCGACATCGGCCACTGTGATCTTGCCGGTCGCGAAGGGCAACCGCTTTTGCGGACGCTTTCGCGCCTGGTCCCGACCAATCGGGACGCCGATGCGAAATCGGACTTGCCGATGACGAACCGGCATTGGCGGCAAACCGTGGCCCTGGCCTAGCCTTGGGACTGGACCTGCGGAACGGGCGGCGCAAAGGAGAAGACGATGGCCCCATGTCTTGGAGTCCTGGGCGGCATGGGACCGCTGGCAACGGCCGACTTTCTGGCCAAGCTGATCGCCGCAACACCGGCCGCCAACGACCAGGAGCACATCCCGACCCTGGTCTGCTCGCTGCCGCAGATCCCCGATCGCACCGCCGCCATCGCCGGCACCGGCCCGTCCCCTTTGCCGGCCATGACCGCCGCCGCCCATCTTCTCGAAGAGGCGGGGGCGAAGGTCATCGCCATCCCTTGCAACACCGCCCATCACTGGCATGCGGCCCTTGCCGGTACCGTCGGCATACCGATCCTGCACATCGCCGAGGCCGTCATCGAACGCCTGGGATGCCGCGGCGACGCCCGGCCACTGGGACTGTTGGCCAGCACCGGCACCCTCGCCGGCGGTGTCTACCGCGATCCGGCGCGACGCGCCGGCATCCGCCTGCTGACCCCGGGGGACGACGACCAGGAGGCCCTGGTGATGGCGGCCATTCGTGCGGTGAAGTCCGGCGATGTCGGCAGTGCCGGCTGCCGCCTGGAGCAGGCGGCGCGACGGCTGCTGGACAGGGGCGCATCGGCGGTGATCATGGCCTGCACCGAGATTCCCGTCGGCTTGGCTGACGCCCCGGACGACCTGGCCGGCCGCCTGGTCGACGCCACCGCCATCCTGGCCGACCGCTGTGTCGCCTGGTGGGCCGCCCGCCCTGATGCGCAACCTTTTGCCGGATGGCATAATCCCCTGTCACGGGGTCCGGCCGCGCCACGGGCAACGGTCTGACGGACCAGTGCACGGACTCACTCAAGTGCGTCGGTGCACCTGGAAATGCTGGGCGTAACGGAGGGCGGCACCGCCGAACCATGGACCTGGAGTGGCTGAAGGATTTCCTGTCCCTGTGCCAGACCTTGAACTTTACGCGGGCGGCGGAAGCGCGCAACGTCACCCAGTCGGCGTTCAGCCGGCGCATCCATAATCTTGAGTTGTGGGTTGGCGCCCCGCTGGTGGATCGCGGCACCTATCCGGCCAGCCTGACGCCAGCCGGGCAACTGTTCCGCACCACCGCCGAGGACGTCCTGCGTGACCTGGAGCAGGTGCGCGGCGAGTGCCGGGGCAAGGCGGCATCGCTGGGCAAGGCCCTGCGGTTCGCCGCCCTGCATACCCTGGCCTTGACCTTCTTTCCCCCCTGGCTGCGCCGCCTGGAGGCGGACCTGGGACCGCTGTCGGTGCGCATGATTGCCGACAATGTCCATGACTGCCTCGAGGCCCTGTTCGGCGGTGGCTGTGACCTGATGTTGGGCTATAGCCACCCGGCGGTCCCGCTGGCCGTCGACGACCGGCGGTTTCCATCGCAGGTGCTCGCCACCGACCGCATCCTGCCGATGTGTGCCGCCGACCGCGGGGTGCCGCTGTTCGCGCTGTCGCCCACCGGCGCGCCGCCGCCCTATCTGGCCTACACGCCCGACAGTTTCCTGGGCCGCCTGGTCCAGTCGGTGATCGATCGCGCGCCGGCCCTGCCGCCGATGACCGCCCGCTATGAAAACTCCATGTCCGAGGCCCTGAAGACCATGGCGTTGGCCGGTGCCGGCATCGCCTGGCTGCCCCTGTCGGCGGCGAACCGCGACCTGGCCGAGGGCCGACTGGCGGTGGTGGGCGACGGAAAGTGGGAGGTCGCGGTCGATATCCGCCTTTACCGCAATGCCGAGGACGGCCGCCGCGACATCGACCGCCTGTGGGCCGCCGCCGCCAGACTGGCCCGGAGTTGACGCCGGAGGCTAACCAGGTCCGGGCGATGAGTTTGACTCATCGCAAGTTGGGTGGCCCACCCCGGGCCCGCTCGGCGTCTGCGAGCGCAGCCAAGGGTTTCGGAGAAACCCGCCCGGCGCCTGAAGGGCGCTGATCGGTTTCGATCAGCGCAGCTTGGTATTTCTCCGCAAACCGCCGGTTTTCTTGAAAAGGCGCAAAAGCTATTGGGCGATGCGCAGATCATGCGAAGCGTTGGACTCCACGAGGCCTCCGGTCGGAATGCCTATCTTGCGGCCTTTCATGTTGCCCAAGCTGTTATCGCCGAGGGCACGGAAAAGGTGCTCAAGACTCATAACGGTGTGCCGGCGGAATTTCTTCGTCTCACCAAGGATGACCCGCGTGTGGATGGAGAACGGCGAGCGTTCCTGTCGCGGGCCTACACCCTCAAAGCGATCGACGATTATGAAACCGGTTCTGATTCCGAGGTTTCCGCCGAGCATGCCACCGAGGCGGTTGAAACCGGCAAACGGCTTGTCGCCCACTTTGGTGGGCTCTTATCGTCACCAGGACCTCGCGACTATTGCGGGCAGCAAAGGTCCGCTCGGCCCCCCTGGCGGCATTGGTTCAGCGTTCGCCCAAGGGCCCCGGATTGCGCCCATCATGGCTGTTCAAGATCCCGTGCGCAGCGCTCGATAGCAGCCGTAGAGGTGACCAACGGCTATGTCGCCTGACAACTGGTGGGCCATGACCGGTCAGCCTCACCACGACTCGCCTCTTCGGCCTATGGTGGTGAAGGACGCCCCGATGCGCCAAATCCGCGAATCGGCGGCTATCGGTGTCCGTCTGTGTTCCCGCCCCAGGCAGATCCCCAGGCCACCCTGCCGCCAAGTCTTTGGTGGAGAAAAGCAAAACACGGATGGACGCCGATCGCCGCCGATGGCCGCAGACACGGATCGCGGACGTCCCCGACAAAGAAAAATCCCCCAGTGGCGCCGGCATCTCTGCCGGCGTTTCGGCGGAGCCGAAATTGAGAGGACAAAAGGGAGGCGGGGTGGATGTCGTGCTGTTCAACACCGATGTCGGCGGTGCGCCCATGACGTGCGTTCTGGAGAGCAGAGCCGATTCCAGATAACGGATCTTCCCAGGCTGCGGATTCCGACGAAGTCGCCCACTGAGTTGGGTCATAACCAGTCAGACTCGCCACGACCCGACGTTTCCGCCGATCGTCGTGAGGGATATCCCGATGCGCCACAGGGTCCATGAATCGGCGGCCATCTGCGGCTATCGGTGTCCGTCTGTGTTCCCGCCCCAGGCAGATCCCCAGGCCACCCTGCCGCCAAGTCTTTGGTGGAGAAAAACAAAACACGGATGGACGCCGATCGCCGCCGATGGCCACAGACAGGGGTCGCAGACGTCCCCGACAAAGTGAGAAAAAACCCACAGTGGCGCCGGCATCTCTGCCGGCGTTTCGGCGGAGCCGAAATTGAGAGGCCGAAAGGGATGCTAGGTGAATTTTGTGCTGTTCAACACCGACGTCGGTGGTGCGCCCAAGATGGGCGTTCCGAGGGCTTGGCTCGTGTCTCCAAAGCGGGCGCTCAATGAGAGTCCTTTTGTCTTTCCGTCCAAGGTTAGCTCGCTAATCGCGAAATGGATTGACGATTCGCAGCCCTTCGTCGAACTCCATGCCGTGTTGCATATCCTCCGACCATAATGTTTTGCAATCAGCGTGGAGCGCCGAAGCGACGATCATCGCGTCGTAGGTGGAAAGATTGTAGCGCTCGGCGATCGCAAGCCCGGTCTCGTGGGTCTCAACCGTGATCGGTTGAACGGTCAGCAGGCTGCGCAGCACAGACAGAAAGCTACGGATCTCGGGCCACGACAACAGCATCTTGCGACGCGCGACATTGGTCAGTTCGTTCAAGACCTGCACGCTCATCACGCCGCCATTGCCGATGATCGCCTCCGCACGATCCGCCTTCGCGGGGTCGCCGGATGCGA
>Ga0326727_10013054_pt1 | contig 18633 bp, 13 predicted proteins | sample MB2enrmetagenome_FD_207643 | JGI IMG/M metagenome (GOLD analysis project Ga0326727, IMG submission 207643) | Lab enriched peat soil microbial communities from McLean, Ithaca, NY, United States - MB29MY | ecosystem: Environmental > Terrestrial > Soil > Wetlands > Peat | place: USA: New York...
TGATCAACGGTTTGACGAAAACACTCCATCCATATACTGCGCCCAGGCAGATCTGCATCACCACCGCGGCTACAGCAATTCCCCAACGGTTCGGAAGTTGGTTGGGCATGGTACCCCTCCTCAAGATGAACTAAGAGTCCGTAACGCTCACGGCCCAAGTCCCAACCAGTCCCTTTATGCGGCCAATTCCGCACTTCCGGGGGCGATTTGCAGCCGCCCGATCGCGGAGTAAACGACAAACCTCCTGTTCCGCAGAAATCCGATCAAGGTCATGCCAAACTCGCGGGCCAGATTTACCGCCAGGTCCGACGGCGCCGAAACCGAGGCCAGCACCGGAATGCCCGCCACCAGCGCCTTCTGTACGATTTCAAATCCGCCACGTCCGCTCACCATCAGGATGGCCCGGCTCAGCGGCAGCAAATCGTTGTGCAGCGCCCAGCCGATCACCTTATCCACGGCATTGTGGCGTCCGACGTCCTCGCGCAGCACCAGCAGTTGTCCCTCCGGCGAGAACAGCCCGGCGGCATGCAATCCGCCGGTGCGGCCAAAGATCGCCTGTGCGGCGCGCAGCTTCTCCGGCAAACGGCAAATCACCTCGGGATCGACCTGATACTCCGGGTTGGGCGGCGTCACGCCCTGTACGCGCACGGAATCGATGGAGGCCTTGCCGCACACGCCGCAACTGGAGGTCGTGTAGCAATTGCGCCGCGCCGCCTCGAGATTGAAATCGACGCCCGACGCAAGATCGACGCGGACCCGGTTCGCGCCATTCTGTCTTTCGTCCGCCGCCGGCCGGATCGAGGCGATCTGATCCGGATGCTCGATCAATCCCTCGGTGAACAAGAAGCCGGCGGCCAGCTCCAGGTCGTGTCCCGGGGTACGCATGGTGACCGATATGGGGATCTCCCCCACGCGAATCTCCAGCGGTTCCTCGCCCACCAGATAGTCAACGCTTCGGCTGACCTGCCCATCGCTCCAGGTATGAACTCCAGCCACCGATGTCACTCGTGGAATCATGTGCTCCTCCTGTTCGTCTCTGTCAGACGGTTTGAAAGGGCGCGGGCCATAACTGCTCATCGATATTCCTAGTCCGCCGCCACGCCTTCCGATTCGGTCGCGCCCGCCAGGCATCTCCCGGCCAGCACTTCCACGGTGGCGTTGTAATCGGGTACGCCGCTGGGATCCAGCCTTCCCGCCGGAATGATTACGTTTGCCTCCGGCCAGTGGGCTTGCAGGCATCCCGGGCGGATACGGTCAATCCGTACCCTGCCGGTAAAAACTCCGTGCTGGTTGCGGAGAGTGATGGTATCGCCATTCTTCAATCCCAGACGCCCGGCATCCTCGCCGGACATCAGGATGTCATCGCGATGCGCGCCCGTAATCGGGTCCTTCTCCGCCAGCATGATGCTGTTGAATTGTTTGCCTCGCCGGGTCGCCAGCAGGAACTGCCCTTCCGGCAACGCCTCCTCGGGCAGCGGCACCACGCTGAAGTGCCCCTTGCCGTCCGGAGTGAGGCACTTGTCCACCAGTAATCGCCGCCCGCCATATTGGAAGGTGTCACCCTTTTTCCTCAGGCCCGCAATGCCTTTATAGGTGGGGCAGAGCCGGTCGATCTCGTCGCGAATGTCCTGGGTGCCAAGCCAGGGGAAGGCCTTGCGGGCGCGCTCGGGATCTACTTTGCGCGCCACCATGACGGGTATCTCCCATTCGTCGCGGGTGTCTCCGGGCCGGGGACCGGGAATTTCCGGGCTGTAAATGACGCGCCGCTCGGTGCTGGTCTCGGTCCCTCCGCCGCGTTGTTCGTAGCGCGTGCGCGACGGCAGCAGCACCACCGTATCGGCGGGATCGACCAGCATCGTGGGGTTGACGACAATGTCCTGGTGGACCCGCAACTGGATCTTGCCCAGGGCGCTGGCGACCAATTCGGGCTCCGGCAGTGTCTGCGCAAAATTTCCGCCCGATTGCCATAGCGCGTCGATCTCGCCCCGCCCCGCGGCCAGAATCATATGGGCCGCGCTCAGCCCCTTCCAGGACGGAGGCTCAAAGCCCCAGCGCTCCGGGGCGGCAAACTTCCGGGCATTCTCCTCCGTGACCGGGAATCCCATGAGATACGCTCCCGGCATGGCGCCCATCTCGGCCCCACCCTGTACTCCGCTATGTCCGCGGATCGGCATCAACCCGGTGTGCTCGCGCCCGATATTTCCCTTGGCCAGTTGCAGGTTGACGATGGCGCGCACATTCTCGGAGCCGTAAGCGTGCTGGGTGATGCCCATGCTCCAGACGATGATGGCGTGGCGCGCTTTCCCGAAGGCTTCGGCAAAACGAAACATTTCGGCGCGGGACTGTCCGGACCCGCGCTCGAGATCTTCCCAGGAGAGACTGCTGACCTTGGCTTCAGCCGCTTCCCAGCCGGCGGTGCGCTGGGCAATGAATTCGCGGTCCAGCCAGTTCTGCTCGATCAGGTGCTTCAACACGCCGGAGAAGAAAGCGATGTCGCCGCCGGTATGAATCTGAAAATAGTCGTCGGCAATTCTCGTTCCGAACAGCGCGCTCTCCGTGATCGATGGCACCCAGTAGCGTTCCAGTCCCGGCTCCCGGTAGGGATTGACCACGAACACCTTCGTGCCCGCTTTTTTGGCGTAATGCAGATACTTGGTGGTCACCGGCTGGTTATTGGCCAGATTTGTGCCTACCAGGACCAGCAGGTCGGTGCCAACCCAGTCGGAATAGGAACAGGTAGTGGCGGCACAACCCACGGTGGCGCTAAGACCGGCAGTGCTGGGCGCATGGCAGATGCGGGCGCTGGTATCGATATGGTTGGTGCCCAGGAAGCGGGCCACTTTCTGGTGCGCGTAGTAGGCCTCATTCGTCAGCCCGCGGGAAGTCGTGTACCACGCCAGGCGCTTGGGATCCACGGCGCGCAGCTTCGCGGCAATCAGGCTGATGGCTTCGTCCCAGGAGATTTTCCGGAACCCCTTGTCGCCCTTGTGCCGGACCATGGGCGACGGCAATCGTCCCAGCTTCCGCAACTTTTTCTCGGAAAGCCCGCGCAGGCGATCCACATCTTCCAGCAGCCGCGCATCCATGGCCGGCATGGTATTGAACCGCAACAACTGCAGGCGCACCGCGCACAAATGAATGCCCCGCATCGTCCAGTCGTGCATTCCGGAAGTTCCCAGCGAGCATCCGTCGCAACAGCCGTCGCGGAGAATCCTCCACGCGTACCCCAACTGGTCGCGGTTTTCCCAGATTGAATCTACGATGTCTTTGTAATTGTTTGGATGTTGCTGGTTGAGTCCGTAAGGCACCAGGCCCACCCAATTGCGCCGCTTGGAACCTCGTGCCTGGTCCTCGGCAAAGCCTGCCATGGGAATCCTCCCTTTACGAGAATGGCGCTGGGAGGCGCCGTTCGATCCACATAGCTCAGGCCCCGGAGTCTGAAAGCACTTGGCCGAAGGGAATCGTGGATTCTGGTCCCAAGACCTAAGCACTTCCAAACAAGTTAGACGCAGAAAAGCGGGAAAAGGTTACGCAGCTAAGGCTACGTGGCTAAGGACCCGCCAGCGAGTGCACAAGTTGCGTAGTCCAGCCGCCTCCGGCTGCGGGCCCTATCGGCCGCCCCCGCCGGGAACGCGGGCATCCTGCCCGCCGATCTTCGTTAAATGTGCGCGCGTGCGCACACGCTCAATGTGCGCCCGCGCGCACGCGCGGGGCGAACGCAACTTCGCCGCCAGGACACCGCGGAGCGGTATCGGGATTCATAGCCGGGGGTGGAGGGCCGTCTTCGGCCCGGAACCCCCGAAATCCGGTTAAAAATTGGTCGCGCCCCCGCGGGGCGCGGAGAAATCGCTAATGCGCGCTAACAGCGCGGATATCGTTTTTCGACACTGTCGGGATGATGCCAGCTTTAGAGAATTCACCGGCGCTCCGGCCAGCCCCGACCGCTGCTCACTCTCGGCTGAATCTGGGTTTGACGTATATCCGGCGCCGGCCGATTTCTGTGCGCAGGTTTTCTTATGAGCCACTGGCGATTCGGCGTAGGCCAACTCGGCTACAATGGTTGCGCTTGACGTTCCGACGCAAAAGACATGCAGAACTGGATCGATCATCATCAAACCGCTTTCTTCCTTTTCGTCTTCCCGCCCTACTTTGTGGGAGTGTGGTGTTCCGTGTGTGCGCTCCTCAGCTACATCGGAGGGTGGACGGCGCTGGCAAAGCGATTTCGCTTGCGCTCCACGTTTATTGGAGAACGTTGGAGGTTTCAGAGCGGCCAGATGCGGTGGCATGTCAACTATGGGCGTTGCCTTACGTTGGGCTGCAATCCCCAAGGGCTCTATCTTGCGGCGATGCCCCTGTTTCGATTCAGGCAACCTCCATTGTTAATCCCTTGGGACGAAGTCACAGTTACGCGGCGACGGTTTCTTTTTCTTCACTGGGTACGTTTCGAGTTGGGGCGTGAACTCGATATTCCGCTTTCGATTCGCACCAAACTCGCAGAGAGGGTGCAAGTTGCTGCTGGAGACCGCTGGCCGATTGAACGGATTGGGTAGCCATTTTCCGGTGGTCTTCGAAAAGCAGGGACAGAAAAGCCGTGGGAACATAGGTATCATGATGACTCTTGGCATCGAAGACACTTTTCCAGCGATGCGCGCGAAGGCCGCACAAGGACATTTGGTAATCCTGTGCCCGGACGGCCAGCATCTGATTCTGCCGGCCTTGCCGAAGGTTGCCGTCCGTCCAGAGATGCTGGCAGCAGTGGAACGGATGTTGCCTTCAACAATCAAACGGAGCGTGGCCGTAATTGGCGACACTGCCTGGACCACAGGTTCCGAACCCAGCCTTCAAACTGCAAATCAGGCAATACCATTCTTTGGGCTACTCATGGGCTTCGCCAGCCTCGGCCACTTAGTCTGGATATTCAACGGCGCTGCCAACCTGCTGAGCGCAGGTTGCCGTGAAGCCGATGTTCTGGTTGTGGACAGCGCATCGGTTGCAACCCTTCCGCGCGATTGGAAAGCCGAGGCTGCAAAGGTGATGCGCAATCCTGAAATCCTAATACATGATCGCGCCAGCTATCAGTTGCGGAAAGCATGATTCCTAGTTGCGCGATGAGTCCGGGACCAAACCCACGCATTACTCGAACGAACATGAACCCGTCACAAATAAATAGGGAGCAGATCACGGACCGTTCGCCAGGAACCAGCTCCACATCGGGGCTGAAGAACTGCCCCCATATCAAAAGCCGGGGTAAAATGGGCCACGCCTCATTATTTCGTGGGTGGAGCCCGCAGCCAGCATGGCACCGCTTCGCGGTGTTCTGGCGGGCGTTGGATTTCGAGTCGAGCAGCGCAAACGGGACGGTCCCCTAGAAGTATTTGTCGGTTCCGATAGAGGGTGCCTGAACGCGGCAGTTCTTCGCAAGCTGGCGACCTTGCCGCCTAAATCCAGTAGTTAGGAGCCAGGAGTTAGATGTTAGAGGCCGATAGGCTACCGGCGATTTCTGGTCCTAAAAAAATCTGTTTCCACATTATTGACATTGGGTAGCGCGACCCTCAAGATGCAAACGTATAGTTGAGGCGCCGCGGTCGCCTGGACTCACCTGCTCCTTGAGGGCGTATTCCTTTGTCTGCAGCCGAGGGGACTTGCGGGCTGCCCCAAAGCAGGCCAATCTCCTCCCCGCGCGCAATTGCACCAACGCAACCGTAACGAGCCGTCTATTCGTTTTCAACCGCTTACGGTCTTGGAGATTTCAAATGTCGCCGGATCGTTCGCGGAATGTACCGCAAGTGAGTCATCGGAACCTCCAATAGGATCTTGCGAACCGGAAAGATGATCACAACAAAATGCCAAGGGAATCATTTTTCAGGGCAAGGGGATCACGCCGAGAGGAGATGGAAGTTAGAAGTCAGGAGCCGAAAGGCGGCGCCTTGTCTGGGTACGCCAAAACCCAATGAGGGGTGCAGTCCAAGATTGCCAATGAGGGGAAACTTGGCAATGTTGCATTTTTGGCAATCTTGATTTGAGACGGACGGTTAGGCTGCCACATTCTCAGATATGGCGCAATATTCGTCCCCGGCTTGGCATCCAACCCAGAGCAAGGAGACGAACGAGGATGAAAGCCAAGCACGACGAACACTCGATCCGCAAACACAACGAACGCGCTAAACCAGCCCGCAAGTCTGGCGGCACGGGCCGGCATTCGGGGTCTGCCGGGAGCGGACGCTCCAACCCGTCTGCAACCGCTAACTCCGTCCAGCCGGTATTCAACCAGCCCAAGCCTTCCCCCGATCCCAAGTCCTTCACCAGGGAAGTCACCGACCAGAAGCTTCGCGGCCTCAACCAACTCGAACCTCTTCCCGCGAAAGGTCCCAACCCCTCCGTCCTCGTCGAGCCGGTGCTCACCCTCGCCCAGGTTTACGGGGCCGCAGGGAACGCCAAAGAGATGGCCATCACGCAGGCGGGCCAGATCGTCTTCCACTCGGTGGGCGACACGGGCAGCGTAACCGGCCCCGCGACCCAATCGCTCGTCGCCGACAAGATGGTCTCCGACTTCGACGAAGCCGATCCCGCCGACATACCGAGCTTTTTCTATCACCTCGGTGACGTCGTCTATTACTTCGGCGAGGCCACCTACTATTTCGATCAGTTCTACGAGCCCTACCGCGACTATCCCGCTCCCATCCTGGCCATTCCCGGCAACCACGATGGCGTCGTTTACGCCAACGACCCCGCCGGGAGCCTCGCTGCTTTTACCGCCAACTTCTGCGCCCCGGCCCCCGTCCACACCCCGGATGCCGGCAGTCTCAACCGCACCGCCATGATCCAGCCCGCTGTTTATTTCACCTTCGAGGCGCCCTTCGTCCGCATTCTCGGACTGTATAGCAATGTTCTTGAAGATCCCGGCGTGATTTCCGCCCAGAGCGGCACCACCGGCCACAACACAATCCTGGACTCCCGCCAGGTCGACTTCCTCACCGCCGCCCTCAAGCGCATCAAGTCCGAAAGGTTTACCGGCACCATCATCATCGCGGTTCACCATCCGCCCTTTACCGGCGGCTCGGAGCACGGCGGCAGCCCGCTCATGCTTGCCGACATCGACGCGGCCTGCACCGCCGCCGGAGTCTGGCCGCACGCTGTCTTCTCCGGCCATGCGCACAACTACCAGCGCTACACCCGCACCATCAACGGCAGGCAGATTCCTTTTGTGGTGGCGGGCGGCGGCGGCCATAACCCGCTCTCGCCGATGCGCACCACAGTTCGCACCCCGTACGCCATCAGCAACTCCCTCACCTTGAACAGCGTGGACGCCACTGATTACGGCTACCTCCGCGTTGTCGTCAACAACCAGACCATGACCATCGAGTACCACCCCCAGAGTGACGGCGGTACCACCAAGACCCCCGACGATAAGGTCACCGTCAACCTCGCCAAGTACACCGTCTCGTGAACGAGGAAAAGTTATAGAGCCCGTTTTCAAGAATGAAATACGGCTGAGGGTTCCGTCCCCGTCCCGGAGGGAGGGAGCGAAAATAGCCCAGGGCGAAGCGTAGCGGAGCCCTGGGTAAGCACGTGAAAACAGGCCCGCCCCGGAGGGCCGGTTCGAGATCCTTCTACGCATGGGGTTGAACTCGACCGACCCTACGGGGCGGACTGGCTTTCCTTCACTGACCCAGGGTTCCGCTTCGCTCCACCTTGGGCTAGTCTCGTTGCCTCCCTACGGGAGATAGGCACGGCTGCCGTGCCCATACCCGCATTCCATTTGTGAAACATGCCCTCTTCGTCACTTCCGGAAACCGCCGGGCGCCCCAGCTCTGCGCGATATCGAAGTTTGCTGCCAGTTCAGTGCCAGGGGTGCAAGAGGGGCGCCCGGCGCTTTCCGCGAATAAACCAAGGTAACGAGACATTCACGTAAGACTTGCAGTAGAGTTCGGCTATGTTCCGCAAACTGTTTGTCGCTTTGACTCTGGTTGCATGGACACTTCCTCTTTCGGCTGGCGAGAAGAGCAGCCAACAACTGATCTCCGAACTATTTGCTCTGGTTGATCAAGCCGACCAGATGGTCGTCTATGGCCAAGGATCCAAGCGCGAGTTTGTGGAGTACCGGTCGTCGAACCGCAAAGATTTCGAGGAACTGAAATCTGCGATCACGCTTAAGCCTGACGGGGGACCGATTGCCTGTGCCTGCATGGACGGCCCCGAAATCGCACTGCTAAAGAACGGGAAAGAAATTGCCACCGTCTGGAATCACGAGGGAACGGCGATCGGCAGCACCGTCTGGGACGGTGACTGGGAAAATAACGATCCGGACCGGTGGCTGCGCTGGTTCGATGCTCGCGGCATGCAGCACGCACGAGAATTCTTCAACCAAATGCAAGCCCAACTCAGGAAAGACGCGGACGACGAGCGGCGCTGGCTGGAGACAATGCCCTCAAGCCTCAAACCGCTGTGGTCCAATGTTCTGAGCCAGTACGATCCACCGGGTCACTTTCCGGATTTGAAACCTTTGGAAGCCGCGCTGGCGAAACAATACTCGGATACGTATGTCCGAATTCGTGTACTGATGACCTGGTACGGTTCCGGGGCAGGACCCTGGTCGGGTTACCCGGAATACGAGGAGGTCGCCGAACGCCTTTTGCGCCAGTACCCGAATGCGGTACTGATCAAGGCCGTGGAGAACAGAAACCTGACGGACCAAGAACTCGAAGGAGCGGCGCGAATTCTCGGCGGCTGGACGCCGGTTCCGGACCCCACCCCCATTCCCGCGGAACTGCGGCGAACCCTTCTTGAGCATTGTCTTAAGAGTTCCGATCAAGACAAGTTAGAGCGCGCCAAAAAAGCATTTTCACCGGACAAATGAAGGTCTTCTAAAGGTCTTCCTCAGTTCCGGGAATAGCGGGGTGCCCCAGCTCCGCGCTATATCGAAGGTTGCTACCAGTTCAGTGCTAAGGGCGCAAGAGGGGCACCTAATCGTCCTGGTCGACCCAGACAACGTCGATCCGGAACCGGCATGACCTCGGCGGTGTCTGAATAATGAAGGGTCGCGGCAGAAACCCGGCGACCGTTGCGCGTGAAAGAGGCAGATATGATCTCAAAGCAAGCCCTCAGAACCACGCTGAGTTGGTCTGTAGTTGTGGTTGGCTTTGCCTTCGGGCTTCTTGCGCTGGTGTTGTTGGGCAGTGCCGATATTTCATTTGGCGACCGGGATCCGGGGTGGTACCTGCGCTGGGTGGGGATCGCCGGTCTTGGCCTTCTGGGAACCGGGTTCATCGCGGGTTCCATGGTGGCCCCAAGGCGCCCGCGGTCTGCCGGACTCATCTTTGTCATCCTCATGCCGATCGCGGTTTTCTGCCTTGCCCTTCCTGGCGCCGGCGACCTGGTGTTGCATGCGAATGAGGGCGGCTACTTCGTGATTCCGCTTCCCCTTGCCGCATTGTCGTTGATCGCCGTGTTTTATCTTCCCTTCGCAGTGCCGCTATTGGTGCAGAGGCGGAGGAAGCTCGCGCTGATCCTGTTTGCCGTCTTGGGGGGATTCGCGGGTTTTATCGTTTGGAGATCGCCATGGACGAGGGTGCTGGTGCCGCTACTGGCAGTGTGTTCGGCACCATTCCTCATCTTCGGCCGGTTCTGGATCATGACCCAGCGGCGTGGCTGGTTACCCTTACTTGAACCCCATCGAAAACCGGTAGCCAGGCGGGTTGGCAAACTGAGTGCCATTTGCTTGCTGATCCTGTGTCTCGATGCCGCTGCGACCCTTGCCATGGCGGCTTGGCGATCGTCCACTTTTAGCGGGGACTGTTCCGGCCGTGGCTTATTCGCTCGGCCAGTTTATCCTGGCCAAGTTGTCTTCACGGTCCATCTGCTGCGAGTCCAGCATGCGAAAAGGGTCTCGGGAAAATGGGTTGGAGATTGGGCGATTGGCAGTGTCCAGGAGCGCTTCTGGGGATTACCCTGGTGGTCTTCCCGGCTGGTATTGCTGACGAACGGGATTTTCTGGGAAGGCGACACCTATCTGGTTGATGGCAGCCGGGCTCACGCGCTTCTGACACGAGCCCTTCCGATTGTGGAAACAAGATCCGGATGCAGCCGCACGAGAAATGCGATCTACGCCGCAGTTGATCTCCGGGTCTTGCGGCGGCCTCCTGCCCGTGGCAGTACACTCGTCATTGGGTCCGTAACGAAGCCCGAGGAATACGTCGGGGGATTGACCCCACCCCAGCCTTCCCAGCCTTTGGTGGGCGCACAGATTATTTTGACCGGGCCAAACGACACAACGACCAGGTTTACGACGGATGAGGAAGGCATTTACGAGATCCATGACCTGCCGCCCGGAGATTACACCTTGCAGTTGCTCGTCCCTGAACATCAAGTCGTAGGATTTTTCGACGAGAAGCCGCCGGTGCCGTTGCACTTAAATAAGGGGGATCTGGTACAACACAATTTCGATTTGTTTTGGAACGGGAGAATTGAAGGACGGGTGAAAGACAGTACTGGCCAGGGCCTACATGCCTGGGTGGAGTTGCTTAAGGCAGATCGCAGTCAACTACCAGGCAGCGTACGCAACTTTCTTTTGACTGCCCCCGACGGTTCCTATCTGATAAACAAGATTCCTCCGGGCCGTTATGTTCTCCTGCTCAATTCCAGTGGCCCCAGGGATGAATGGCCACACGATATGCAGTACTACCCCTCGGCATCAAGCATCGCAGATGCCCAGAAACTGGAGGTCACGGAAGGGCAAAGAATAACGGGCATCGATTTCACCGTTCCTCGTCTCGACCGGAAGACCGTTCACGTGCGGGTGACCTGGCCCGATGGCGGTCCGGCGAAAGATGCTGCCGTCTGTGTCGCTTACGAACGCACTGAAGACTATGGGGTTCTGGCGTGCCTGAATGATTTAGGCAGGACCAACCAGGATGGTGTGGCAGTGGTCAACTTGTATGGCCGGACGCATGTGCGTCTGTTCGCCGAGCAGATGGTCTCCAGCACTAGCGGAAAGGAGTGGTGGATCACATACCACAACCAACCGCTGGAGGCGGCTGCCGACAAGGTGCCGGACCACGTTAATCTGGTACTGACCTTGGCGGAGCCTTACGGGCCGCCCAAGCCCGACGATACTTTTTAGCAGGCACCGCCTGCATCGGGCCCGTCCAACTCGAGATGGCCGGTGACACAGCCGAAGGCCGGAAAAGCATCAATGTCCCGGCTATGCATCCCATTTTCCGCGGGCGCGCAATTCCGCGATCGCCGCGTTCGCCAGTTCCTGCACGCGCATGTGGTCGGGTTTGATCACGCGGTTCAGGGGCATCTGGCCTGGTTCAAGAATGATCCAGTGGCGCGGACGCATATAGGGCGCCAGCGTTCGGGCATGGCGCTCCAGTTCCGCCGGGACGAGTTCGGCATCGGGCTTTCTCTCCACCACGGCAACCACGCCCTCGGAAAGTATTGCGTGCTCGACGCCAACCACCACGCAACTGGCTACCTTGGCGGCGAGGGTGCAAACGTGGTCTTCTATGTCGCCGGGAAAGACCTGATAGCCGGAAGTTTTGATCACCCACTTGGCCCGGCCAGTCAGGTGCAGCCCGGCGTGATCTTTATATCCGAGGTCGCCGGTGTACAAATAGCCATCGCGCGAAATCGTCTGTGCCGTGGCTTGCGGATCGTTTACGTAGCCCAAAAAGGTTTGTGGTCCGGCGAAACAGACATGCCCGGTTTCGCCCGGCGGCAGCGCTTCACCGGCCCTGCCGTCTTCCCTCATGGGCTGGCGAATCGAGCAGGGATAGACGGGCATGTCCTGCCCCACGCCGGATAGAATCGCCTCGCGGCCGCCGGCCTCCGCCATGACATAGGTGCAGAAGCCGGCCGCCTCGGTGAGTCCCAATCCGGTGCCGATCACGGGCGCCATGGTAGCCAGCTTGTCCACAAAAGCCGGCGATACCTTATGACCGCCGTAGGCCGCGAACTTCAGGCTGGAGAGGTCATGAAGCTCGTAGTTCTTCAGGCGCCACTCGAAGTTGAACATGGCGGGAATCTGCCCCAGCAATTCCACCCGGTGCTGCTGAATGGCGCGCAACGACCGGCCGGGCTCGAACACGTCCAGAAGAACCGCGGTCCCGCCGCCAAAGAAAGTGGTCATCAGCAGCTCGGACTGGCCGCCCACATGCGAGCCGGGCAGATTCACCAACGTGCATGTGCCCCGGTCTCCGCCGAAAAACGCGCTTGCCAGGCACATGTTCTGGCAGGTGATATTCCGATGCGAGAGCAGCGCCGGTTTTGGCGCGCCGGTGGAACCGGTGGTGAAGATCACCAGCGCGCCATCATTTTCGCCGACGGCAGCGATGGCTTCGGTCAATGCGGCATTGGCCGGAGCTTCTTCGGGCGCAGGCGGCCGTTGAATACTCCCTATCACCGCGGCCAGGGGTCTCGTGCCGGGAATGTTCTCGTCAGACGACAGCAGCAGCGGAAATTCGATCCCGGGACAGCGCTCGATGAGGGTGCGCCAGAGTTCGCGGAAGTCGAAGGGCGGCACAACTCCCAGACCAACGAATGCGCGCGGACGCAGGCATTGCAGCGCCCGGACGACCTCGGAAGGAGGCAGGCGCAGGTCGAGCGGCGCGACGATCACCCCGATCTTGAAGCAGGCGTATTCCAGGAGAACGTGGCTCTCTGACAACGGCAGCAGCGTAACCAGAAAGTCCCCCTTGCGGAAGCCCAGGCTCAGCAGCTCGACGGCGATGGCCGAAGTTGCGCATTCAAATTGCCGCCACGTGATTCCGGACTCCGCTCCGGAGCTGATCATGGCCGGTGCGCCGGGCTTTTCCCGCGCCCACTTGGCGACTACCTGGTGCAGCAGATGGCGGCCGGCAAATTCGCGTTCGTAGTCATCCAGCGTAAGTTGCGGTATGGGCATCACGAATTGAAACGTACCACAGAGGCACCCGGACACAGAGAGGAAATTGCAGCGGGCGTCACCGTGAAGCGGTGCCGGGAATCATAGAAGGTGAAGGGCCGCCCGTTGGCCCGCAACCCCTGGAACCGGCAAAAACCGCATGCGCCCGGCGGTGCGCGGAGAACTGGCGGAAGGAGACCGATTTGGGGAACGCTGGAACGTGAAACGAGAAACGTGAAGCGCTCCTACTCCCCTCCTGGCCCGGCAGGCTACGGAGAAACCATGATGCGTGGACTCGCATCGCAACCTATTGAGGAAAACAATCGATGAGAGCAACCCAGAAACTCCACGAAATGGGCCAGAGTCTTTGGCTCGACAACCTCACCCGCGGCTTGCTGACCAGCGGCACGCTCCGCCGTTACATCCAGGAGTTCTCGGTGACCGGGCTAACCTCAAACCCCACCATCTTCGATCACGCCATCAGGAACAGTCACGACTACGACGACGCCATTCGCCGGAAATCCGGAGCCGGCCTGCCGGTCGAAGAGTTGTTCTTCGAACTGGCGCTCGAAGACGTCACGCAGGCCGCCGATTTGTTTCGCCCGATCTACGATAAAACGAATGGCGTGGACGGGTGGGTCTCCCTGGAAGTCTCTCCCCTGCTGGCATACGACACGGCCGGCACCGTCGCCGCCGCCAAGGCGCTCCACGCTCGCGCCGGACGACCCAATCTTTTTATTAAGATTCCGGGCACCCGGGAAGGCCTCCCGGCCATCGAGGAGGCTATCTTCGCGGGCGTACCGGTCAACGTAACCCTGCTGTTCTCCGGCACGCAGTATGTCGCGGCCGCCGAAGCCTACATGCGCGGCATCGAGCGCCGCATCCTGGCCGGCCTCAATCCCGCCGTTGGCTCCGTCGCTTCGCTGTTCATCAGCCGCTGGGACGTCGCAGTGGCGGACAAAGTACCCGAAGAGCTGCATAACCAGCTCGGCATCGCCATAGCCGAGCAGACCTATCAGCGGTATCGCTTTTTGCGCGAATCGACACGCTGGCACAGCATCCTCAACGCCGGCGGCTCTCCGCAGCGCCTCCTGTGGGCCAGCACCGGAACCAAAGACCCCAAGGCCTCCGACCTCCTGTACATAAACGCCCTCGCCGCACCGTTCACCATAAACACGATGCCCGAGGCCACGTTGAATGCCCTCGCCGATCACGGCGAGGTCCGGGACACCCTGCCGGCCAATTCCCGGTACTTTTATGCGGTGCTGGCCAAGTTCGCCAACGCCGGCATTGGCATTGATAAGTTAGGCGCTCAGCTTCAGGAAGAAGGAGCCGCTTCGTTCACCAAATCCTGGAACGACCTCATGGAGTGCATTGCGTCCAAGGGCAAAGCCCTCCAGGCGGCTTGAGTCGGGCGTGTCCGTAATACGGAATTTGAGAAATGGGATGACCCCATGATTCTTCTCGCAATGGTCTTTAACGCGCTCAATGTGCGAAAGTGTAGGCATGACGCAAACCGCAGCAGAGGGCCGGGGACGATTCGTCCTGGGATATGGCGCGTGTGCGCTGGCCGCTTGCATTTGGGGCACCGGGTTCTACTTCGGCAAGATCGCGTTACGAGAGATGGGCGTGGAGCACCTGCTGCTCTACCGCTTCCTGTTTGCCTGCGTGGTGCTGGCGCCGCTGGTGTGGCGGCATCCGGCGCGGTTGAGCGCAGCGGAGTGGCGGGTGCTGCTGCTGGCTTCGTTTCTGGGCGTGCCGCTGCAGTTTCTGGTGCAGTATTACGGCTTGTTGTTGACCACGGTGACCCATGCCTCGCTGATGGTGGGCACCTTGCCCATGCTGCTGGCCGTGGCGGCTATGCTCTTCGCCCACGAACATCTGGACGCCTGGGGCTGGCTGGCTCTGGCGGGCTCGACCGTGGGCGTAGTGCTGATCGTCCTGGGCCGGACTCCAGCCACCGCCGAGGGGCACGGTCCCAGCATTGCCGGCGATCTTCTGGTGGTGCTGTCGCTGGTGATCGCGCTGGGATGGATCATGCTGAACAAGCGGCTCATGGACCATCATCCGCCGGTGGTGGTGACCGCCTACGGCGTGCTGAGCGGTTCGGCCATGCTGGCGGTGATGGTGCTGGCGACGCGCGGGAGGCCTCCGCTCCATGGAGTAAGCGGGCAAGCGTGGCTGGCGCTGGCGGCCAGCGGCCTGCTATGTACCGCATCCACCACGCTGCTGTGGAACTGGGGGATTCATCGCGTCCCGGCATCGCGGGCGGGAGTCTTCCTGAATCTGGAGCCGGCCGTGGGATCGCTGCTCGGAGTCCAGTTGCTGGGCGACCGCCTCGGACCCTTCGCCTGGGCCGGCGGCGGGCTCATCATCGCCGCCGCCGTTGCGCTGACCACCCGCGGACACACGGAAGCCACGGCTATTCTCGAATAAGGCACGCGTGGGCTTCAGCCATTCGCTTTCTGGGCCACCAGCATGGACTCCAGAATCTGTTCCGAGACCTCTTTGACCGCCGCGGGGGAATGCGCCAAGAACAGCGTGTTGGTCTTATCGTTCTCCCCAATGGATTTCAGGGTATCGAAATATTGCGTGACCAGCACCAGTTGCATGACCTCTTTTGCGGACGCGCCTTCCACCACCTTCTGGAACTGCTCAATCGAGACCTGCAACCCCTCAATGATCGCCTTGCGTTCGTTGGCGATTCCCTGCCCCTGAAGGGCCTTGCTTTCCGCTTCCGCCTCGGCCTTCTTGACCACCAGGATCTTCTCGGCCTCGCCCCGGGCGTTGGCGGCCACCTGTTCGCGCTGGGCCGCGTTGATATCGTTCATCGCCGACTTCACTTTGGCATCGGGAACGATATCGGTGACCAGCACATTCACGATTTCGTAGCCGAATAACGCCATGTCCGCGTCGAGCTCCTGCTTCACCGCCGCGGCGATACTGGATTGCGTGGCAAACACCTCATCCAGCGTCATACCCGGGACATGTCCCAGAATCACCTGCTCGACATAGGATTTAATCTGCGCCACCGGATCGGACAACTTGTAGTAGGCGTCATAGACCTTTTCCGGACGCACGCGGTTCTGCACCGAAATCGGGATGGTGACAAATACGTTGTCCTTGGTCTTAGTCTCCATCGTAAGCGTGATCTGATTTACCCGCAGGCTCACCACGCCCGCCACGGAATCGAAGAACGGACGCTTCCAGTTCAATCCGGGCTCGGCCACCCGCAGGAACTTGCCGAAACGCGTGATGACGGCGACTTCGGCGGTGCGCACGGTGAAGAAGCTTCCCAGAATCAGGCAGAGCAGGAAAAAACCAACGACCGCCAACGGAATCCAGTAGAGATCCATATGTGTCCTCCGGCGCTTTTGATTGAAGCAAGGCCGGATTATACAAGATCGGCGAATCAGTCGAGGCATGTGCGATAGGTTGCTGTCGAAAGAAGGCGAGTGCCGCAAGCCCGCATGGCGGGCAGAAGATGCGACCTCGCAAGGGTGCTTGGATGATCGAACCCAATCCCGGTCGATGGGCACATTGGCTGGTGTTGCCCCTATTCGGACGTTTGGAACTCCATGTTTTCGTCGACCGAAAGCTGCGCGGGAGTGCCCGAAGCGTCGTCACCGGAACGGGTTGCGACCACACGAAATCCGGTGGAAGTGGTCTGGATATCGTAAGTATAAGGAGGACGTTGCCGGGCCACGGTAATGGACTTGCTCGAGATCAGTTCATCAAGGGACGCGTACTTCCCCTCGGAGGCGAAGTACCCGCGCTCCGCTGTGGCGATATTCATTAGATCGCTCCGCACTCCGGTGATGTTGATGGTGGCCTTTGGATTGTTTGCCCCGGCAGGAGCAGAGACGCTTTGCGCCTGTTTGGAATAGATGTACAAACCAATGGCGACTACAATGAGGATGCTGAGAAAACCGAAAAGGCGGCCCATGAATCCTCCTTGGAGTCATTGCACCGCAAAATGGGGCTGCTGACAAGTAACCAGAGTTGGTGCCCTGCCTGGGCGACGCCTAAACACGCGTTCCTCGTTTCCCGTTCCTGGTTCCACGTTAGGGCAGGCCCAACGGCCGCAGCCCACTCGATTGTGCCTCGCAGGGAATTCACAAGCTGTCGCACGCTACCGCAAGGCCCAGGAAACCCGAACGAAGGCGCGATGTCAGGTAATATTAAGGGAGAGGGAATGATCGCCCTTTGCTCCATGGTGGGGCTGGCAAATCGGCAGTGCAGGAAGTTTGATCAAGGAGGGAACATGGCTCTGAGCGTGGGTTGCGTTGCGCCGGATTTCGAAGTTGAAGCAGCAGTTGGTTCGCAGCGCATCAAGTGGCGCCTCAGCGAGCACGTGAAGAACAATCATGTGCTGCTGACGTTCCATCCCTTGAATTGGTCTCCCGTGTGCTCGATCGAGGCCCGCGCCCTCAACGAGGCCGTGCCGCGGTTTCGCTCCGCCGGAGCGGAACTGATCGACGTGAGCGCCGATCACATATACAGCCACCTCGCCTGGCAGGAGCTTTCCGTCGGGTCCCTGCAGTTCCCCCTTGGGTCCGACTTCTTCCCGCATGGGGAAGTGGCCCGGCAGTATGGAGTTTTCCGGACGGGCGATCCCGTCCCGGGAATTTCAGAACGGGCCGCATTTGTGATCGAGCGCGAAACGGGAATCATCCGTTTTGCCCGCACCTATCATCTGGGCGAGCAGCCGGACATCGAGAAATTACTCGATGCCGTGCGCCAGTTGAATGGCAACGCCGGGCGCGAGTAACGCCGAATTCGCTATCCGCTCCTGAAGACAACCGATAATCCGTAAGGCCCATTTGTCCGGTTCGCCCTGGCCTCCGTTTTTTCCGCACAAACCGGGAGGCAGTCGCCTCATCTCGATTGCAAATCCAGGCAAACGAAAAAATGTGTCGCATTTGTGCAGGCGTCATCCGATGTTTCGAATCTAATTAACAGGTTTGAAATCCATTACAAGGTGGAACGGGTGTGGGGCGTTCTTGAGGACTGAATATCTCTTACTCATCCATGACTGCGGCGAGAACCAGCCGCCAGGCGTAGTAGCGGGCACGGGGAGGGCAGATTCAAGATGGCAACGCAAGACCTGGGAGTCAACGGGCCTGAGGTTCAAGACAGAAGCCAGACGTTTCATGGGCCGGAGACCAGTGAAGTTCTGACGCTGGAGGAGATCGGAAAACTCACGGCCGAAGGCGGCCAACCGGCGGAAACCCTGATGAATCTGGTCGCCTTGATCGCGCAACGGTTTGGAGCCGACGTTTGTTCGGTGTATTTATTGGAACCGGACCGGGCCAACCTGGTGCTGGCGGCAACCGTCGGCCTGCGCCCGCAATGCATCGGCTCTCTGCGGATGTCGTTGCATGAGGGCCTCGCCGGATTGGTTGCTGAGGAGGTGCAGCCCGTGGCGGTCGGGCAAGCGCAGCTGCATCCTCGCTTCAAGTACTTTCGCGAGGCCGGCGAAGATGCCTATCAATCCTTTCTGGGCGTGCCTTTGATCGACCGCGGCGTGCTGCAGGGCGTTCTGGTGGTGCAAACCGTCGAGACCCGTATTTTTCGCGACGTGGAAATCCGGATGCTGGCACATGCTGCCGCCCAGGTTGCTTCCGTGGTCTGTGAGGCCCGCACTCTGGCCCGATTCATTGCGCCCGCGCAAGAGCGTTTGTTTGCGCTCGCCCGCAACTTGTGGTGGAGCTGGGACCACGATTCCATCAGCTTGTTTCGCGACCTGG
>Ga0326727_10013055_pt1 | contig 18633 bp, 18 predicted proteins | sample MB2enrmetagenome_FD_207643 | JGI IMG/M metagenome (GOLD analysis project Ga0326727, IMG submission 207643) | Lab enriched peat soil microbial communities from McLean, Ithaca, NY, United States - MB29MY | ecosystem: Environmental > Terrestrial > Soil > Wetlands > Peat | place: USA: New York...
CCCCGAGCTTGAGAGTGCGACTGAACCCGTACTCAAGCATGACGCCTCCACCAATGCCCTCATCCGGCGCTATCGCCTCCTGAGAAGTGGGAGCTATTAGGTAACCTCCTCAGCTTGCTGTCATCATCTCCGAAGGAAACATGTCCAAAATTACCGTTTACCCAGACAATGAAAGCCTGATCAGCGGCGCCTCGGATTTCATCGCCGACCAGGCTAGCCGTTCTATAGCCAGGCGCGGCCGCTTTACGCTGGCTCTCTCCGGCAGCAACACCCCGCGACCGGTTTACGCCCGCCTGGCGACCCCGGGCTACCGGGACCGGATCGACTGGTCCAAAGTACAGATCTTCTTTGGGGATGAACGGTGTGGGCCGCAGCAGACTACACCGACGCACTCCAGCGCACCTTCGGAGGTGATCCTGTCACCGGGGGACCACCCCCCGAAGGCTTCGACCTGATCCTCCTCGGTATGGGGGACAACGGCCATACCGCCTCGCTCTTCCCAGGACTGGCCGCAGTAACGGAAACGGTGCGCTGGGTCATGGCCCAGTATGTCGAGGTCGTGGGCATGTGGCGGGTCACAATGACGGCGGTGATCATCAATGCCGCGCGACAGGTGGCCTTCCTGGTGTCAGGGGCCCAAAAGGCCGATATGCTGCACCGGGTTCTTGAAGGGCCCTACCACCCGGTGGTGCTCCCCTCCCAGGTCATCAAGCCTACGTCCGGGGAACTACACTGGCTGCTGGATGCGCCGGCCGCCGCCAAGCTGAGGGGCAAGTCATGAGCGATGTCGCCTCTGGATCTGAGAGCCAGACCCGGTACAAGCAGGAAGCGGCCGAGTATGCAGTCAAATTCATCCATTCCGGGATGACCGTAGGGTTAGGTACCGGTTCCACGGCCATCTATGCCACCCGGCTTATCGCGGAACTGTATAGGAGCGGCCAGCTTCGCGATATTGTCGCCATCGCGACATCGAGAGCTGTCTGGCATTCGGCAGTCCGAATGAGCATCCCCATGATGTCCGAAGACTTCCCTCAGGAGATCGACCTGACCATTGATGGCGCCGACGAGGTTGATCCGCAGTTGAATCTCATCAAGGGAGGGGGTGGGGCCCTGTTGCGGGAGAAGATCGTGGCCCAGGCCAGCCGCCGCGAGATCATCATCGTGGATGAGAGCAAACTGTCACCGCAACTGGGCACCCATTGGCCGGTTCCGGTGGAGGTGTTGCCCTACGGCTGGCAGTCCCAGGCCCGCTACCTGGAATCTCTGGGCGCAGAGGTCACTCTCCGGCAGACCAAAGAAGGATGCGAGTTTTACACGGACCAGGGGAACATCATCCTGGATAGCCGGTTCGGCCCAATCGCCGACCTTGAGGGCCTGGCTCGCCTCCTGGAGACCCGGGCCGGCGTTATTGAGCACGGCCTCTTTTTAAACCTGGCGCAGGACGTCATCGTCGCCGGCCCCGGGGGCATCCGGCATCTAAAACGGGAGTCATAGATACAATTGGAACCGCACCGTTTAGCCCCCTCATTGCAGGTTTTGGCTTGAGTGGTGGTCCGCTCTTGCGCTCGATGAAAGTGCTGACCGGATTTTAAACCTGGCTCCGGAGGGTAAAAATGACTGAACCCATCTATGCTTCCAAACCGCAAGGTCTGGCCTGCATGGACGAACTCATCGAGCTGGCTCTCGACTTGCGGTGGTCATGGGATCACAGCGCCGACGAGATCTGGCGTCCGCTATCTCCCGAATTGTGGGATCGCACTCGCAATCCCTGGGTAATTCTTCAAACTATTTCACCGGGCAAGCTGAAAGATTTAGCCGCGGATGACAAGTTCAATACCCGGGTCATAACCTCGGCCGAGAAGATGCGTGCTTCTCGTAATGCGGCCGGGTGGTTCCAAGAAACGCAGGCCCAGGCCCCGCTGAGCGCGGTGGCCTACTTCAGCATGGAGTTCATGTTGGGTGAGGCCTTGCCCATTTATTCGGGTGGGCTGGGCAACGTGGCCGGCGACCAGCTCAAATCCGCCAGCGATCTCGGAGTCCCTGTGTTCGGCGTCGGCCTGTTGTATCAGGAGGGCTACTTTCGCCAAGCCATCGCGGCGGACGGTTCCCAGTTGGCACTTTATCCCGTTAATGATCCAGGGCAGCTACCAATCAGGCCGTTACGCGATGCCAGTGGCGAATGGGTGCGCCTTGAGATGCGAATGCCGGCCTACAAAGTGTGGGTGCGCGCCTGGGAGGCGCAGGTTGGCCGGGTGAAATTATATCTCCTGGACCTGAACGACCCCGAAAATCCGCCCATCGTACGCGGCATAACCAATGAACTTTATGGTGACGGGGTGGAGGTACGCATCGCCCAGGAGATCGTGCTGGGTATCGGCGGCTGGCGGCTCCTGCGAACCCTGGGACTGAATCCCGAAGTATGCCATCTCAATGAAGGCCATGCGGCTTTCGCTATCCTGGAGCGGGCCGCGGATTTCATGAAATCGACCGGTCAACCTTTTGAGGTGGCTCTCCAGGTGACGCGGGCCGGCAACCTGTTCACGACGCACACCCCGGTAGAGGCCGGTTTTGATCGCTTCCCGCCGAACCTGGTGTGGCAGTATTTAGGCAATTATGCACAGAATCACTTAGGCCTGTCATTTCGCGATTTGATGGCGTTCGGACGGCGAAATCCCGACGACGATCAGGAACCTTTCAACATGGCCTATCTTGCCCTCCGCGGCAGTGGCGCAGTCAATGGCGTCAGCCGGTTGCACGGGAAAGTCAGCCGGCGCATCTTCCAACCCCTGTTCCCCCGCTGGCCCCAGGACGAGGTGCCCATCAGCCATGTGACCAACGGGATTCATGTGCCCACTTGGGATTCCCAGGCCTCGGATGAGCTCTGGACCCGCCAGTGCGACTTTGAACGCTGGTGTGGAGAGACAGAGCCGGAAGAAGAAGCCATAAAAAAAGTACCCGACCAGGATTTATGGGCCATGCGCCAGGCCTCCCGGCATGCCCTGGTAGAGTTTGCCCGCCAGCGTTACGCCCGGCAACTGGCCGAATCCGGGGCCTCCCAGGAGGAAATCGCCCAGGCCAACCAAATTCTCGATCCGGAGGCTCTGACCCTGGGTTTTGCCCGGCGGTTTGCCACTTATAAGCGCCCCACCTTGCTGTTGCATGATCCTGAACGCCTTATAAGGCTGTTAACGGATCCCCACCGGCCGGTCCAGATCTTGATCGCGGGCAAGGCCCACCCCGCCGATAAACCGGGACAAGACATGATTCGTCAATGGGTAACCTTCACCAGGCGCCCGGAAGTGCGGGGACGCGTGATTTTTTTAAGCGATTACGACATGCTCCTGACCGAGCAACTGGTATACGGCGTGGACGTCTGGATCAACACCCCCCGGCGGCCCTGGGAGGCTTGCGGCACCAGCGGTATGAAAGTGCTGGTAAATGGCGGTCTTAATCTCTCGGAACTGGACGGCTGGTGGGCGGAAGCCTTCCTGCCCCAGGTGGGCTGGGCGTTAGGGGATGGCCATGAGCACGGGGACGATCCCGGCTGGGATGCGGCCGAGGCAAATTCGTTGTATTCCATCCTGGAAAACGACGTTATCCCAACTTTTTACGACCGGAAGGCCGACGGCCTTCCCGATAGGTGGCTGGTTAAAGTGCGGCAGAGCATGAGCACGCTCACCGCCCAGTTTTCATCTAATCGCGCCGTTCGCCAATATACCACGGAGTTTTATTTGCCGGCGGCGGAAGCCTATGAGGCCCGGCGGGCGGAACAAAGCGCCCTCGGAATCTCCATGGTGAAACAGCAGCAGGCGCTGGAGAAACAATGGCCCTCCCTGTCAATGGGTGATTTTCAGGTGGAAACGCATGAAGGACAGCATCATTTCCGCGTTGAGGTGAATCTCGGCGAGGTCGATTCCGGGGCCGTAGTGGTGGAATTGTACGCTGAGGGTTCTGACCGGCTCCCCTTCCGCCAGCCCATGGTGCAGGGGGACAAGCTGCCAGACCGCCAGGGGGGACACTTTTATACAGCCAAGGTATCGGCCTCGCGCCCTGCTGGTGATTTCACCCCGCGCCTTATTCCCAAAGTTGAGGGGGTCGCGGTGCCCTTGGAAATGTCCCTGATTCTCTGGCAGCACTAATTTTTCCACGGAGGAGAGGCTGGAAAACGAATTCACCGCACCTTCAGCCTGAAAGGCCCTGGGAATCCACGATCAGCAGCTACGGGAGGTGGTGAGGCCGCGCCTCAGTAACAAGCAAAGTGAGCATTTCCTATGAATAACCGGAACAGCCCTAAGCATGTGGTTATTGTGGGTGGTGGCTTCGCGGGTCTGGGGTGCGCCCGTCATCTCTCCTCAAAAAACGAGGTGCGGGTTACCCTGATCGATAAAAACAATTACCATCAGTTCCAGCCTCTGCTCTACCAGGTGGCCACTTCTCTTTTGGCGCCGGACGACGTGGCCGTCTCTTTTCGAAATTTATTCAGGAAGCATCCAAACGTGGACGTGAAGGAAGCCGAGGTGGTGTCGGCAGACCCCGTGGCCAAGACGGTGACCACGAGCTCCGGCGAGGTTTACCAGGGCGATTACCTGATCTTGGCGGCAGGTTCGCAGCCCAACTTCTTCAGGACCTCAGGGGCCGAGGAGTACTCTTTCCCCCTCTATTCCCTAAATGACGCGGAGCGGCTGCGCTCCCGCATCCTCAAAGTGTTTGAAGACGCAGACCGCAACCCGGCGATCATTGACCAGGGCGCCTTGAACTTCGTCATTGTAGGAGCCGGACCCACCGGCACCGAAATGGCCGGCACCTTGGCAGAAATGATTCATCACACCATGTCGGCGGAGTACAAAGACCTCAAGGTTACTGCTGCCAGGGTCTACCTGATTGACCATGGGCACGCGGTGCTTGGGTCCTTCTCGGAAAGGGCCCACGAATATGCCGCCAGGGTGCTGAAGCGTGATGGCGTACAGATTCGACTAGGCACTTCCGTCCAGGAGATCGGCCCAGGCCATGTGGTGCTATCCGACGGCACCAAGATTATGACCCACGTGGTGATCTGGGGCGGCGGGCTGAAGGCGGCGCCGTTGGCCGCTAACGTCGGCCTGCCGGTAGGACGCAGCGGCCGCGTCGACGTAAGGCCCGACCTCACCGTGGAGGATTTCCCCGGGGTTTACGTGCTAGGCGATTTTGCCAATATCCCCAGTCCTGACGGCGGATTGCATCCACAGCTCGGATCGGTGGCCCTTCAAACCGGGACTTGGGCGGCCCAGCACATTTTATCTGAGATTAAGAGTATCGCCCACTGGCCGTTTCATTACCACGACAAGGGCATTATGGCGATGATTGGCCGAAATGCTGCCATCGCTGAGATCGGCGAGCACCGCCATGAACTGTACGGCCCGGGGGCCTTCGCCGCGTGGCTCGGAGTCCATGCTTACCTGATGTCCGGAATGCGCCACCGGATCGACGCTTATGTGGAATGGGCTTGGGATTACATCCTGAGAAGCCCTGGTTCCCAGGTTCTCGACCGTTCCGACGCCGCTCGCATCGACTGGGGAGAAGATGACCACAACGAGGGCCAGGAGACCAGCCAGGAGGAAAAAACCTGATGCCATTGGCGGGGGATATTGGTGGAGGTAATGACGATAGCTGAGTCAGAGCCGTCCAGGAGGGGAAAACTGGCCAATTGTGCCATTGTCTGCGGGCTACTGGCTATCATGGCCTGCGGTGAGGGAAACGTCTATGCCCCACCGCCTCCACCCCGCGTCACCGTTAGCCAACCCGAACGCCAGCCAGTGGCGGACTACCTGGAATTCACCGGTAATACCGCGGCGATCGATACGGTCCAACTCAAAGCCCGGGTACAGGGCTATCTGGAAAAAATCTTATTCAAAGATGGCGACATGGTGAAAAAAGGCCAGTTGCTGTTCATTATTCAGCAAAATACTTATCAAGATCAACTGGAGCAGGCCGAGGCACAAATTCTGCAGCAAAAAGCCAATTACGATCATGCCGTCATCGAAACTGCGCGTTACACCCGGCTGGTGCAACAAAAAGCCGCGGCCCAAACCGATCTGGACAACTGGCGGTTTCAACGCGACGCCTACCGGGCCGGGCTGAAGAATGCCCAGGCAGCTGAGAAACTGGCCAAGCTCAATCTGGACTATACCGAGATCAGGGCTCCCTTCGACGGCCGCATGGGGCGGCACCTGGTGGATGAAGGCAACCTGGTGGGGGCCGGGGAATTTACTGTCCTGGCCGCCATCAACCGGATTGACCCCCTTTATGCCTATTTCACCATGAACGAGCGCGATCTGTATAGCGTCGTGGGTCGAACCGGCATCCCGCCGGCGCAGGCCCAAAATATAAATATCCCCTTATACCTTGGACTGGTCAATGAAACCGGGTATCCCCATCAGGGGCATCTCGATTTTGCGGCCATCAGCCTCACCCCCACGACCGGAACGTTATCGCTGCGCGGCATCTTCCCCAATCCGGATGGCAAGATGTTGCCGGGATCGTTCGCCCGGCTCAGGATCCTCATAGTGGGCTCCCAGAAAACCTCCTTGGTGATCCCGGAAGTGGCCATCGGTTACGACCAACTGGGCTCCTATGTCTTGGTGGTGGGAGACCACAACATCGTAGAGCGCCGTTCAGTGAAACTGGGTCCCCGGGTAGACAGCCGCCGGGTGGTCCAGGAGGGCTTGACCGGGGAAGAATGGGTCATCGTCGAGGGCCAGTTGGATGCCATTCCCGGGCGGCCGGTGACCCCGGTCCGCCAGGCTCCGGAGCCTAAAAAGACTGAAGCCACAGCTCCAGCCAACCCGAAAAAAGATGCCCCATGATCTCCCGGTTCTTCATCGAGCGGCCCATCTTCGCCAACGTCATCGCCCTAGTCACCATCATCCTGGGTCTGGTATGTTTCTATGTCCTGCCGGTATCGCAGTATCCACCCATCGTGCCGCCCACCATCCAGGTGACCACCCGATACCCCGGGGCCAGCGCCGAGGTCGTGGCGGATACGGTGGGGATTCCCATCGAACAGGCGGTCAACGGGGTGGAGGGCGCCATCTACATGTCCTCCACCAGCGCCAGCGACGGCAGCTACACCCTGACCGTAACCTTTAACGTGGGCACCAACCTCAATACCTCGTTGGCCCTGGTACAAAATTATGTGAACAGCGCCACGGCCCAACTGCCCTCCGAGGTGAATAGCCAGGGGATCACCGTCAGGAAGGTCTCCACTGATATCGTCTTGGTCGTCAGCATCTCCTCGACGGATGACCGCTATGACGCCACCTATCTCTCCAATTACGCCATCATCAATCTGCAAAACCCCTTGGCCCGCCTTCCGGGAGTGGGGCAGGTCATTATCAAAGGCGCCGGCCCTTACAGCATGCGGGTTTGGCTGGACCCCGACAAGCTGCAGGATTACGCCCTGACGACCCTGGACGTGGTCAATGCCATCAAGGGACAGAACGTGCAGGTGGCAGCCGGGCAGATGGGTGGTCCGCCGGTGCCGTCCGGCCAAATCTTTCAATTCACGGTCAACGCCCTGGGCCGTCTGTCCGACGTCAAGCAGTTCGAAGACATCATCGTCAAGAGCCCCCGGGGCCCGGAATCGGCCCGCCTGGTCCGCATTCGAGACCTCGCCCGGGTGGAGCTCAGTCAGCAGACCTACAGCAACTTTGCCGAGGTCAACGGCCACCCGGCCGTGGATATTCCCATCTTTCTTTTGCCCGGGGCCAACGCCATGACCGTGGCCCAAGAGGTTAGGCAAGCCATGGCGAAAATGAGTAAGAAGTTTCCGCCGGGCATGATCTATGGGACTCATTATGACACCACAAAATTTGTGGCTGAGGCCATTAGCGCCGTTTACCAAACACTACTTATTGCAGGCATTTTAGTGCTCATCGTGATTATGGTGTTTCTACAAAACTGGCGCGCCACCCTGGTGCCCACCACCACGGTTCCGGTCACCATTATCGGGGCCTTTGCGGCCATGCTGATGCTCGGTTTCAGCATCAATTTGATGACCCTGTTCGCCTTGATTCTGGCCATCGGCATTGTTGTCGACGATGCTATAGTCATAGTGGAAAACTCCTCCTACTATATTGAACAGGGACTCCCTCCCAAAGAGGCGACCATAAAGGCCATGGAGGAGATGACCGGACCGGTTTTCGGCATCACCCTGGCCCTGGTTTCGGTGTTTTTGCCTGCCGCCTTTCTGCCCGGCATCACCGGCCAGATCTTCCGGCAATTCGCCCTGGTGATTGCTGCCACCTCCGTCATCAGCGCCATCAACGCCCTGACTCTCAAACCGGCGCAGTGCGCCCTGTGGCTGCGGCCGCGCCCAAAGAAGAAAGCCAATCTCTTTCATCGCGGCTTTAACCGCATTTATGGCGTCTTGGAGGAGGTCTACCTCGGCCTGGTCTCCCGGATGGTGCAGCGCCCCTGGCTCACCCTCCTGGTATTTACGGTCATAATAGTCCTGACCGCCTGGCAGTTCACCCGACACCCGACCGGTTTTTTACCCCTGGACGACCAGGGCTATGCCATAGTCATCAGCAAGCTGCCCGAAGGCGCTTCCCAGCCCCGGAATATGGCGGTGGTCGAGAAAATCGATGGGATACTCAAGAGGACCAGGGGAATCGCCGCCTGGGTGACCTTTGGCGGCTACTCTATATTGGATGCCGCCAATATCTCCAATATCAACACCACATTTATTGTTTACGATGATTGGAGCAAGCGCGGCGCGGCCTTGAGCCAGGACAACATCCTCGCCCATCTCCGCCGGGAGGTGGCTGCCATTACGGAAGCGAAAATTTTTGTGATGGTGCCACCACCCATCCGGGGATTGGGACAGTCGGGCGGATTCCAGATGATGGTGGAGGACCAGGAAAGCCGGGGGCTGCCTCTATTGGAAAAGAGCGTCCGGCGGATCATCAGTGCCGCCGGTTCCCAGTCCGGTCTGCGCAACCTCAGCACCACCTTCAGTGCCAGCAGCCCCCAGCTTTATCTGAACATCGACCGCACCAAGGCCGAATCCCTGCAAGTCCCGCTGGCCAATGTCTTCGATACCCTGGAGGCTTATCTCGGCTCCACCTATGTCAATCTTTTCAATAAGTTCAACCAGGTATTCCAGGTCTATGTCCAGGCCGACGCTCCCTTCCGACTCCATCCAACCGACCTCGACACTCTTTACGTGCGCAACTCCCTGGGGGAAATGGTGCCGCTGTCCACACTTATGGCGCCCATCCATACCCCGGGCTCCGAACTGGTCACCCGCTACAATCTTTATCCCGCCGCCCCGGTTTTCGGCATCGCCGCCCCGGGCTTCAGTTCCGGCCAGGCCCTTAATCTGATGGAACAGGTGGCCGCCAACACCTTGCCCGAGGGCCTGGACTATGATTGGACTGCCACGGCTTACCAGGAAAAACAGGTGGGCAGTCAAGCCTATTTCATCTACGCTCTCTCCATTACCATGGTGTTCATGGTGCTCGCCGCCCTTTACGAAAGCTGGACTTCACCGATGGCGGTCATCCTGGTGGTGCCTCTGGCCCTGGTGGGGGTGCTTCTGGCCCTGGTCATCCGGGGCTTTGAAACCAATCTTTATACCCAGGTGGGGCTGGTTCTGATGATCGCTCTGGCCAGCAAAAACGCCATTCTCATCGTGGAATTCGCCCGGGACCTGCACGCCCAGGGTCTGTCCATTACCGAGGCTGCGGTGGAAGCGACGCGGCGACGCTTCCGGCCCATCATCATGACTTCTTTCGCATTCATTCTCGGGGTTACCCCGCTGCTGTACGCCAGCGGCGCTGGGGCTGCCAGTCAACGGGCCATAGGCACAGTGGTTTTCGGTGGTATGCTCTCCTCCACCCTCCTGGCCATCCCCTTTGTCCCGGTTTTCTATGTGCTTATGCAGAATTTGAGTGAAAGGAGATCCCGCCGAAAGCAATGAAGGCGGTTGGCAGATTCTCGAGACTACCGCATTGTAGGCACGTTTGCCAGGAGTGCGGTCAGCCCTTCGGCGACAGTGGGGTGGGTGAAAATCCCCTGCCTTAGCGTCGTATACGGCAAATGTCCAATCATGGCGGTCTGAACAATCGCCATCAGTTCACTTCCCTCCACGCCGAAGGCGGTGAATCCCAATATTTCATCGCTTTGGGCACTGAGGAGCATTTTCAGAAAACCGCGAGGTTCGGAAAGAGTCCTGGTCTTCAGTACGTCGGCCATAGCCATTTTGACCAGACGGTAGCTAATGCCGCGACTCTTAGCCTCGGATTCGTTCATTCCAACCCGTGCCAGGACTGGATCGGTAAACAGGCAGAAAGGTACTATCCGATTTCTTGTCGTGCGATTACCGCCGTTCAGGTTTTCGTGAACAATCCGAAAATCGTCAAAGGAGACATGGGTGAACTTAGGACTGCCGGCACATTCGCCCATGGCCCAGACCTTCTCCGCGGTGGTCTCCAGGCGTTCATTGACCTTGATATAGCCATGTTCGTCCAGCTCCACCTTGGCCCTATCAAGTCCGAGGCCCCCGGTATTTGGAGTTCGCCCTACTGCAACCAGGAGATCCGTCCCTTCGATGACTGATTCTCCTTTCGGGTTTTGGGTATGAACCAGGACCTGCCGGCCGGAGCGTCCCTCAATCCGGCTGACTTGGGTTTCGAGCATAACCTCGATGCCCTCATCATGGAACAGCTCCAGGAGGGCGCCGCCGACGTCAGGGTCTTCGTGGCTAACTAACTGCGGGCCTCTTTCAACCACGGTCACCCGGGACCCGAAACGCCGCATAGCCTGTGACAGTTCCAGGCTGACAAAGCCGCCGCCCAAGACAATGAGATGCTCCGGCAGGCAGTCGAGATCGAGAGCTTCAACGTGGGTCATGGGCTGGGCCGCCGCCAGGCCGGGCCAATCAGGCAAGGCCGCCCGGGTGCCTAAATTCAGGAAAACCCGATCACCGGTAATCCGTCTATCGCCGCCACTGTTCAGGCTTACTTCAACGGTTCTCGGAGCAATAAAGTGGGCTTCTCCCATGATCAGTTCCGCGCCACTCGCCTTGTAGCGGTCGAGATGCATCTGTATCAGTCCCTCGACCATCAACCGCTTGCGGCGCTGGACCCCTTCCATCTTGGTAGCAATCGGCCCGGTTTCGAGTCCGAATTCCGCCCCGCGCCGGGCTAACGAGGCTACCTTGGCGGAATAAATCACGTTTTTGCTCGGCAGACAGGCGATGTTAGGGCAGGAGCCGCCGATCAGCTTCCGCTCGACCACCACCGTGCGCTGGCCCGCCTTCGCCAGGCTCCAAGCCAGGTATTTACCCGCTTCCCCGCTGCCAATAACAAGGTTGCCGTAGTTTTCGGTTTCAGGCATTCCAATCACTCCTTCCCAAGTAAGCTTTAATGCCGCCTTAACTTTCTTTTGCGGCTCCTAAGAGTCGGGCCTGGGTGTCAGGGGTGCAGAACGATCCTGTACCTCGGTTTGCCCTGCCGCAGTCTCTCCAGGACATCATTAACTTCACTAAACCAAAAGGTTTCAATGGCGGGCTGAATAGGAAGAGGCTTTAATCCGATCACGCATCTCTTTTACGTCTGCTCCGCCAATGAACGCTTTCTCCCCGGCGCCGGTAAGGATAACCACCCGAACATTTGGGTCGCCCCGGGCCTCCTTGAGAGCACCGGCCAACTCGGCGATAGTCGCCTGGTTAAGTGCGTTTAAGACCTGCGGGCGGTTTATGGTAATGGTGGCGATCCCTGCCGCAGCTTCATAGAGCAGATTTTCATATTTCACGGCGGCCTCCCATGATGATAATTGTTTTATTGTTATTAGTAGGAAACAAGATATAGTTTCATATTATTTTGGAACTCGTATCGCTTTTGGCTTCCTTTACTGTCCAGGCGATAATCGTCCCCACCAGCACGGCCCAAAAGTAAAGCCCAAGTAAAACTTCCGAGACTACCAGAAATCTTACTAATATAGTGTGCCTCGCTGGCGTGATGTCTCCCAATCCCAGGGCGGTCATGGTGGTGAAACTGAAATAAGCCAGATCAATCAGGTCGGGGACAATATTAAAGGAAGAACGGCAGAGCGTAACATACAAGACTCCGAAAGCCATGCAGATGGAGATGTAATTAAGGAAGACAAAAAATAGAGCCCGTAGCGGGCGCATGGGCAAAATCCCACCGAAGGCGATGGAGGTGGGCAATAGGACCATTTCGGCTATCAAATAGCCTGCCGCAATTGCCAGCAGGATGTTTAGCCACCAATATAAAGGCCGATAAAAAGCAGTTAAATATAGCCCGTTCAGGAAAATAAACCGGGAAAAAATGAAGTAACCTTCCCGCCCCCTGGTCAATCCTCCCCAACTTCCGAACCAACGCACCGGGACATAGGTCTGCTCGTAGTTCCGCAGGGATGATTCAATTTTTCGCCAAAATTCCTGATGGTCCATCTCTGGCACCATCCTCTTCTGATGGCGGCGCGGCGCAGGCTAGCCCGCCGGATAGAGCCGAGCTATAGGTTTCCTCTGCAATCTTAATTAATCATTATTTCCAGCTAACCAAGTGGCCAGGCAAAAATTCTGAGCTACTACCCTTGAACAGGGCCTCCCTCATAACTAATTTGAGAAAAAATCTCCCATCTTCATGACCTTGGGTAGGGGTGGAGGAGCATCCCATGTCTATTGACGTTCCTATTCTGGTCACCGGTGCTGCCGGCGGCGTAGGGGGAGTGGGCGGTACTATCGTAGAGATGCTGCGCCAGCGCGGCTTGCCGGTTCGGGCGCTGGTCCATCGCCAAGATGAACGGTCCGAAGCGCTTCGCGCCACCGGCGCCGAGGTCGTAGTCGGGGATCTCACTCAGCCCGTGGACGTAGTCCGGGCCTTGGTGGGCTGTCGCCGTCTTTACTTCGGCATGAGCGTGTCTGCTCAATACCTGGAGGCGACAGTCATTGCCGCGGCCGTGGCGCGGGAGCAGGGCGATCTGGAGGTGTTCGTCAACATCTCCCAGATGACCGTGTCGCAAATGAGCCTTACCGAAATGACGGACTCACCGCAGCAGCGGCAGCATTGGCTGGCCGAGCAGGTGTTGAACTGGTCCGGTTTGCCCGTCGTTCATCTTCGCGCCACGGTCTTCCTCCAGAATCCCTTCTTCCTGGCTTGGGCCGCAGAATCGATCGCCCGGGACGGCACGATCCGGCTGCCATTCGGCAGCGGCCGCACCTCGCCGGTTGACGCCCGGGATGTGGCGGCGGTGGCCGCGGCCATTCTGGCAAATCCGACCCCTCACCTCGGCAAGGTCTACGAGCTGACGGGGCCGCGATCTCAGGATATGCAAGCCCTGGCCGGGGAATATTCCGACGCCCTCGGCAGAACCGTCACTTACGTTGATATCCCCTTCGAGGAATGGCGCGACCAGGAGCTTAAGAGCCGCAATCTGCCCGAACATCTCTTTGAGCATGTAGTGACCATGGCCCGGCTTCATGCCGCCAATCGCTATGATCGTCTGACGCACGATGTGGAGGCAGTCACCGGAAGGCCGGCGACCAGCGTCCGTGACTTTGTGGCGCGCCACGCCAAGCTATTCCAGCCGAAAAGCCTGTCTGCCTAACCTTTAGACAGGGTGAGCGGATGTGAGGGGCCGGGTTATTTGCCGGTGAGCTCTTCCACCTCTTTTCTACCCTGCTCCAGTTCCTGCACCTGTTCTTTGTCGAGGCGCAGGAGCAGGGTTTGAAACTCTCCCACATGGGCCTTTTCTTCCCTGGCGATATCCAGCATTACCTTGCGGATATCCTCGTTGTCGGTCAAGGCCGCCATCTCCTCGTAAAGGTTGATGGCATCCAGTTCGCCGATGATGGCAGCCCTGAGAATCACCCTGTTTAATTCCTCTTTCTTAACCTTGGCAAGGTCCACGGGAATCTGTGAAAACATCTGATTTCCTCCTCTGGTAAGAATTAACCGGCTAAGGCCTGGGGCCTGAAGGTTCTGGGGTTGAATCACCGAATCACAATTCTATACCTTCTCTGCTCTGGATAGGATTCGGCACCGCGTCGGGCCTGGAACTTAGGGCTGCAAAACGATCCTGTACCTCGGTTTGCCTTGCCGCAATTTCTCCAGAGCATCATTAATTTCACTAAACTTGTAGGTCTCAATGGTGGGCTGAATATGGTGCCTGGCCGCAAAGTTCAGCATCGTGGCGATGGCCGATGGGCTGCCCGTCGGACTGGCAGAGAGGGATTTCTGGCCCTGCAACAGGGGGAAAAGCGGCACTGACAGCGGTTGGGTCACCACGCCCACGAGGTGAAGGCGGCCTTGGGGACGCAAGGCTTCGAGATAAGCCTGCCAATCCAGAGGCACATTTACCGTCGACAGGATAAAATCCAAAGAGTTGGCTGCCTTTTTTAAAGCCTCGGGATCACGCGAATTGATGACTTGATCAGCACCGAAGCCTCTTGCTTCAGCCTCCTTCTCCGGACTGCTGGAGAAGGCGGTCACCTCGCAGCCCCAGGCCTTGGCAAATTGCAAAGCCATATGACCAAGTCCCCCAATTCCGACAACTCCCACCCGGGCCGTGGGCTTCACATTTGCTAGCAGTAGCGGGTTGAAGACGGTAATACCGCCGCACATGAGGGGCCCAGCGGTTTGGGGAGGAAGCTCATCGGGCAAAGGAATGACCCAGGCGGCGTTGGCGCGAACCCGGTCGGCAAAGCCCCCATGGTGGTTGACTATGGTACCCACCGCAGAGGCGCAGAGGTGATGATTGCCGGATTTGCACCATTCGCAGGTAAGGCACGAATCAGCAAACCATCCCAAACCGACCCGTTGTCCGAGCGTTATTCCTCGGGCATGAGGACCCATGGCCGCGACCGTGCCGATAATTTCGTGACCGGGAATCAAGGGATATTGGCTGATTCCCCATTCGTTGTCCACCATACTGAGGTCGCTGTGGCACAACCCGCAGTATTCTACCTTGATCTCGACTTCGGCGTCTCCCAGGGGTCCGGGGTCGAATTCGAACGGTTCCAGCGAGCCCCCCGGTTTAGTGGCGGCATAACCTGTAATCATGGATGATCTCCTTTTGTTCAGATTTTTCCTGGGTCCCGATGAATTTTGCCAGATTAGAGAGCCCTCTACAAAACAGTCTCACCCCCAGACTCTCGAATCAGGTTCTCAATTTTTGCATCCAGGTCCCGAGCCTCGGCAAGGGCGTTCGGGTTGCCATAAGGGGCCAGGAGACTTGCCATCTTGTCATCCGATAAATGCACGCCGGCTGGCCGCTCATCCACCAGGATGCGGCGAGGTTTCATAACAGGTGAGGCCTCTGCGAAACCGTCTTCTGATGCTGAAATTATGAGGATTTTGCCGCGGTCTCACAGCCTCAACCTGGGGCCCCCCCCAGGGGTCGGCCCTCTATCGGGGGAAATACCGGGGTCCACCCCTGGATGATTGGTCATTCTTCCAGGGGAAAACGGGATTACCTCCCCGGCTGCCGCCGCTTTAGTCCTTCCAGGCGGATGCCGGGGCCATTAATTCCAGGGAACTTTTCCACGTAAATCTGGGAACTTAGGCGGAACCGGCTTAAAAAGAATCTTCTTCGGATTGACCTTCATCGGCGGCCATGGCTTCTTCCATCATTTGGTCCACCTCGTCGCCGCTATCTTCTCCCATCTCCTGGGTCATCTTCTTGAGCATGCGGGCCATACTTTTGGGGTCTTTTTCGTCCAGCCCTCCCCAGGCGCTGGGGTCGGCCAGGCGCTCCAGGCGAGTCTCCTCTGACAGGCGGACGTGCACCCGGGAAATGACCCGGGTGAGGGCGCGACTGCCGCATTTGGCGCAGACGGGGGTGAAGGGCTCGTTGCGGGTCAAAATCAAGAAAACCGAGATGCCCCGGCAATCCTGGCACTGATACTCATAAATGGGCATGATGATCGGTTAAGCTCCTAAAGTCTCTCAAATTTGTCGAGTCGGTCTCCCAAACTTGAGTTGCAGACTGGCAGCTTAATTTTGCGCCCTGACCCGCATTTTTTGCATACGATCCACTTGCCGTTGCACTTCAGCATAACGTGGATCGCCGGGAGATAAGTTCTTCAAAGCTCTTTGAAAATGGAACATCGCCAGGGGTAGGGCCTTGGTCCTGAGGCTGTAAAATCCTAAATAGTAATGGGCCAGACCCAGATCCCCTTTCTCGCCGTAAAGGGTGCCCAGATTTAAATAAACTTCGCTGTAGGTCGGGTTCAGTTTGTGAACTTTCTCAAACAAGGGCAGGGCCTTATCCACTTGCTTGCGTTCCTGATAGATCCGACCGAGGTAGTATAGCATCACATCATCTGAGGGAAAACGTTGCCCCAACTGCTCCAGGAGTTGCTGGGAGTCTGGATAACGATTTTGGTTGAAGTAGAAAATAGCCAGATCCCGTTGAATGAGAGGATTCCCGGGGGCCAGCTTCAGGGCCTGCTGAAAAGCGGCGTTGGCCTCGTCGCCTTTATCCAGATTGGCTAAAGCCAGGGCCTTGCCATATTGGAAGACCGGGTTCTGGGGCTCCCGAATGGCATCTTGGGTCATACGGCGCAAAAGTTGATTGGAGTTGCCGACAAGAGACGCTAACTTGACGGTGCAATATTGGAAATCGGGGTTATCCTTTTGCGGCGCCACCTCGCTTTGATGCATGACCAACTGGTTAGAGAGTTCCACGATACGGTTTTCGGTATAAGGGTGGGTCCGCAGGTATAGCGGCACTTTTCCGCCTTCAAACCAGCGCTGTTTATTCATCTTGTTGAACATGCTGATCATATCCCGGGGGTTGTAGCCCGCTTTGAGCATCCACCTGAAGCCGTGGGCGTCAGCCTCGGCTTCATTGTCCCGGCTGTAAGCCAGCATAGCGGATTCTCCCCCGCCCATGACGCCCATGAGCAGAGGTTGCGCCAAGGCGCCTCCGAGGAATAGGGAGGCCATGGCGCCGAGCAAGGAGGCGATGGTGATGTTCCTGGCCTTTTCCATCATCTTGGCCATATGGCGGCAATAGACATGAGAAATTTCGTGGGCCATCACCCCGGCCAATTCCCCCTCGCGCTCGGCCATCAGAATCATGCCCGTATAGAGAAAGATATAGCCGCCGGGCACGGCAAAGGCATTCATCGAAGGGTCATTAATGATGAAAAATTTATAATGAAAAGGTTGCGGCCCCATTTGGGCCACCAGTTTTTGTCCCAGGCGGTTGATATAGGAGGTGAGAAACGGGTCTTCGACGAGGGGGACTTCTTGCTGAATCTCCAAGAGAAACTGTTCGCCGATCTGTCTCTCTCTCTCGATGGTCAATTCCTTGAATTCATCGAAAAGGGCCCAGGACCCCTGAAGTTGCGCCAAAAGCAGGATGGCGGCCAAGAAGAAGATGAGCCACGCCTTCTTGAAAAAGGTAAGAAAATTTTTCATGAGGAAGACCCGGACTCGGATTCTGGGTGCGAAAGGGAGGGCAGCGCCGAGTCGGTAGCGGAGATTGCCAAGGGAGATGGCGGAATCGAGGCCCTGGGCTCTCCGGCCCATAGACCTTCCAGATCGTAAAATTCTCGCAGTTCCTGGAAAAAGATATGAATCACCACGGTGTTATAGTCCATCAAGACCCAGAGCCCTTCTTCCATGCCCTCCATTCCCAAAGGCTTGACCTTGATTTTGGCCAGGGCTTCTTCCACATGCTGCGCCAGGGCCAACACCTGGCGTTTGGAGCGGCCGGAGCTGAGGATGAAATAGTCTGCGAAGGAACAAAGTTCACTGACCTCCAGGAGCGCTGGGGCTAGCGCCTTGTGGTTCACTAAGGTTTTCAGGGCCATCTTGGCCAGAGCTTCCGGGGAGAGAGAGGTCGAAGGCGCGGTATCGCCCTCCTTATAAATATAATTTGTGTATTATTATAAACTCTCGCACCGGCTCTGGCAAGAGGTAGCGGAGGGATCGCCTCTGGCGCACCAGGCGGCGGATGCCGGTGGCGGAGATATCCATCAGGGTAGTGCGCAGCCATAGGACCTTTGGGCCAGCAGGCTGCTGAAAGCCGCTGCCGTCCCCCAAGGGGTAAAACCGCGGCTGGACTTCCCGGGTGAGAATCTCTTCCAGGTGGCGGCGGTCATAGCCGGGACGATCCAGCACCACGAAATGACACAGGTTGAAGAGCTGGAGATAATCCTTCCAGGTCTGGATTTCCAGCATGGCATCCAGCCCCGCAATGAAGTAGAGTTCCCAGGTCGGTCCTAATTCCTCCCGGACCAGGCGCAAGGTTTCGATGGAATACGACTTGCCGACCCGGCGGCCCTCGAGGTCGGAGACCTCCAGCCGCGGGTGATCCCTCACTGCCAGCCGGGTCATAGCCACGCGCACTTCAAAGGTGGTAAGGTCCCGCTCCGCTTTGTGGGGAGGATGGGCGGCGGGAAGGAACCAGAGGCGGTCCAAAGAGAGGGCTTCGCAGACCTCTTCGGCGGCGCGCAGATGGCCGAAATGGATGGGATTGAAGGTCCCCCCGAAGAGGCCCAGCCTTGGCCGCCTCTCAGGTTCTGATCTGGCCGTCGCCATAGACGATGAACTTGGTGGTGGTGAGCTCCTCCAGGCCCATGGGTCCGAAGGCGTGAAGTTTCGAAGTATTGATGCCGAT
>Ga0326727_10013056_pt1 | contig 18632 bp, 9 predicted proteins | sample MB2enrmetagenome_FD_207643 | JGI IMG/M metagenome (GOLD analysis project Ga0326727, IMG submission 207643) | Lab enriched peat soil microbial communities from McLean, Ithaca, NY, United States - MB29MY | ecosystem: Environmental > Terrestrial > Soil > Wetlands > Peat | place: USA: New York...
GCATTCGGCTTGTTCAGCGCTCCGGTGCCTTACTCCGACTACAACCACGTCGTCGATATGGCGCCGTTTGCTCCGGCATTCTCACCAAATGCGCCGTCGAATACGCCGATTTGCAACGGTGGCGCTACCTGCACGCCGAACACCGGCCAAACGATCGCCGGATACATGAACTTCCACAATCCATGGGCGACCCCGTCGTTCAATACACCGAACGGCAACCCATTCGGCACCGGCCCCGGCAAGATTCCATGGGCCAACCCCAGCTACAAGGCGCCGCTAAACTCGGTGATCCAAACCCCCATCTATGTGCAGGATTCCTTCAGCCGGAACTTCAAGCAGGCCATAACCCAGGCCTGGAACTTTGCAGTGGAGCAGCAACTGAGCAACACCATGGCCATGCGCGTGGCCTATGTTGGCAGCCAGTCGTATCACCAGGACTACGTCATGGATAGAAACGCCCAAAGCTACACCTACTGCACCTACTACAACAACCCAAGCTGCGCGCTGCCAACGCAAGCGAACGTCAACAATCACACCCTCACGCTAGCTTCCTTTCCGTACTCCAACTACACCCAAATCCTGGAATATGACAGCGGGGCCACGGCCAGCTATCACTCGCTGCAGGCTACCGTCCAGCGGCACATGGCCCATGGCCTCCAGGGGCAGTCCAGCTTTACCTGGCAGAAGACAATCGACGTGTCAAGTTTCGCCGACATTGCCGGCGAAACAAGCGGAATGACCAATCCCGCCAACCTGCACTGGAGCAAGGGCCTCTCCAATGCCCATATCCCCTTCACCTGGACCAGCAACTTTATTTACAACACTCCGGACTTGAAGGGACAGAGCCTGTTGGTGCGCGAAGTGGCGGGAGGTTGGGAGATAAGCCCCATCATCACCTGGCAGTCGGGCACGCCGAACAGCGTCGGTGCGGGCAACAGCAATGTTGCCTATGGCGAGCTTAACAAGGGCGACGGCTGCTTCGATGGTTGCAGCAACGACCGCGCAGACCGTATCCCGGGAGTGCCTCTCAAGGTTCGCCAGGGCGGGCGGGGCAACTGGACGAAGTCGTACTTCAACACGGCGGCGTTCACGACCCGTCACGACGGAACCTTCGGCACCAGCGGCCGCAACATCATCCAAGGCCCTCCGGGCTTCAACATCGACTCGTCGGTGATGAAGAACTGGACGATCCTTGAAAAGTACAAGCTGCAGATGCGCTTCGAGCTCTTCAACGCGACCAACCACCCGATTATGGGCAATCCGGATCTCAGCCCGCCTGGGGGCAGTGGCCCTCTGGGCGGCGGGGACGGGTGCGCCGGGGAAATCAACTGCGGCAACAAAGGCTTCGGCAGCCCGAACAACACCACACGTGTAGGCCAGGCCGCTCTGAAACTGACCTTCTAACCAACACTGAAAGGCCCGGGCGGCACAGTTTGCTGCCCGGGCTTTTCCTTTTTTTACGGGCGCCGCACTCAGTGAATGCGAGGACGAGTAAGAGAACGATGTAGCCTCCTGTAAAATATTGAGCGGAAGAGGGTCACAGCTCGAGCGTGGCGCCGGGAGAATCTGAATGCTCGAACTTAGCTCGCAATCGCCGCAAAAGCCGAAGCGCGCATTCCTGCCGGTGTTTGCAATTCTGGCTGTTTCCCTGGCGCCAATCCTGTTCCTGTCATTCCGGAACAACGTACTGGGCAAAGAACGGAGCCCGGCAGCCGCGGCCTTTTTGGCGCCAGCCGAGGCATCGCTGTGGCCCATCTCCATCGACTACCCTGAAGACGGTTCCATATTCCCACCCGGCATCACCCCCCCCATGTTTCTTTGGCGCGATGCAGCTGCAGTTTCCTGGCACATCGACGTCGCGTTTGGCGACAAGGCTGCTCCCATTCACGTTGTATCCAAAGGGGAACGGCTGCGCGTAGGCGCCATCGATCGCGATTGCATCTCAAGCACAAATGAACTGCCTAAACTCACTGCGCAGCAGGCCGCTTCCTGGACGTGGACTCCTGACGCGTCCACCTGGGCTACAATCCAGTCGCATTCCAAAGAACTGCCGGCTACAGTGACGATCACCGGCTACGGCCGCTCTCAGACGCCCTCATCCCTGGCGCGCGTTTCCATTACCACATCGAAGGACCCGGTGGGCGCACCCATTTTTTATCGCGACGTGCCCCTGATGCCATCGGAAGGAGCAAACGGCACCGTACAGCCTCTGCCGCTCACGGCACTTCACTTGATTCATTGGCGTCTTCGCGACATACGCCAGCCCGTCAGCCGCACGGTCCTGAAAGACATGCCCACCTGCGCCAATTGCCATTCGTTTTCCGGCGACGGAAAAACCATGGGAATTGACATCGATGGCCCTTCCAACGACAAGGGGCTCTACGCCATTGCGTCCGTCAAGCCCCATGTTTCAATTCAGAACAAAGACATCGTGCAGTGGAACACGGATGGACAGGTTGGTCAGACGCGTGTGGGTTTCATGTCGCAGGTATCGCCCGATGGCAAGTATGTGGTCAGTACGTTCGCCGGGCCCTCCCTTGACGTTTCGAAGAGTTACTTCATCACTAACTTCAAAGACTATCGATTTCTTCAGGTTTTTTATCCAACCCGCGGCATCCTCGAGTGGTACAGCCGCGAGGCGGGGAAGCGCCAACCCCTTCCCGGCGCCGACGATCCCCGCTATGTGCAAACGGACGGAGTGTGGAGTCCCGACGGGAAGTACATTGTGTTTGCGCGAGCAGAGGCCAAAGACCCACATCAGGAAGGCCAAAAGCCCGCAATTCACGCCAACGATCCCAACGAGACTCCCATCCAGTACGATCTTTACCGCATTCCATTTAACGAGGGGCGGGGCGGAGTGCCCGAACCGATCGCTGGAGCCTCACAAAATGGGATGAGCAATAACTTCCCCAAGGTTTCGCCGGACGGGCGCTGGATCGTCTTTGTGCAATGCCACAACGGGCAACTCATGCGCCCCGACAGCCAGCTTTTCATCGTTCCATTCGGTGGAGGCAAAGCGCGGCGTTTGCGGGCCAATACGCCGCTGATGAACTCCTGGCACAGCTTTTCCCCAAACGGCCGCTGGCTGGTCTTCTCATCGAAGGCAAGATCGCCATACACGCAAATGTATCTGACCCATCTCGACGCCGATGGAAACGACAGTCCGGCTATCCTTATCGACAACGCTACGGCAGCGAATCGGGCAGTCAACATTCCGGAGTTTGTCAACATTCCCAGCGACGGGATGGTGGATATTCAGGTGCCAGCCGTCGATCTCTATAAGCTGATGTCACAGGCGATGGATCTTGAGGGGGAGGGGAAGAACGGCGAGGCTCTTGTGCTGTGGAGAAAAGCCCTGGCGATCGATCCCAACGACGCCCGCGTTCAGAATGGACTGGGGCTCTCCCTTTATATTCAGGGAGATGTTCAGGAGTCATTTGAGCACCTGCGGCAGGCGATTCGCCTCAACCCCCAGTATGTGGAGAGCCGGTTCAATCTCGGCAAGTTTCTTGTTCAGCAAGGTCGTCCGGGTGAGGCGCTCCCGGAGCTCCAGCAGACGCTTCAGGTCAAACCGCGGTTTGCGCCTGGTGAGGAGGCCCTGGCGATGGCGCTTCAGCTCCTGGGCAACAGCGCGGAGGCCCTTGTCCACTGGCGCAAGGCGCTGGCGCTGGAACCCAAGAGCATCACCGCACTATCCGGGGCGGCATGGCTGCTGGCGACGGCTCCAGATGCGAGCACTCGCAACGGCGCAGAGGCGGTAACGCTAGCTGAAAGCGCCAATGAACTTGCGTCGGGGGAGAATCCGGAAGTGCTCGACACCCTGGCTGCGGCTTATGCAGAGTACGGAGATTTTGTGAAGGCGCGAGCATTCGCCAATCGTGCCCTGGATCTGGCCGTGGCACAAAAGGACAAGGCCATGACTGCTGCTATCCGAGGCCGGATTCAGCTCTATACCGATGGCAAGCCGTTCCGTGATAGTCGACCGTCAGAGACGGTTACGCGAACAGTCGCCGATCGACAATAAGAACAGCCAAGCATAAAGTCAGGAAAATCCGATCAATCGAGAAGTGGAGGCGTACGCAGCCTTCTCGCGGCGTATTCTGGCCGTCTGCACATTTGCCGCAGCCCGAGTAGTATTGATCAGTATTTCTTCGATCTTGGACGTTTAGAGAGGAAGAATCCTCCCCGCACTGTAAACCTCTTCCCTGGCTGGGATTGTCAGGAAGCGGGCGTTGCGCGAAGATGAGTTGTGGACAGGTGCGCGATGCGGAAGCAAGAGTTCGCTTTCGGAAACCGGGAACTGAAGCAAGTTCAGCGTCCTGTCCCTCCACGCCTGATGGAGCGCCAAGCCAGTCGCCACTCTTCGTATTTCCATCCAGGACTCTCTCTGGCGCTGCCGTTTTTGCTGATGATCGGTTCGATGTCCTGGCAGGCGCTGCCGGCGGCAGCTCAGAGTAACCCGTCAACCAGCACCTGGAACTACACGGCACGGTCATGGCAGTTGCAGAACGGATTGCCGGGAGAGACAGTTCAGGCGTTCAGCCAAACGCCTGACGGCTATCTGTGGGTGGGCAGCAGCGAGGGTCTGGCTCGGTTCGACGGGGCTCACTTTACACTTTTCACCCATAAAAATACACCTGCACTTATTGAAAACAGCGTGTTTTGCCTCTTGACAGGGCGCGACGGCCGATTGTGGATCGGGACCGAAGGTGGCGGCCTGGTGGAAATGCACAATGGCGTGTTTCATATCTACGCAGACGCCAATGGAATGACCGGCAAATTTATCCGATTTCTTTTTGAAGATCACATGGGCACGATTTGGGTGGCCACCGACAATGGCCTGTTTCGGATGGCGGGCGAGAGATTCGAGCGAGTCGACAACCGTCCGGAGATGCCCGCCAACGCCTTTCACGGCATCGCCGAGGACGATTTGGGGCGAGTCTGGGCTGGAGCGGCCCAACTGTATGCGATTGAAAACGGCCAGCCCAAAGAGTTTGTATTGGATGGAACTGACAGCCAGAATCGTGTGAAGTCAATCCTGAAAACTGAGGACGGTTCGATCTGGGTCGGAACGGTTTCCGGGCTTCACCGGTTGCGGCCAGGAAGCAAGAGATTCGAGCGGGTCCCCGGTGTTTGGGGAACTGTGCGCACGCTCTTCAGTGCTTCCAGCGGCGAGTTGTGGGCGGGCACCATCGGTCAAGGGATATTCCGCATTCCATTCAAGACCCGAAACGGCAAGGTGACCCGCCTAACGACGCCGTCGCCCCTGGTCAGCAACACGGTGCTATCCATCTTTGCCGACGACAGCAAGGACCTGTGGATAGGCACGCAAGTGGGCATGATTCGCTTGAGCCCAACCCCGGTGCGCGTCTTGTTGTTGCCGGCCTCAGCGGACTCGGATTTCGGCACCGTTTCGCTGGATACGGATGGCAGCCTTTGGGCGGCTTCAAACCAGGTGGTTCATGTGCAAGATGGCGTGGCTGTTTCACACCGGTTCCCTGGCGTGGGAAGCGCGCATGTGCGCAACGTAATTCGAACCCGTGACGGTACGCTTTGGGTTGGGACCGACGGCAGCGGGGTCTTCAAGGTCTCTGCAGAGGGCACCACACAATACACTTCGCGTCAGGGATTGGTGAACAATTTTGTCAGGGGATTCCTGGAGGCTCGCGACGGCAGCCTGTGGATCGCCACGGATGCCGGGGTGAGCCATCTGGACAAGAGCGGCTTTCACTCGATCGCCATGGACAACGGGCTGATTTACTACAGCACCCGCTCGATCATTGAGGATCGCGCTGGGGACATCTGGATAGGCACGGATGGAGGGTTGAGTCACTTTCACAATGGGCGGCCGGTTTACGATGCCGCCACAGAGGATCTCAAGGGTGATAAAGTCTGGGCCGAACATGAGGATTCCGATGGCGGCTTATGGTTTGGCACTCGCACCTGTGGGCTCCTGCGCTTTCGAAACGGGTTGGTAGTCCGTTACACAACTGCCAATGGCTTGGCCAGCGACAGTATCTTCGCCATTCTGGAGGATAGCCGCAAGCACTTTTGGATCAGCAGCCCGGTGGGCGTGATGCTGCTCAATCGCGACGATCTCGATGAGCAGGCGCAGGTTCCCCGGCCGACACTCTCGATGCGGCTCTATCGCGCGGATGACAGCGATGCACCGACACAATTCTATGGTGGAACACAGCCTGCCGGAGCCATCACGCCGGATGGAGAAGTCTGGTTTCCCACCAACCGCGGATTGTGGAAGATTCGTCCCACCGAGGCTGACCCTTCCACGTTATCCCATCTCGCCATCAGATCGGTTTCAGTGGACGGCAAACAGGTGCTCCAAACGGATTCCATTACCCTTGGCGCGGGCGCATCGCGACTGGACATCGGCTATGAGCCGCTGATGCTGAGGTCTCAAGAGAACCTCCGATTCCGCTACCGGATGGAAGGCTTCGACAATAACTGGATTCAAGCCGGCTCGCAGCAACGGTCTGCCACCTATACCAACCTTCCTTCCGGCTCCTACAAGTTTGTTGTGGAGGCCTGGGAAACCGATCACCCGGATCTTGTAGCTCAGGCAACAATGGCGCTGGTCAAGATGCCCTATTTTTACCGGACGCCTTGGTTTATTGCGCTTTGTGCGCTGCTCTTGGGGCTGGTATCAATACTGGCTTATCAGGTAAGAATGAAGCAGGTGAATGGGCGCTTCAAGGCAGTGCTTGCCGAACGGTCACGGTTGGCGCGGGAGATGCACGATACATTGATCCAGGGCTGCGCGGGCGTTTCCGCGATGCTCGAGGCCGCTTCAACCTGCGACATGGGCGACAGCGAAACCCGCCAGCACATGATCGATTTCGCAAATACACAAATTCGCTCAACCATGGACGAAGCCCGTCAGGCAGTTTGGAATCTTCGAGTTGGGGAGCGAGCGCCAAGCGACCTGGCTACTTGTCTTGCGCAAATGGCCGAGAGGTTGAGCAGGGAGTACGGTGTGCGCGTGGATTGCCGCTTTCCAGAAAATGCCTTTCCGATTGGGCAACAGGAAACGCATGAATTGATGATGGTTGTGCGTGAAGCCTTCTTCAATGCCATCCTGCACGGCCATCCCAAAGTGATTGTCGCCGACTTTTCGTTCTCTTCGGAGTCCATGGAAATGGTCCTTTCCGATGATGGGCTTGGCTTTGATCCGGAAGTTGCACCCTGGGAAGGCCATTACGGCCTGCAAGGGATGAGGGAGCGCGTGCATCGATTCGGCGGAGTCCTAAGTATTCACAGCGCACCACGCCAAGGTACGAAGATTCGAGTTACCATACCCAAGGCAGGCCTTTCCCGCAAGATGGAAGGCAAGTCTTTGCGATCCGAGCCGGTACGCTGACTGAGCGGTTTGGTTCCATCAATGGATGAAGGTTTGATGAAACCGATAAAAATACTTATAGTCGACGATCACCCGATCATGCGGATCGGGATTGCGGCTCTGATCGCATCCTCGAGCGAGATGGTTACGGTCGGCCAGGCGGGGAGCGGCGAAGAGGCCATCGAGCAACACGCCCTGCACAAGCCCGATATTACCCTGATGGACCTGCGATTGCCGGGGATAAGCGGCGTGGAGACGATTCGCCGGATTCGCAGCGCATCACCGGAAGCGCGCTTCATCGTGCTGACCACATACGAGGGCGACGAGGATATCCACCAGGCCATGGAGGCCGGCGCAAGCGGCTACCTGGTAAAGGGACTACCCCAGCAGGCGCTCGCCAGCGCGGTACGCCGCGTTCACGCAGGCGGCCGTTACCTTCCTTCGCCAATGTCGCAGATGCTCGCGTCACGCACTCCGGATTCAAGTTTGAGCGCCCGCGAGCGCGAGGTCCTGGAGTTGGTGGCCAAGGGCAATTCAAACAGGGAAATCGGCGCGGCCCTGGGAATTTCCGAAGCCACTGTAAAGTGCCACGTGAGCGTAATCTTGATGCGCCTGAGTGCAAGCGACCGAACCCAAGCCGTGGTTACGGGTTTGCAGCGAGGTTTGATTCACTTGTGATTCAGCCTCCGAATGGTGTAGGTGTCCCGTTCTTTCGTCCCGCCGCTCCCGGCCTACCGAAACCCCGCGAAATTAATGCGAAACCGAGCTATGCTACCTGTTTTCATAGAATTGGCGTGAGCGACCCGATGGAGTACCTTCTTCGGCACAAAGATCTCCTATCTAATTTGAATTCAATCGTAGATTTAGAGAAACAAGGCTCTTGCATAGATTCACTTCTGTTCCTTGATTGACCTGAATACCTCTCCGCGGGCCCAATTCCGCCCCAAAGCAATGGCAACCATAGCAAGCGGAAATCGCCTTGGTCGTCGCGCGTCTGTGGGTTATTCACGTCGACCGCACACTCGTGTCAGATCTTGTAGGCCATGGGGCATCGCGAAATCGGCATTGGGGCCGCGATTATGACGTAGAAGGCGCCCGCATACAGCACGAGATGATCGAGCACTTTGACGCCGTCCGCCTTGCTGTCTGCAATGCGGAAAAACGCCGGGGAATTAACTGAATAGAATCAAGAAAGGAGAAAGTTCTCATGAAAACGAACCTATCGACTGAAGTTTCAATCTCGCGGCGCAGCGCGATTGCCGGCGGCCTGGCGGCGCTTGTGGTCCCGGGGATTGTGCCCGGAGCTGCCGGAGACCAGTATCCAGGCCAGAAACTCCGGATTGCCTGCGTAGGCGTCGGCGGCGTGGGCCAGGACTATGTGGCCGGCTGCAAGGACGAGGAGATCGTCGCGCTTTGCGATCTCGACCACGAATTCTCCGCGCCAGCGTTCAAGCTCTATCCCAGGGCCAGACTCTACAAAGACTTCAGGCAGATGTTCGACAAGGAAGAAAAGAACTTCGACGCGCTGATCGTGGCCACGCCGGACCACTGGCATTCTCACCTGGTGCTGGCGGGCCTGGCGATGGACAAGCATATCTACTGCGCCAAGCCAATCACGCGCACCATCGCCGAGGCCAGAAGGGTGAAGGCGGCGTGCCTTGCTTCCAAAATGACCACCAAGGCGAGCATTCAGGATGCATGTACCTCCCCAGCACGGGCTACAACGGAGTTGCTGCTAAGTGGGGCTATCGGCCCCATCCGCGAGGTTCATTTTTGGACCGGCACGCACAGCCCCAGCGGATTGGCGAGGCCGGCGGAGGTGCAGACGCCGCCCCCGGGGATGAACTGGGATCAGTGGTGCGGTCCATCTCCTGCGCGGCCTTACCACAAGACCTACCATTACGGGAATTGGCGGCCCTGGTGGGACTTCGGCACGGGCAACGTGGGCGACGTTGCTTGCCATGCGCTGCATATCTTCCACGACGAACTCGATATGGGAGCGCCGGACTGGGTGGCGGCCGACGCCTCACAGTCCTTCTCCCCGGCAGGCGTGGTTGAGAACAGCGAGTGCGCGAGCATCGCCAACTTTATCCAATGGCATTTTCCGTCCCGCGGCAAACATCCGGAGATGATGGCGTACTTCTATGACGGCGGCCTGCAGCCGCCGCGGCCCCTGAGCATGCCTGCCGATATGGGAATGCCGGGCAGGGGCATCATGTTCGTCGGCGAAGATGGCGTTCTGGTTTCAGCGTTCTATGGGGGCAGCCCATGGTTACCGGACCATACTCTGCCCCGGCCGGGGCAGCAACTGCGAGGACTTCCCGGCGGCCAGCTCCTGCCCGAGAGCCGCTTCAAGGACTTCAAGCAGCCCGAACCCTACCTGCCGCGATGCGAGAGGCCGGATCATTACGCCGAGTGGGTGCGGATGTGCAAAGCCGGCAAGAAGTCGATTACGCCCGTGGAATTCGCCTGTGGGCTCACTGAATTCGCGTTACTCGGAACCGTTGCGGAACGCAGATACAGCACCCCCGGAGTGCGTACAGGAACGGGTTGGGGACAAAACAGCAGATCGGACTCCGCGGTGGTGTGGATTCCCGCGTCAAGCGACGGTCATGTGCACGTGCCGGGGACGTCCGCGGCGGGCGGAAGCGCGGATGCGCCCCGCTACTGGCGTAGTTCCAAGGTCCTCCTCTGGGACTCCAGGGCCATGAGATTCACGAACGACGAGGTGGCCAACAGTTTCGTCGACATGCCTTATCGCAAAGAGTGGGACTATAAGGTCCAGGGCGTTGCCCGGCCGTCTATGGACTTCACGCGGTGATAGGCGGCACACCCAGCAATGGAAGCCCGCACTAAATCGTGTCTTTGCCGATCCTCTCTTCGGAGCGCCAATCTTCGGTCCCGGTGTTCCAGTTTCGGTTGAGACAGGGGGTATGCCACCCTTGCGCCGGCAAAAAGGCGCAAGGACGGGGCATGAATCTCTGAGGTATAGCAATCGTGGAACGACGGTAAAACTACCGTTTCAGAGTACGCACATAGGCAATCACGGCATCCACGTCCTGGGGTGGTAGACGATGCCGGAAACCGGACTCATCGATCTCGACAGGCGGCATCTTGCTGCTGCCTACGGCGATTTGCCTTCTCAACTCGTCGTCCGTCTTGCTCTGCACCTCTTGTGAGGTGAGCTTGGGAATGTCAGTGTTGAAGAATTTGTTCGCGTCCTTGTTGCCGTTGCCGTCAGCGCCATGACATTTGGCGCAGGTCAGATCGAAGGCCTCTTTTCCAGAGACGACGCGGGTCGGGTTCAGACCCAGACTGGAACCCATCAACACATCGCGCTCGTGGTTTTTCGGGATACTGTGGAGAAGCAGGCCATTGGCGCCGGGCATCCATACTTCGGAGAGGACGCGGCTGCCATTCGCCTTGTCAAATACGAGAGAGCCGTCGCGAAGAAGTTCGCCAGGCCCGCTGATCCATGTGATGATGTGCGAGCTAAACCGCGTGCCGGTTTCCGATTGCACGTCGAGCCCAAAACTGTTCACTGAGAAGGTATACGTTCCCGGCGGCAGCGCCTTGGAACCGAGACTAAACTGATACGGGATTTCGAACTTCAAGGATCCCGTCTGCCCGAACGCGACGCCAACCGCAAAGACTGTGACGAGAATCAAAGCCATGAGACTTCTCGCCATCGCACTACGACCTATCACTTGCCGCATACTTGATACCCTCTTTCCTTTCTCTTTCACTTTCGTTAGCAATACCAGTCACCCGAGGCAGCCAGGCGACCCCATTTGTCGTGCAAACTGATTCCGGAACTCCCGCTTTCGCTTCCAACAGGCCCAAACGCAGGTTGAGTTTTCTTTTGAATTAACTGCGCAACTTCATTTTTGGTTTCGCGCCATACCTGAATAGCCGGTTTGATGGCGGCAGGCTGGGGTTTTCATCCAGCCGCACAGCGATTGGATGCACATTTCCAGCACAAAAACGAACTACCGGTAGGGGGCCCTAGGATGCCGGAAGGTATGTTGAGGCTAGTTTTTGTCAAAAAAGGGAAGAGTTGAATGCCTCGGTCCGTTGAGGCGACTGTATCTGAAACTTTCATGTCCGGCGGAACATGTCAAGAGCTATTTCGCGGTGGATGAAAGGTAGCGGGATCCTATGCGCCGAATCCGGGATTGATGGCTCGGCCACCTCGCCCAATGGTCAGCTCGACTCTGCATGGGCGCCATAGATACCCATCTCGACCTTAAACAATCAGAGCAGCGCGGTTTCCGCTTCACTCTGTGACCGGTGATGGTTCCAGCAGCTCGGCGTCGTTATTTCGCACATTCCCGACGCGCCGGCTCACCGGCCAGGCGCGCATTCGTTCGGCCGGGTAGGGCCGCAGCAGGTCAACGGGAGGCCGTTCGGTAGTCTCCGGATCGAGCCAGCGATCGTAATCCCCGGGATCGAGAATCACCGGCATCCGGTTGTGAACCGGCTCCATCAGCTCATTAGGGTCGGTGGTGAGGATGGTGAATGTCTCAAGTGCTGCGTTATCTTTGCCTTGCCATCTGTCCCACAGTCCGGCGAAGGCGTAGGGCTCACCACTCTTGAGGGCAAAGGCAAAGGGCCGCTTTACCTTGGGATCCAGCCGTTGCCACTCGTAAAAGGCGTCGGCGGGGACCAGGCAGCGCCGCTTCTTCAAAGCATCCCGGAAGGCCGGCTTGGCGGCAGCTTCCTCAGCCCGCGCGTTGATGGTGGAGTAGCCGAACTTGGCATCCTTTGCCCAGAAAGGCACCAGTCCCCACCGCATCAGGGCAAACTCGCGGCTGCTGGTGTCCCGATTTGGCCGCACCACGGGCTGCACGCTCTGCGGAGCAACGTTGTAGCTGGGCGCAAACCAGGGCATGTCTTCGAGCTCCACGCCAAACCATTCAGCCAAAAGGTCTTGCGTTGATTTTCGGGCGAAGCGGCCACACATGGTGCCCTCAGAATACCGCAGCGCAGGTGCGAATTTACAGGAAAGACTGTTGACAAGAGGGCGATGGCCGATGGAATCTATAGCGAACAAAAGGCGAATATGTCAGCCCGCTCTGCCACCGCCCTCCGTCTCGAAATCGAGCACACCCTGGAACGAAGCTTTCCGGCGGCGCTGACCCCTGCGCAGCGCACCGTGCGTGAGACTGCTTCCACGGGGATTGCCGAGGTGGACGCTTTGCTCGACGGCGGGTTGCCGGTGGGGGCAATCAGCGAAGTGAACGGGCCGGAGTCTTCCGGGCGCACGAGCCTGGTGCTCTCCTTCCTGGCGCAGAGAACCGCGGGGGGGCAGGTGTGCGCATGGGTGGACGCGGACGATGCATTCGATCCCGAATCGGCGGCAGCTAACGGAGTGAATTTGCGGCAACTGCTGTGGGTGCGTTGCCGGAATGTTGGCGGGCCGGCGAAGGGCAAGCAAGCGGCGAAACCATGGACACGGCTCGACCAGACTCTGCGGGCGGTGGACTTATTGCTGCAGGCCGGTGGATTTGCCGCCATTGTGCTGGACCTTGGCGATACCGCGGCCGAGCACGCCTGCCGAATTCCGTTGGCCACGTGGTTTCGTTTTCGCCAGGCGGCCGACCGGGCGCGCACCTGCCTGGTGGTGGTGGCGCAGGCGAACTGTGCGCAATCGAGCGCAGTCGTGGCCCTGGAGTGCGCGGCATTGAACCCTCAGATTGCGGGCGGAACGGTGCTGCGCGGCTTCTGCTATGAGGTGCGGAATGAGCGGCAGAGATTTACGCCGTTTGCAATGGGGCAAAGGAAGCCGCCTGCCTCCACATGGCAAGCCGCCGGAGCATCGGATTTGGAGCAGAGCGCATGAGCCAGGGACTGTATGCATGCGTTCATGCCGCCGAGTTTCCGTCGCAGGCCTTGCTGCGCCTGCGGCCGGATTTGCAGGCGCTGGCGGTTGCGGTGCTCGAGGGAAGGGCGCCGCTCGAGCAGGTCTGTTCAATGAACAGGCTGGCGCGACGGCAGGGAGCGGCAACGGGCATGACCAGGCTGGAGGCCGAGGCGCTTGCCGGGCAAAATCACGGGCTGCGCCTGCTGCCTCGCTCGCTTGAGAGTGAGGCTGCGGCGCGCGCGGTGCTGCTGGAGTGCGCGGCCAGCTTTTCGCCGCGCATCGAGGAGGCGAGCCAGGGAGCGGCGTGCGCATTAGTGCTGGATATTGCCGGCACAGAGCGGTTGTTTGGACCCCCCCGGGCGCTGGCCGAGCGGCTGCGCAACAGGCTGATCGCTGCCGGCTTTCGAACTTCAATCGCGGTCAGTGCCAACTTCAATGTGGCACGAATGCTGGCCGCGGCGTCGCGTGGACTTACCGTGATCCGCGCGGGCGAAGAAGCGCAAGCATTGGCCAGCTTGCCGGTTGCGCTGTTGAATTTCCCTCAGGATCACGCCGAGACGCTTGCCGTGTGGGGCATTCGTACGCTGGGCGAATTGGCGGCACTGCCTGAAGCGGAGTTGATTGCACGGCTCGGGCAGAGTGCATTGATCGGGCGCAATTTGGCGTTGGGTACGCACACGCATGCCTTTCAGCCGATTGAAGCCGCGCTTTCGCTCAGGGAGTTCTGCGAGTTTGAAACTGCAGTCGAGCAGATGGACTCGCTGCTGTTTGTGGGTGCGCGCATGCTCGACAGCCTGGCTGCGCGCGCCGCGGTGCGAGCCATGTCGCTGGCCTCGGTCGTCGTCGATATGGAGCTTGAAGGAGGCAGCGCGCATCGGCTCATGATTCGCCCGGCGTTGCCTTCCGTCGATCGCAAATTTCTGCTCAAGCTGATGCAACTGGAGATTGCAGCCAGCCCGCCACCGGCGGCGGTGCTGTCGCTCAGGCTCAGCGCGGAGGCAGGGCAGTCAGCGAAGGTGCAACTGGGACTGTTTGCGCCGCAGACGCCGGAGCCCTCAAGACTGGATGTAACCATCGCGCGATTGAAGGCGATCGCGGGTGAAGATCGCGTGGGCTCGCCGGTACTGGAGGACACGCACCGCGCGAACAGCTTCCGCATGTCTGCTTTCGTCGCGGAAAATCGGCCTGCTGAAGAGAAAGCCGTCCGGCCGCGCCTGGCTCTGCGGCGTTTGCGGCCGCCACTTGCGATTCGCGTGGCCTTGTGCGGGGGGCAGCCGACTATTTTCAACGATGGCCGGCAAAGTTACAAGGTCACCACATCCTTTGGTCCATGGCGCAGCAGCGGATGCTGGTGGTCGATGGATGGCTGGGAGAGCGACGAGTGGGATGTGCTGGCGGAGCCGCATGGATGCGCGCAAGTAGCCTGCCTGCTGGTGATGGATCGCGACAAGAACGAGTGGAGGCTTGAGGCCTTCTATGACTGAAAGCGATGAATATGTCGAGCTTCATGCCGCCAGCGCCTTCAGCTTTCTTGATGGCGGTTCGCAGCCAGAAGCGCTGATCGAGCGCGCGGCCGAGCTCGATATGCGTGCCCTAGCTCTTGCCGATCGCAACGGGCTCTACGGCGCGGCTCGCTTTCACACCGCCGGTGTACGGTGCGGTGTGAAGGCGCATATCGGCGCGGAGATTGCGGTGCGCTGGTTTGGAAATATGCTGACGCCGCCGGCCTGGTTGCCGCATCAGCATCCTGAGCAGCCGCCGCGGCTGCTGTTGCTGTGCGCTTCGCAGGCGGGCTATCAGAATCTCTGCCAGCTCATCACGCGCTTCAAGATGCGTGAAGCAACCAAGACCGAAGGAGCGGCCACGCTCGATGATGTTGAGGAATTTTCTGCGGGGTTGATCTGTCTTACCGGGGGCGAGGAGGGGCCACTGGCCGCGGCGCTGGCGCAGGGCGGCAGCGATGCCGCGCGCAAAATGATTGACCGGCTCACGGCGATCTTCGGCCCCGCCCATCTCTATCTCGAAGTGCAGCGCCACGGGCAGCGCGACCAGGAGTGCCGAAACCAGGCGTTGTTGGCGCTCGCTTTATCGTTGCGGCTGCCGGTGATTGCCAGCAACGGCGTTCGCTATACAACGCAAGCCGACCGTGAACTGCTCGACGTGCTCACGGCCATCCGTCATCACACCACACTGGATAAGGCAGGCCGTCTGCTGGCTGCGAACGCGCAGCGGCTATTGCGCTCAGGCCGCGAGATGACGGCACTCTTTCGCGACATTCCCGAGGCCGTTGCCAACACGCGCATCGTGAGCCAACGACTCGATTTTGCGCTCAACAATCTCGGCTACGAGTTTCCTCATTATCCGGTGCCTGAAGGCGAGACGATGGACAGCCTTCTGGCCAAGCGCGTGGACGAAGGTGTGCGTAAGCGCTACGGCTCCGCGCTCAAACAGCATTTGCTCGAAAAGGCCAAGGCGCAGGTGCAACACGAGCTCAAGCTCATTGCCAAACTTGGTTTTGCCGGGTACTTCCTGATCGTGTGGGACCTGATCCGCTATTGCCAGCAGCATGGAATCCTGGTGCAGGGACGCGGCTCAGCGGCGAATTCCGCTGTTTGTTATGCGCTTGAAATCACCGCTGTCGATCCGGTCGGGATGGAGCTACTGTTTGAGCGATTCCTGAGCGAGAGCCGCGGCGAATGGCCGGACATTGATCTCGACCTTCCCTCGGGAGACGAGCGCGAACAGGTGATTCAGTATTGCTACGAGCGCTACGGCGCACTGGGCGCGGCCATGACCGCCAATGTCATCACCTACCGCGGCCGCTCCGCCGCGCGTGAGGTGGGCAAGGCGCTGGGCTTTGAAGAAGAGACAATCGCGCGGCTCTCCAGCCTGGTGAGCCGCTGGGAGTGGAATGGCGTAAACGACACCATGGCCCGCCACTTCGATCAGGCAGGCTTCGATATTCGGCATCCACGGATTGCGCGCTATCTGGACTTGTGTATGCGCATGAAGGATATGCCGCGCCACCTCGGCCAGCACTCCGGCGGCATGGTGATCTGCGCGGGCATGCTGAATCGCGTGGTGCCCATCGAGCGTGCGTCGATGCCGGGCCGCACGGTGGTGCAGTGGGACAAGGAAGACTGTGCCGACCTGGGCATCATCAAGGTCGATCTGTTGGGGCTGGGCATGATGGCCGTGCTCAAGGATTCGATCGAGCTGATTCCGCGCAACTACAAAAAAGAAGTGGACCTGGCCACGCTGCCCGAAGACCCGCTGGTCTACGAAACGCTGTGCAAGGCTGACACGGTGGGCGTGTTTCAGGTTGAAAGCCGTGCCCAGATGGCTTCCATTCCGCACAATGCGCCCACGCGATTTTACGATCTCGTGGTGCAGGTGGCCATCATCCGGCCGGGACCGATCGTGGGCAAGATGATGCATCCCTACATGCGCCGGCGCCAGGGCAGGGAGGAGGTCAGCTATCCGCATCCATCGCTTGAACCGGTGCTAAAGCGCACCCTCGGCGTGCCGCTCTTTCAGGAGCAGTTACTACGCATGGCCATGACCGTGGCCAGCTTCAGCGGCGCCGAGGCAGAGGAGTTGCGGCGCGCAGTGGGAATGCGGCGATCGATGCAGCGAATGCGTAACCTGGAAGGACGCCTGCGCGATGGAATGACGCGCAACGGCATCGACGCCGCGGCCCAGGACAACATTGTGCAGGGCATTTCTTCGTTTGCGATGTACGGCTTTCCCGAGTCGCACGCAGCCAGCTTTGCGCTGATCGCTTATGCGTCGGCATATCTAAAGGTTCATTACCTCGCGGCCTTCACCTGCGCCATTCTCAACAATCAACCGATGGGTTTTTACACACCCGCCGTGCTCATCAAGGATGCGCAGCGCCACGGCCTGCGGGTGCGGCCGATCGACGTGCAACGCTCGCACTGGCTTTGCAGCCTCGAAGATGAATCCGGCTCGCCGCTCTCGCTCCGCATCGGCTTCAACTATGCACGGGGCCTGCAGTACGCGGCGGCGGATGCGCTGGTTCAGGCGCGCACTCTTGCCGGCGAGTTTCGCTCCATCGACGACCTGGCTCTGCGCGTTCCCGAACTCAACCGCAAGGATCTGGTTTCTCTGGCGCGGATTGGAGCGCTCAACTCGATAGGCGATGTGGAGCATCGGCGCGACGCGCTCTGGCAGGTGGAGGAGGCAGCTCGAGCAGTGGGCCCGTTGCTGCGCGATGCGGGGAGCGCACTCGGCGAAGCGCGCGGGAAGTCGCCGCTGAGACGGATGAACGACGAAGAGCGCGTGGCAGCGGACTACGCCGGAACCGGCCTCACCACCGGCCCGCACCCGATGGCCTATCACCGTGCGGCTCTGCGCAACGACGGCATTCGATCGGCGGAGGAACTTGCGCACTGCATGAATCGGCAGCTGGTCAGCATCGCCGGATGCGTAATCGCACGCCAGCGTCCCGGCACCGCCAAGGGCTTCGTGTTTCTCTCGCTTGAAGACGAGACCGGCATTGCCAACGTGGTCATCGCGCCGGATATCTTTGAGGCCAACCGCCTGGTCGTTACGCGCAGCCGCATCCTGCGCGTGGACGGACAATTGCAGCTTCAGGATGGCGTCATTCACGTCAAAGCGCGGGAAATAATTGCTCTCGACATCTCCAGCGCCGAAGTGCGCTCACATGACTTCTACTGACGGCTCCGCGCACACTTTACCTGCCGGGTACGTGCCAGGTTCAGGCGTAAGACCACGATGATAGGATGTGTAAGCATCCTCCCGGGAGGGCGGCAACAATGAGTGAAAGTTCTCCGTCGAACACCCTGACATCCGAGCAAATCTCCACCATCACACGGCAGACCAACTACGGCACCTGGCGATTTCAGAAGGGCTGGAAGCCGCTGCACGTTGCCGACGCCGAAGGCTGCTGGTTCACTGACGGGGCGGGCCGCCGCTACCTCGACTTCAGCTCGCAACTGATGTGCGTGAACCTTGGCCACAAGAATGCGCGAGTAGTGGAGGCGATTGCGGAACAGGCTAGGGAACTGGCCTACGTGACACCGGGCTATGCCACCGCTGCGCGCGCGCGGCTGAGCGAGAAGCTGCTGGAAGTTCTGCCCGAAGGCATCAACAAGTTCTTCTTCGCCACCAGCGGCACCGAGGCCAATGAAGCGGCCTTCAAGATAGCGCGCATGTTCACCGGCAAGACCAAGATCATCTCCCGCTACCGCTCTTATCACGGATCGACCATGGGTTCGATCGCGGCCACCGGCGATCCGCGCCGTTGGGCCATGGAACCGGCAGGCAAAGGCGCGGGCGTTGTGTTTGCGCCGGAGACCAACTGCTACGACTGCCCGATTCGACACAGCTATCCCAGCTGCAACATCGCCTGCGCCGACTACATCGAGCACA
>Ga0326727_10013057_pt1 | contig 18630 bp, 14 predicted proteins | sample MB2enrmetagenome_FD_207643 | JGI IMG/M metagenome (GOLD analysis project Ga0326727, IMG submission 207643) | Lab enriched peat soil microbial communities from McLean, Ithaca, NY, United States - MB29MY | ecosystem: Environmental > Terrestrial > Soil > Wetlands > Peat | place: USA: New York...
TGGCTTAGGAATGCACACGGGAGCTATCGTCTTATCTTCGCATCCATCAGGCGTCAAGACTGTTGGCAAAGAGTATTCCCGCGTGCAGCCCAGGAATCGTGGATTCCGCGCTACAGTTGTACTCCGCAGAGATGCACTTCAAGACCCATCGCGTGAAACATGGTTGCCTTTGCGGCCAGCGCGCGGTCGGCTTCTTCTGCTGAGGGCGCGTAGGCCACGTTGATGTGGTTGGAGGGATGGCGAGCCATAAACTGGTTCTGGTCAACGCCGTGCAGGACCACGTGCATGACGGGCCACTGCGGAGTGACTTCGGCCCAGCGGCGATTGGTCTCCGCTTCCGGCAAAGAGATGGCCGTGGCGCGGCCCAGGTCAACTTTGAGGCGGTCCTTCTCGACAAAAACGCGGCTCCAGACCACTTCGCCGGGCTTGCAAACGCCCTTCAATGTTCCGCCGCCGAGGCGGAAGTACATGGACGGCTGGCGCTCGCTGACCGCTCCCTTGTAACCGCCGGCGAGATGCGAGGCGGGCACGGCGCCGGAAATCTGGAAGAGCCAGACGAACTCATCGGCATACTGCTCGCCCCAGCGGACATCGTGCAACGTGGTGGCCGGATCGAGGCCCATCGCCGTCCACACGCGATTGGTGACCACCGAATCGACGCCCACGCACTCGTCAACCTCATTAAAATGCGGCAGCGGCTTGCCGGCATAAAGTTCGCGGCCATCGCGGCTATAGGCGGGCGGACGCTCGACGTTGTTGAGCATTCCCTCGGCGAGATCTGAGGCGGGGACCAGGTCTTTGAGTCCCTGCTGGTACTGAATGCCGACGGCGTCGCAGCCGAACTCGTCGGCGATGCGCAGCACGGCGATGTACATGCGGCACTGGTCGAGAATCTGCGTGTCAGTCAAGTCGGTGGCTTCGTTCGTTCCCGTGTCGAAACGCATACCGCTCGAGTCAAGCCAGTCGCGAATCTTTTGCGCTTCACCGGCGCTGACCTCGCGCATCGCGGCATAGAGCGCCGACTGGCTGAGGCGTTCCTTGTAAATGCCCGCGGGGTTCATCAGCGAGTCTTCGACGATGGCGTTGGCCATGCCCATGCAGCCTTCATCGAAGACGCCGAGCAGTGCCTTCTTGCTGCGCAGCTCATTGGCCAGCGCCACGCCCAGGGCGCGTTCGGCTTCGCCCACCCTGGTTGGATCGAAAGGATGCACATGCGAGGTGTCGTGTACAAAAGTTTTATTTTTGATCCATTCCCGCAACCCGCGCTTGAAGAGCGGGTCAGTGAAGTCCTTGCTCCACAGAGTCGTAAAGGGAACGCCGCTTTTGCGCAGGCAGCCGTTCAGATTCAACATGCCCACCAGGCCGGGCCATTGCCCGCTCCAGTTGGCCACGGTGAGGATTGGGCCGCGATGGGAGAGCAATCCGGCAAGCACATGGGCGCTGTATTGCCAGACTGACTCGGCCACCACGATGGGCGCATCGGGATGAATCTGCTCGAAGACCCGCATCCCCATGCGCTGCGAATGGATGAAGCCATGCTTCAAAACCGGGTCGATCGGGTGAGCGCGGCACAGCTTGACTCCCTCTTCGAGAAAAGCTGCTGTCAACATCTCTTCCATGCCGGCCTGCGCGGGCCAGCAAACCTCGTTGGCTGATTGGCGCAGATCGCCGCTGGCGACCAGCAGTACTTCATTCGGCGCGACCGGCTTGGGGCTCACAACTTCAGGAATTGCATACGCTGCCATTTCATCTTCCTCGTTGCTTCCTTCGTGCTGCCGTTCATTCTACCGCGCGGTGCTGCGTGAAGGGCAGGGCCGTGAGCGCGCCGCCATGGAGGAGTTGGCCGCGTGCCTTTATACTAGAACGTGTTTCATATACCTGCTTTGTATCAGGGCACGACTGGTAGGTCAGGGTTTTAACCCTGACTGCCGCACAATATCCAACAATACTGGGGGCTTTAGCCCCTGAGGGACGCTTTTTATGGCTCAGGCGGAGATTGGCATCATCGGCGGCAGCGGGTTGTACTCCATGCCCGGATTTACAAACGTGCGCGAAGAGCGGGTGGAGACGCCCTTTGGCACGCCTTCAGACAGCTTCGTTTTGGGCGAGCTGGAGGGGCGCAAGGTGGCTTTTCTGGCCCGGCATGGGCGCAGCCACAGCATCCTGCCCTCGGAGCTGAACTTCCGCGCCAACATCTACGCCTTCAAAAAGCTGGGCGTGGAGCGCATCATCTCCGTCTCGGCCGTCGGCTCGCTCAAGGAAGAGCACAAGCCGACAGATTTTGTGATTCCCGATCAGTTCATCGACCGCACCTTTCATCGCATTGCAACCTTTTTCGGCGAGGGGATCGTGGGCCACGTGGCCTTCGGCGATCCGGTCTGCGCCACGGTGGCCAAGGCGGCCGCCCAGGGTTGCGCGGCGGCGGGCGTGGTAGGCAAGCTGGGCGGAACTTACGTCTGCATGGAGGGCCCGCAGTTCTCCACCAAAGCCGAGTCACATCTCTATCGCAGTTGGGGCGCGGACGTGATCGGCATGACCAATCTGCAGGAGGCCAAGCTGGCCCGCGAGGCGGAGATCTGCTACGCCACCATCGCCATGGTCACCGATTACGATTGCTGGCGCGAAGGTCACGACGCGGTCACCATCGAGGAGATTGTGCGCGTGCTCCACCAGAACGCCGAAAACGCGGCCAAGGTAGTAAAAGCTGCCGTTGCCGCGATACCTAAGGAACGCAACTGCGCCTGCGCCTCGGCGGCAAAGTACGCCGTGCTCACCAGGCCGGAAGCGATTCCCGCCGCGGCGAAAGAGCGGCTGAAGCTGCTCTTCGGCAAGTATCACGGCTGGTAATTCACAAAGCTGGATAGAAAACGCGATGACTATGACAGCACAATCCGCACCGCTGACCGATCAGGAGCTTGCTGCCAATTTGGCAAAACTGTGGCCGCATCGGGAACACGAAGCGCCCTCTTTGAGCGGTGTGCTGTGCTGGCTTGGTCTACATTGGTGGCGTTCTCTCAATACCAGTGCTATTGCTCCGCAAAAACATGTGCGCTTCTGTTTCTGGTGCCCGGTTGTGAAGATCGACGGGCACATTTACACGCCCTAAGCCGTTTGGGCGCAACTTCAGTGTTTTAGGAGACCAATGTCGATTACCGTAGTAGGCAGCGTTGCTTTCGATTCCATTGAAACCCCGGCGGGGCGCATGGAGCGCTGCCTGGGCGGGGCGGCGACCTATTTCTCGCTTTCCGCCAGTTTCTTTACCGATGTGCGCGTCATCGCTGTGGTCGGCGAGGACTTTGGCAAGCGCCAGGAGGCGGTCTTTCAGGCGCGCAAGATCGACACGCGCGGCATCGAGCACACCGCGGGCAAAAGCTTCTTCTGGGAAGGTTCCTATCTCGAAAACATCAACGAAGCCAAAACGCATAATACCGAGTTGAACGTCTTTGCCTCCTTCAATCCCAAGATTCCCGAAGCCTACCGCGACTCGGAGTTTCTCTTTCTGGCCAACATCGATCCGGTCTTGCAGCGGCGCGTGCGCGAGGCCATGCCGCAAGCGCGGCTGGTGGCCGGCGACACCATGAACTACTGGATCAAGGACCATCGCGCGGCGCTGCTCGAAGTCTTGAAAGGCCTCGACATTCTGCTCATCAACGACACCGAAACGAAGATGCTGGCCGGCAACAACAACCTCGTCCAGGCCGCCCGCGCGGTGATGTCGATGGGGCCCAAGACGCTGGTCGTCAAGCACGGCGAGTACGGCGCGACTCTATTCCACGGCAATGCTCAAAACGGCGGCGCCTTCCGCGCGCCAGCTCTGCCTCTGGAAGAGGTAGTAGACCCAACAGGAGCGGGCGACAGCTTTGCAGGCGGCTTCTTCGGCTACCTGGCCTCGCAGCCCGAGCAGTCTCCGGCCGCCTTCCGCCACGCCATGTTCTACGGCAGCGTGATGGGTTCGTTTGCGTGCGAGCGCTTCGGCACCGAGCGGATGCAGAAGCTCACGCGTCCGGAGATCGACGCTCGCTTCAACATTTTCCGCGAGTTGACGCATCTTGCCTGAAAAATCCAATCCGGAAAAATCCAATCCGGCTCAGTCCATCTCGCGCACTGAGTGGCTCATCGTCGTGTCCTCGTGCGCGGCTGCCTCGATCTCCGCGGTGGTTTGGAGCTGGCGCAACAACGCGATGCTCAACTACGGCGACGCGGTGGCCCATCTGCACATTGCGCGGCGAGTCTTCGACGCGCACCAGCCACGGCTGACCGAACTGGGCTCGGTGTGGCTGCCGCTGCCGCATCTGCTGCTGATTCCCTTTGTGCAGATTTATAGTTGGTGGGCCAGCGGTTTTGCGGGCGTCATTCCCTCGGCGCTGGCCTATCTCGCCTCGTGCGCGGGAATTTACCGGCTGGCGCGCCACTTGCTGCGCCCTGCCCCGTCGGCGCTCGCTCTGGCCTTCTTCGCGCTCAACCCCAACTTGCTCTACCTGCAAACCACGGCCATGACCGAGCCGCTCTTTGTTTGCGAGATGGTCTGGGCTGCGGTTTGGCTGGTGGAGTGGTGGGCGAGCCTTGACTCTGACCCTGGAAAAGCCCGCCATCTGCTCTGGTGCATTGCGCTGGTGCTGGTGGCCGCCGTCTTTACGCGCTACGACGGCTGGGTGATGGCTTTTATTGCCTGGACATGCATGGGCCTCACTCTCGCTCGTCGCGGTCTGCTGCGCTCGCGGGGCTTCTGGCTGGCAAGTTCGCTGTTGTTGGCCGCGCCGGTTGCATGGTTTGTTTACAACGCTGTGGGCTTTGGCGACTGGCTCTACTTCGCACGCGGGCCGTATTCGGCCAAGGCTATCGAGATTCGCACCTCCGTGCCGGGATTTCCGCCGCATCCCGGATGGCACAATCCGTGGGTTGCGCTGATTTTCTTCATCAAGGCCGCGGAGCTGGACGCGGCTGCTTTAGCCTGGGGCAACGTTCTACTGACCCTGAGCCTGCTGGGAACAGCATGTGCCTGGCTGACAGCTCGCAAGCGTGCATTCACTTGGGCGCTGCTGCTGTGGTTTCCCGCCGCATTCTATGCGTATTCGATTTCGTATGGATCGGTGCCCATCTTTCTGCCCATCTGGTGGCCGCACTCCTGGTACAACCTGCGCTATGGAATGGAGATGCTGACGGCCTTCGCGCTGGGTCTGGGCTTTGCTGCGCAAATTATTCTCTCCGCCGTCGATGAGTTCAAGCCGCGCGAGTTCAATCCCCGCTGGGGGCAATGCGCGGCAGGAATTTTATTCGCGTTGACGGCGCTGAACGCTGTTCAAATTCTGCGCGAGCGTCCGCAAGTCTATGTCGAGGGCACAAAAATCATCGCCGCGCGCAGGCCCTACGACGAGCAGATTCCTCCCGCGTTGCGCGCGCTGCTGGCCGAGCGGCCAGGCGGCGTGGTGCTGATGGACACATCGGTCTATCCCGAGATAGTCGCCTTCACCGGGATTCCGCTTCGCCAGACCATCAACGAGAGCGACCTGGAGATTTATCGGGCCGCGCTGGCCTCGCCCGCCGCGCACGCCGCCATCGTGCTGGCCTTCGACGGCGATGAGATCGACCGTGCGGTCAAGGCGCATCCTCAGGGCCTGACGGCGGTTCGCCATTTTTCCACGCCCGGCAAGCCCGCGGGGACGATTTACGCCTCTAACAATGCATTTATTTTGAATTCACAAAATCCCCGGCAGCAATGATAGCATCGGTCAAGGAAGCGAGATGAGCATGACACTGGCACAGTTCGCGCAACCTTTTGCCTTTGACCGCCTGCAACAGATCGTGGTGGTCAACGGCGCCATCGGCCGTCTGATGGTGGCCTGTCTGCTGGGCGGAGCGGTGGGGCTAGAGCGGGAGTTCAACCGCAAGGACGCCGGCGTGCGCACCAACCTGCTGATCTGCATGGGCGCAGCGTTTTTCACGCTGCTCTCCGCGGTGCTGGCCGGCGACGCCAACCCGGACAAGGGCCGCGTGGCCTCGAACATCGTGCAGGGCATAGGCTTTCTGGGCGCGGGGCTGATCCTGCACAATCACAGCCGCGTCAGCGGGCTGACCAGCGCGGCCAGCATTTGGGTGGTCGCCTCTATCGGCATGGCCTGCGGCGCGGGACTCTATGCGGCGGCAGTGGTGGCGACGATCATCGTTATCGTGGCGTTGGAGGCCGTGGGCTTTCTGGAGCGGCGCGCAAATATAAAGGCGTATCCGCTGGTTTATGAGGCGCGCGGGCAGGACCAGACGCGGATGCTGGAGTCGATTTTGGCGGCGATGGACAAGGCGGGCGAGCGGTTTACCAGCGTCGGCCGTGATTCTATCGGCGCTATGCAGCGGGTGAGTTTTTCACTCTCCGCGACCAATAAGCAACATGAGCGGTTGCGCGGAAAGCTGCTCGGTCAGCCGGCCATCGACGCGCTGTTAACCTTCCGCGATCCGGAGGAAGATTGATTCCCTTTACCAAGGCTCACGCTTGCGGCAATGATTTTTTAATTGTGACCGAAGAGGCGGCGGCGGACTACGACCGGGTGAATCTGGCGCGCCGGCTTTGCGCGCGTTCGACCGGCATCGGCGCCGACGGCATCGAGTATTTCGCCTGGACGGGGCCGAAATCGGGCAGAATTCGCCTGCACAACGCCGACGGCTTCAGCGCCGAGATCAGCGGCAACGGCACGCGCTGCGTAGCCGCATGGATGACGCTGGAGCGTGACTTTCATCCCGGCGACGAGCTGCACATCGAGACCGATGCGGGATTGCGCATCTGCCGCGTGAACGCGGTGAGGACGGACGGCGAGTTTACCGTGGAAGTGACTGCCGGCATGGGCATTCCATTGTTTGCGCCGCGAACTGTTTCGTTGGCCAATGGGATTGCGGTTGCGGGCGTGGAGGTTTCCATCGGCAATCCGCACTTCGTCGTGGTGGTGGAGAACGCGGAGTTTGCCGTGGTCGCTCAGAGCTGGCTGGAGATCGGCGCGGCCCTCTGTGTTCACCACGATTTTCCTCTGCAGTCGAACGTGGAATTTCTTCGCATCATCAGTCCCACGGAGATTGAGATTCGCATCTACGAGCGCGGTGTGGGGCCAACATCCTCATCGGGCACCGGCAGTTTGGCCGCGGCTACGGCGGCGCTGGCGTTGCACGGCTGCCAGTCTCCGCTCACCGTGGTTGCTCCCGGCGGCGCGCAGACAGTTGAGTGGGAGGGCCAGGGCACGGAACTCAGGCTCACCGGGCCGGCGGCTCTGATTGCTCGCGGCGAGGCCTGGCCGGCATGATCTTTACGTTCTTATTCATGGCCACCATGGTCGTCACCGGCATTCCCACGGCGATTCTGTTTATTCCCTGGTGCTGGCTGACGGGCAATGTGCTGCCGCTTTACAAGGGCACGCGCTTCATGCTCTCCAGCAGTTGCTGGATGGCCGGTGTGCGCTTTCACGTTGAAGGGATGGAGAACATACCCAAAGACCGGGCGTGCATCTTCATGTCCAATCACGTCTCCAACCTGGACCCTCCCGCGCTGATCTCGTTGATTCCGGGGCGCACTTCGGCCTTCATGAAACGCTCGCTGATGAACCTGCCCATCCTGGGAACCGGCTTCCGGCAGGGTGACTTCATCGCCGTGGACCGCTCCGGCAACCCCGCCGCCGCGCAGGAGAGCGTAGAAGCGGCAAAGCTCGTTCTGGCCAAGGGCGTGCACATGACCACCTTTGTGGAAGGCACCCGTTCGCCGGACGGCCGCATGCTGCCCTTCAAGAAAGGACCATTTTTTCTGGCCATGGGCTCCGGCGCGCCGTGCATCCCGGTCTCCATCTCTGGCACGGAGAGCATCCAGGGCAAAGGAAGCCTGCGAATCCATCCCGGTACGGCGCACGTGATCTTTCATCCGCCCATTGACCCGGCGCGCTTTGCCACGCGCGAGGAGCTGATGCAGGCGGTTCGCGAGGCTATCGCCTCCGGGCTGCCGGAGTGGATGCGAACGTAGAATTGGTCGCAAGAATCGGATGATGAAGGGGTGCGGCATTAACCCTTTGCAATGTGCTTCATGAAGTTGCTTTGTATCAGGGCACGACTTTAGTCGTGCCGTAAGCCGGAGGGAGGCGGGGGTTTTAACCCCCGCGGAATGCAAAGCACATCGACGAGGGCTTTAGCCCCGGAGAAATACTTCCTCCGCAACAGAACTTCAGCCTCATGACGGAACTTTCATGATCGTCTCGCTCCTCGTATTCGTTGTGATTGTCGCTTTGAGCATTCCCTCGGCGGTGATCTTCATTCCGCTGGCTGCTGTTACAGGCGACATAAGGCCGCTCTACAAGGTGACCTGCCTGATCGTCAGTGCCGGCTACCGTGTGGCCGGAATACATATCAAAGTTGCCGGGCGGGAGCTGGTTCCCGCAGGCCGGGCGTGCGTCTTCATGGCTAACCACGTTTCCAATCTGGACGCGCCGGCTCTGATCTCGCGGCTGCCGGGGCGCACCTCCGCCTTTACCAAACGCTCTGTCTTCAAGCTTCCCCTCTTCGGCTACTGCCTCAAGATGGCCGAGTATATTCCCGTGGATCGCGTTGGAAATATGGCCAGCGCGCAAGCGAGCGTGAACACGGCAACGCGGCTGCTGGCCAAGGGCCTCCACATCACCACTTTTGTTGAGGGCACGCGTTCCAGGGATGGCCGCATGCAGCCCTTCAAGAAAGGCCCGTTCTATCTCGCCATGCAATCCGGCGCGCCATGCATTCCGGTCTCCATCTACGGTACTGAAACCATGATGGCCAAGGGCAGCTTTGCCATCAAGCCGGGAACGGCGCACATCATCTTTCACGCGCCCTTGTATCCGCGTGATTATGCTACGCGCGAGGAGCTGTCGCAAGCCGTGCGGGCCGTGATTGCCTCGGGGTTGCCGGAGTGGATGCGGAACTGATTAGCTGCACAGAGCCTTCTTCCGCGCCTTATTTCTGGCGCGGCGAGCCGAAGTCAGTTGGCCGCACCGCAGGTGCCTACGGCTGCACAATCGCATTGTATCCGTCGTTCAGCAGCTTCTGGCTCATGGCGTTGGCGTCGTTGCGGTTGCTGAACGGGCCGATGCGCACGTGATACTGGTTGTCGTCGGCGTAACGGCTAACGGTGGCCGTGTAGCCGCGCTTGCGCAGCGCGCCCACCAGCACATCAGCGTCCTCCTTGCTGGAGACGATGGCGATCTGGACCATCAGCGCCTGCGCTGGTACAGTCGCTGGCTCGGCTTTGATCGCCGGGGCCGGGAGCGCCGGGGCGGGTTGCGGCTTCTGAGGAATGTTCTGCGGGGAGGTGGCGTGCTTGGGAAGGGAACCGGCGGCTTGCGAAACGGCGCCGGGCTGCTGGTTTGTGGCCGAGGATTTGCGGGCATCGCGGCTGCCCATCGAGTAGCCCACGCCGAAGCACAGGCCGCAGAGCAGCAGCAAAACAAAAAAGAGGCCCACCAACATTATTGGTCCCAGCGTCAGCACGGTGTCTGGCGGGTATACGGCCCGCCGAAACTCTTCCGGGTTAAAGTCTTCGACCATTCCCGCCCTCTGGCTTACGAAATTGTCATGTTGACTGACCCGTTTAAGTGCGGGCCGCCTGCCAATGCAATGCCATCACGATTTCTCCGCCGTCACGATGCCGTGCGTGCCGTTAATGTGACCAACTATTGCCCCGTTCGTATCCGCGAAGTAAAGCTGTTCCAGGCCACGCGCATCCCTGTGATCGTTCATCAAAAAACCATAGTTTAAAAGAAAGGACTCCACCTGGCCGGGTTCCAGCCCAAAGTGCCACTTCTCATTCACTTTTTCCACCGCCCGCGTGGCCGCCGCTTCGCCGTAGTCCGTCCTGTTTCCTCGAAGCACCGCGGCACGCACATAGTCGAAGACGGCAAGACTTCCCTTGCCGCCAAGTGCCTGGAGGGTTCGAAAGGTAGAGTCGACCGATGCAGGCAATAGATACATCAAAACCCCTTCGAGGATAAAAAGACAGCGCTCTCCGCCGCGAAATCCGGATTGACTCAGTTTTTCGTGAATGGATTGCTTATCGAAGTCAATGGCAACAAACTTCAGGTTGGGCGGAACTTCCAGTCCGCGCTGTCGATACCGTTCAATTTTCGCGGCCTGGGTGATCGGAACGTCGAGTTCGAACACCTGCGTGCTTCCCAATGCGGTCTGGAAACGCACTGCACGTGTGTCGAATCCTGCGCCAAAAAGAACGATTTGCTCAAAGCGATCGTCGAGGGCCTTATGGAATGCCGCATCCATGTACCTGGTCCGCGCGATAACGTACTCATACATTCCTCTTGCGGCAAGGCAGCGCCGGAAAACAGCCCTGCCGATTTGCATGCGCAGGAGCATCAGGACTGGCGAGGGAATCAGTTTCGCCGCAATGTAGTCATCACTTCGGTAATACGGATCAACCTCCAGCGACGAAGCCGCGCGAGACATGCATGTCCACTCCGCTGTGCGCGAGGTCCTGGTGTGAATGCGCTTTACATCTGACTCGCTTTTCATGACGTCGGATCCTTCGGGTTCGATAGAAGGATGTCCTGCGCGTAACGGAAAGTTGGTTGCTTGGTGTAAAAGAAATCCACGGTCCCGGGTGCCCATGTCCGAAAATCTGGACGCAGGCACCCAACAATTGAGATGCATTTAGTGGGGCCAACCCCGCTAACTCCGCTTTCCTTCCTTTTCCACTTCCGGCTTGGTGGGGATCGACGCGCCCAGCTTGTTGAACAGCGTCATCATCTCCAACGGCAGCGGGAAGATGATGGTGGTGTTCTTCTCCACGCCGATTTCGGTCAGCGTTTGCAGGTAGCGCAACTGCAGCGTCATCGGCTCGGTGGCCAGCAAATGCGCGGCGTCCACCAGCTTCTGCGCGGCGTTGAACTCGCCCTCGGCGTGGATGATCTTGGACCGCTTTTCGCGCTCTGCCTCGGCCTGCTTGGCCATGGCGCGCTGCATCTGATCGGGCAGGTCCACCTGCTTCACTTCCACCGAGATGACCTTCACCCCGAAAGGCTCGGTGCGCTGGTCGATGATGGACTGGATGCGCAGGTTCAGCTTGTCGCGATGGCTGAGCAACTCGTCCAGCTCCACCTCGCCCAGCACCGTGCGCAGAGTGGTCTGCGCCAGTTGCGAGGTCTGGTAGACGTAGTTGGCCACCTTGATGGCGGCGTCGTTGGGGCTGACCACGTAGAGCGTGACCACGGCGTTCACCTTGATGGTGACGTTGTCGCGTGTGATCACGTCCTGGGGAGGAACTTCGAGCACATCCTGGCGCAGCGAAATGCGCACCATCTGCTGAATGGGCCGGAAGACAAAGATAATGCCAGGCCCGTAGGGCTTTTCCGAGACGCGTCCCAGGGTGAAGATCACCCCGCGCTCGTACTCGCGCAGAATCTTAATGCAATTGAGTACGTACAGGACGACGATGGTTACGAAGATCAGAATCGGTGTACTTGCTTCCATTGGAATTCCCTCTCTTACGACGGATTGTACTCCTTAACCATGAACCTGCGGCGGCCTTTGCGGCTGAGCCGGCTCCACGTGAAGCAGGTAATTATCCAGGCCGACGATGCGCAACGCCGCGCCGGCCGGCACGGGTTCTGTGGAAACGGCGCGCCAGATTTCGCCCTCGACAAGAACGTGACCCTCGGGGGTAAGCGGCTCCATGGCCCGGGCGCTGCTGCCCACCAGGGCCGGTGGGCCAAGGCGGGATTTTATGCGGCTGGAGCGCCACACCAGGCCAACCAGTAAGACGGTAATGCTGCCGAAGGCGGCACTGACCGCCAGAGCCACCCAGGGACTGACGGCCATCTCCGGAACCGGCGCCGCGACCAGTGTCAGCGTTCCAAAGGCGAGGCAGGCGATCCCGGCGATAGCCAGCGCGCCGTGGCCGCCAAACTTGGCCTCCAGCAGCAGCAGAACCAGCGCCGCTGCCAGCAGCAGAACCGAGGTGAATCGAATGGGCAGCAGGTTCAACCCAAAGATGGCCAGCAGCACCATCAGCGTGCCCAGCGCGCCGGGGACGATGGTGCCTGGGGCGTTGAATTCGAGATAGATCAGCAGCGCGCCGCCCACCAGGAAGAGCAGAGCGATGTTGGGATTGACCAGCCAGCCCAGCAACTCTTCGCGCAGAGTGGGCTTGAACTCTTCGATGCGCGCATTGGCCAGGTGAAGCGTGAGTTTGTTGCCGTCAATGCGGGTGATCTCGCGGCCATCGAGGGCCTTGAGCAGCTCCCAGTCGTTGGGGGCAGTCAGGTCAATCAGGTGCTGGTCCAGCGCCTCCTGCGCGGTATAAGAGTGCGATGAATGTACAGCGGCCTCGGCGGCTTCAGCGTTCCTGTTGCGTTTTGTCACGTAGGAGCGCAGAAAGGCCGCCGCGTCGTTTTCGATCTTCTGGTTCATGGTGGCGTCGGGCTGGGGGCCGAACTCCATCACCGGGTGTGCCGCTCCGGCGTTGGTGCCGGGCGCCATGGCGGCGATGTCCGCCGATTCGAGCAGGAAAAATCCCGCCGACCCGGCGCGCGCTCCCGCCGGAGCCACGTAGACAATGATCGGAACCTTAGAGCCGAGAATCGCCCCGGCCATGCTGCGGGTCGTGTCGAGCAGTCCGCCGGGGGTGTCCAGCTCGATCAGCAAAACCTGTGCCCCGTCGGAGTTGGCGCGGGCAATGGCCCTCTCCAGCTCGCCTTGCGTGACCGGCTGAATGGTATCCGCGAGGACGAATTTGTCGACAACAGGATTTTGGAGCAGCGGCTGCTGGGCGCAGACCGGCGCGCTTAGCCCACAGGCCGCAATCAAACCCATCACTACCGCAAACCCGCGTACACGCTGCATCATGTGTGCTCCTTCAGGGCATGTTTGAATCAACTTACTTCTTCAGCCCCCCCTTGACCGCAATCTGCCGCCTGAGTTCCAGCGCCGGCTTGCTCTGAGGGTCGATTCTCAAGGCCGCTTCAACATTTTGTTTCGCCTCGTACAGGTGGTTGGCAGCCAGGTCCAGCCGCACCAGCACCAGGTACGCATTCACCGAGGGCATCAGTTCCAGCGATGTGACCGCCTCTTTGCGGGCGGCCTGCGCGTCGCCGGTGCGCTCGCGAACCTCGGCCAGGCCGGCGTGAGCCGCAACCGCCTTGGGGTCGATGGCCAGGGCGGCGAGATAGAGCCGTTCAGCCTCCAGCAGCAGACCGTGGTCCAGGTATTCATCAGCCTGGACGGAGAGCTTTTCAGCGCGCTCCAGCGGCGGAAGCGCGCTTAGCCGGGAGCTGTTGGTCTTATCCAGCATAAGGGCAGCCTGGCGGAAGGCGACTTCGTCGAAGGAGCGTTGGATGCGCTCCAGCGGATCGGCCTTGGCGCCGGCTTCCTCCTCCGCCTCATCCGAATCTCTGGAACCGGCTGCCGGCTGTGCAGCAGGCGTCTTCACTGCTCCGGGCGCGGCTTGTCCGGATTTGTTTGGCTTTGTCCAGGCTGTCTGCACCGCCAGTGCCTCGCTGTCGTTGGGGCGCAACCGCAGACACTGGGCCAGCTCGGTCAATGCTTCGTCGGTGTCGCCATGGCGCTTCAGGCTGACGGCCAGGCTGAAGTGATAGTCGGCTCCATTGGGGTCGGCGTCTACTGCCTGGCGAAAGAGCGGAATGCCGTTCTTGCCCTGGCGAGCCAGCGCGACTCCCTGATTGTTCAACACCTCGGCCAGCGGCAGTACGCGGGCCACGCCGGCAAAGGCCTCTTCGGCGCGGGCGTAGTTGCCGGAAAAAAGCAGCGAAAGGCCGCGGTAGAAGCCGGCCTCAAGAGCTTCGTCGGCGTCGGCGCCGTTGACCCCCACCTTGGCAAAAGCCTCCGCCGCCTGCTCGTACTGCTGGCTGGCGTATTCTTCGCGCCCCAGCGCCATCCAGGCCGGCGAGAACTTCGAACTGAGCAGGACAGATTGATTGAGATGACGCAAGCGCTCCTGTTGGTCGGGCTCGGTAATGCCGCGAATGTACTGCTCGAAGGCGTCCAGGCGCAGGCCGGAGCCGGCGGCCACGAACGTATCCTGGGTGACTTTAAAGCCGGGATCAATCTGTCGCGCCAGCTTCCAGGCCAGCGAGTCGAAGACCGCGATCATCTCGCGCATCTCGCCGCGAGCGGTGACCGGCTTACTCATGCGCAGATGGGTCACGTCCACCAGCTGCGCCTCGGCCACGATACCGGCGCCGTCCGTCACGTAGCTGCCCACGATGATCGAATCGGCGTCCAGCGTCTCAGCCAGCTTGATTGAACTGGCCCGCGAGGGATGAAAGCCCTGTGGCAGCCCCAGGTGATCCAGCGCGTAGATGCGATCCGCGCGATTCATGGAATTGAAACCCGCCGACGCCAGGCGGTTGCTGAGTATCTCCGCCGCGGCTTCGCGTATCCATTCCAGGCTGGGCTGCCCGGTGCGGTTGTCAAAGGGCAGTACCAGCAAGACGCGGCTGCCAGAGGCGGGGCCGGTCTCAGCGTCCGTCTGCGCACCGGCACAAACCGTACAGCAGAGGGCCAGCACAAGGCCCAATCCCACGAGCCGCCCGGACTGGCCTGAACGAGATGAAGGAAAGGTATGCACAACAGGCTGATTATAGGCGTTGCGGACTGCCGGCGGGAGGGGGTGAGCGGGGGCGGCCCTGGCAAATGTGGCAAATCTTCGGAGAATACTCCGCAAGGCACGTCCCGGAAGGCTGTCCGCACATTCTGCTAGAAATTAGAAAACTTTAAGCCAAACTGAGATGCTTCGCTCCACCTTTCCGCCTTTAGAACCCAATATTTGGAACAATTAATAGCTTATACAAAAGTAATCTTTTGAATCCCTAATTCATGACGATTTCTTCATTAAGGCAGCCATTATATGCCGCCCTAAGGAGTTGCTAATGCTAAGCGCGCGTTCGGTCCTGCGAGGTTTGACCATGGTCTTTCCGGTGACCCTGGCTTTGGCATGGACGCCGGCAGCGTTGGCAGCGGCCCCCGCACTCCTCAGTCTGAGTCCCGCTTCAGTCACCTCCGGCGGCCCGGCCTTCACGCTGACCATCGATGGAATAAACTTTACGTCCGATTCGACCGTGATTTGGGACGCAGTCGAGCTGACAACGGCCTATTCGAGCGCCACGGAACTCTCAGCGGTTGTTCCCGCCAGCTTGATTGCCAGCGCCGGTGCAGCCAGCATCACGGTGACTACTGCCGGCAACGTCTCCTCTGGCATTTCTTTTACCATCAATCCGCCCGCGCCTTCCATCTCAGGCCTGAGTCCGGCAATGGCGGTGGTGAACCAGGCCTCGGTTCCCGCCAGCCTGGTCACTGCCACTCCATCAATCAATGTCCCCGTCGCCACGGCCATCGGAGTTTCATCCCGCTCCGCGCTTGACGCCAATCCGCCCGCGCCCACAATCTCCAGCCTGAGTCCGGCAATGGCGGTGGTGAAGCAGGCCTCGGTTCCCGCCAGCCTGGTCACTGTCACTCCATCAATCAAAGCCACAGTCCCCATGGCCGTCGGATTTTCATTCCAATCCGGACTTGAATCCAGTCCGCCCTTGCCCACAATCACCAGCCTCAGTCCGAGCGGGGGCAATGCCGGCATGGGCGCCTTCATACTGACTGTCGTAGGAACAAACTTCTCTTCGAATCCGACGATCTATTGGGGAAATACGCCGCTGATCACAATCGTTCTGCAATCGACCATAGTCCAGGCATCGATCCCGGCCATCTCGGTTGCAACCGCCGGCGCGGTTAGCATCACAGTGTCCACGTCCGCGGGAACATCGTCTCCGGTTATCTTCAACATCTCTCCTCCGTTCCCCGTGATCACCAGCATAAGCCCAGCTTCAGTCGCTGCCGGTGGCGCCCAATTCACACTGACCATCAACGGAACCGGCTTCAGCTCGATCTCCGCCGTCTTTTTTGGGTCCTGTTGCCTGCTGAATCCAACCTATGCCAGCGCTACGCAGTTGAAGATTACGATCCCGGCTTACCTGATCGCCACCGCGGGGATAACCGATATTGTGGTCTACACCCCCTACGTCGGTTTTTCAAGTGCGGTCTTGTACACTGTCAACCCGTCGCCGCCCGCCATCAACAGCCTCACTCCCTCTTCGGTCACCGCCGGTGGCGCGGGGTTCATGATGAACATCACGGGCACGGCCTTCACCCCAGGCGCAACCTCCATGTGGGGCACAACCTCCATTGGAACCATCTACATTAGCCCGACACAGTTGATACTTGCTGTTCCGGCCAGTCTGATTGAATTCTCCGGCGCCGGCAGCGTCACGGTCACCACGGCGGCAGGCACATCGTCCCCGGCCACATTCACCATCAACCCGGCGCCGCCGGCCATCAGCGGTTTCAGCCCCGCCGTAACCACGGCCGGCAACCCTGCCTTCACATTGACGATCAGCGGAGAGAACTTCACCTCGTCCTCTATCGTGAACTGGGGATCGACCGCACTGACGACGGGCTATATCAGTCAGACAAAACTGACGGCCTTGGTCCCCGCCTACCTGATTGCCAGCGCCGGTGCGGGTAGTGTCTCGGTCACTACGCCGATAGGTACAACGGCCTTGTATCCCTTCACCATCAACCCGGCGGTCAAAATTACGACTGTGACGCTGCCGTCCGGAAACGCCGGAAATGCCTACACCGGGGCCATCAATGTCACGGGCGGCTCCCCAGGATACGCATGGACGGTTACCGGCCTGCCCAGCAGCATGTCTTTTCCCAATACGAGCGATAGCACGCTCAACATCACCGGAACGCCTGCATCGTCCGGCGTGATTACCTTCCAGGTCTCGGTACAAGACACTGTTGGTTCTGCCGCCGGCCCGGTAACCTACACCATCAATATCGCCGCCGGCCCAGGCAGCGCCAGCAACGAAAGCCTTAAAGGCAGCTATGTCTGCCTGCTTCAGGGATCGATCGACACGGATGGCACGCGCTGGGCCACTCTGACCAGCTTTCAGGCCGATGGCCTGGGGAACTTCACCGGCGGAATCTTTGACACCAATAGCTATGACATCGGCACGGGTTCAGGCGTCATGACCGGCAGCTACAACATCGGCGCGGACAACAACGGCATGGCGTCCATTCACACCATTCTGACCAGCGGAGCCGCCGGTATTCAGACTACGCAGTGGGCGATTGCGCTCAGCGGCGCCGCTCAACCAGCGCAGCAATTCCGCATGATTGAAGCCGATGACCTGGGTACATTGCCCTCCTACCAGCAAGGCACGGCCAACTGCTACCTCGCTACGCCCAGCGCCTTTACAGCCAGCACCATCAGCGGCAATTACTTCGTCATCGGCCTCGACGGCGAGGACAACGACGGCAACATGAAGGCCACGGCAGGATTCTTCCACGCCTCCGTAGGAGTGAGCGCGAACGGCTATATCGACATGGCCCAGGGTGGCAACGCAACCGTCCAGTCCGCCTCTTTCACCGCCACCTACGCCGCGCCGGACCCCGTCTCGGGCCGCTTCACAATGGCCCTCAACGGCGCCGGAAGTTCCACCGGCTACACCATCTACATCATCGATGCCAACCGCATGTTCATCCTGGATAACACCTCGGATGACGGCGAGCAGGCAGGCAACATGCGCGTCCAGCCGCATAACTCGCCTTCAGGACCGATCGTCACCGGCCCCTTCGTCCTCTATCTGCGCGGAGCCGAATTCAACTCCAGCGGCAATGTGCCGTCAGGATTTTACGCCGATGTCTTGCAGGGCACGGGCGACGGCGCGGGAAACATTACGATTAACCAGAGCTACAAGGACGACGCCGGCGTCTACTCGGCCGGCAACTCGAACGGCGGCCCGGTCGCTCTCACCTTTTTTCCCGCCCATCCCGGCCGCGCTTCCTTTCAATCGGCTAGCGGAACAATCTATCTCTACCTGTTTAATAACAACAGTGCCTTTGAAATGGGCGTAGGTGACAATGGTTCCCTGGATTCGGGTTGGCTGGAATCGCAATCGGCGCCGCCAGTGGTTCACACAGGGCCGTCCAGCTTTTCCTACGCGGCTCTGGCCGGCAATTATCTGTCCGGCGATTTGCCTCAATTGAATATCGAGCCGAGCAGCAATGTGGGAGTACTCGGCTTGACCAGCAGCGGAGTGATCAACGCCGCCCTTACCACCACCAGCCGGGGAAACTTGGCCTGGGATCAATCCACCAGCATGACCTTCGGTTGGGATGCAAAGGTTTTAGGCACGGGCGCCTTCTTTGTCACCAATGGAGCGCAGGAAATCGCCAGTTGCGTGGTCATCACTACAACCAAGTTCGTTTGCACACCGCAGGGCGACCCGGCGCCCAGCATAGAGGTCATAGAGCAGTAGCGATCCGAGCCTTCCACAAATCTCCCGTGCCCCATCCTTTCCGCGCATTTTGTCGAAAGGGTGGGTGGCTGTAGATGCTCAAGACGTTGTTCCATCGCGGGTGGCCCACATCTCGAATTTGAGATGTGGGAGCCGATGTACCATAACCTGCCCTCTTGCGCCTCGTCTATTTCTTCTTCCCTGGCAGCATGGCCTTGAGCCTGTCCATCAAGCTGGGCTTGGCTGCTGGAGTTGCTGCCGCAGGCTTGGCTGCCGGGACGCCTGCCGCAGGCTTGGCCGCCGGAGCCGGGGCCGG
>Ga0326727_10013059_pt1 | contig 18629 bp, 22 predicted proteins | sample MB2enrmetagenome_FD_207643 | JGI IMG/M metagenome (GOLD analysis project Ga0326727, IMG submission 207643) | Lab enriched peat soil microbial communities from McLean, Ithaca, NY, United States - MB29MY | ecosystem: Environmental > Terrestrial > Soil > Wetlands > Peat | place: USA: New York...
GCGAACCTGTTGCTGAAGGGCTGAAGAGTGCGATCGATGCGGGCAAGGAAAAGCGGGGATTGACCTAGTTTATCCTATATGATATACACTTTTTCGACGGCACCGAGTCATGTTCCGAGAACTCCTCAAAAGCCCAGGGAGTCTCGAATCCGGATATGAGGATTGAGTATTATGAATCCTACAGTTGCACCCTTGAAGATTGACGAGGAGAAGGTCGCGGTGGTAACCGGAGCCAGCAAAGGTGTCGGCCGCGGCGTCGCCTTCGCGCTTGCCCAAGTCGGCTTCGACGTCGCCGTAAACTATCGTGGAGACCAGAAGGGGGCTGAAGAGACCGCCGAAAAGATTCGCGCGATGGGAAGGAACGCCGTTGTGGTCCAGGCTGATGTCGGCCTCAAGCCGGAAGTGGACCGCATGTTCGATCTGATCCTAGAAAGACTAGGAACGCCAGCGGTTCTAGTCAACAACGCGGGAGTCCAGACTTGGAAGCCTCTCTTAGATCTGACCGAGGATGAATGGGATCGAGTGCTCCGCACCAATCTGAAAGGGACCTTCCTCTGCAGCCAACGCGCCGCCCGGCATATGGCCAAGAAGCGCCGGGGCCGGATCATCAATATTGGCTCGGGCTGCAATAAGGCGCCCTTCCCCAACTTGGTCGATTACACGAGCAGCAAAGGCGGGGTCGAGATGTTCACGCGTGTGGCGGCCGTGGAATTAGGCTACTACGGAATCACGGTGAACTGCGTGGCTCCTGGCATGATCGAAATTGAGCGCACCCGGGCCGAATCTCCCGACTACGCGGGGACCTGGGCGCCGCTGACGCCCTTGCGGCGAATCGGACAGGCAGCCGACGTAGCGGCCGTAGTCACCTTTCTGGCGTCTCCGCAAGCCGAGTTTATCAACGGGCAGACGATCTATGTGGACGGGGGACTGCTTTCACAGGTTCCTTGGCCGTACCCCGTCGAACGCGGAAAGGTATGACATGGCGATCATTTCCTCACCTCGAACGATCGGTATTTGTGGCATTGGGCAGATAGGGCTGGCCCTGGGACTGGCCTGCTGGCGGTCCGGCTATCGAGTTTGGTTGTATGGCCGCAACCCGCAGAAACTGGAGAAAGCGCGCCAAGATCTCCTGAGGATGGACCGCTGGATGGCCTCCGAGTTCCCAGAAGAGCAGCCCTGTTACGGCGAACTCAACTACACCTCCGACTTGGCCCCACTTGACGGGCAGGCCGAGTTGGTTGTGGAAGGCATCGCCGAAGATATGGCCGTCAAGGTGAAGTTGTGGCAGTCGCTCGGGAGCGTGGCGTCGCGTGGGGGGATTCTCTGTAGCAGCACCTCCGGCCTCAGCATTTCTGAAATGGGCAGGCAGTGCGGCTTGCCCGCTCAAGTCATCGGCACGCATTTCTGGAATCCGCCGCATCTGATGCCGTTGGTTGAGGTGGTGGCCGGGTCAGGCACTGCCGAGGAGACCATGCAAGCGACCCTGCGGTTCTGCCGGAGCATTGGCAAGCAAGCCGTGCGCGTAAACATCGATGCCCCGGGCTTCATCGGCAATCGCATGTTGCATGCGCTCTGGCGCGAGGCTATTGAAATCGTCGAGCGCGGCATCGCCTCGGTGGAAGACGTCGACACGGTCGCCAAAATGACTTTTGGCCTCCGTCTGCCGGCGGTAGGCCCTTTGGAGAATATGGACCTCGTGGGCCTGGACCTGATTTATACGATTCATCGCAATCTGCTCGCGGACCTGGCGGCAAATTGTGGCCCGGGCCAGTTGCTGGAAAAGATGGTTCAGAGAGGTCAGCTGGGCATGAAGAGTGGTTGGGGCTTCTACGATTGGCGCCAACGAGAGCCTGCGGCTTTGATCGAGGCCCGCGACCGCCAGATCGCGCGTGAATTGAAGAGGTTATGGCAGGTAAGGAGGCCGTAGCAGCTCTCAGGCGGCAAGATCGCTGCCAAAAACCTCAGGATTCGCCACAAACTGCGGGCGTTCACCCCTGAGGACCTGGAGCACTTGGCGGGCCACTAGTTCCGCCATTCTCTCCATCGATGCTTCAGTCGAGCTGCCGACGTGGGGCGAGAATAAAGTTCGGGGGGCCGACATCAACGGATGGTCCAAAGGGGGCGGCTCCTTTTCGAAAACGTCAAGTGCCGCGCCTCGAAGCTGTCCGCGGCAGAGTGCCTCAGCCAGGGCGATGGTGTCCACTACCGCACCGCGCGCCGCGTTGACCAGCATAGCCGACGGTTTCATCAAGCGGAGCGTCTCCGCGTCGATCAAGTGGAAAGTCTCGGCCGTGGACGGCAGATGCAAGGTCACGAAGTCAGCTTGCTCCAACAGCTCTTGTAAAGAATGAACCAGGCTAAGGTCCGCCTGGGGAGGTTGTTCTTCCACGTAGGGGTCGTAGGCGATGATCCGCATCCCAAGCCCTTTGCGGCAAATCTCCGCCACCCGCGCGCCGATAGCGCCAAGTCCTATGATCCCCAGCGTCTTCTGGCAGAGCTCGGCGCCCTGAAGTGAACTGCGCTGCTTGAAACGCCCTTCGCGAACCATCTTGTCGCCTGTCAATGTCTGCCGCGCCAGGGCCAGCATCATCTGCACCGTGTGTTCTGCCACTGCGTTGGCCATGGTCAGGGCGCTCGGTGTGAACACCACCGGAATCCCTCTTCCCGTGGCTGCCTTAAGATCCACGTTGTCGAGGCCCGCTCCGTGGCGCCCAATGACTTTGAGCTTCAAAGCCGTCGACAGCAATCCCGCCGTGATCTTGCATAAGCGCACGATGACAGCGTCCGCAGCTCGCAATTGATCGTCGGAATACGTTTGGCCTTGCCGCCAGGGTGCGCACACGTCGCAGGGTTTCTCGAGGAGTTGAAGGCCCACATCCGCAATGCGTTCTGTTACCAGGACAAGAGGTTTTTCCGCCACTCGAGCTACTCCTTGACGGCCTTCAGGAATGCCCGCGACCCTGCGGCCATGAAGTGGATGGTGTGGGTGGCAAGATAGCGCACGCCCATGCTGATGTACCGCCGAGCACCGTCCGGGTCGGTGGAAATGATTCCCGCCACTTTTCCCGCGCGCACGATAGCCGTAATGGCATCATCCACTGTCTTCTTCAGCTCGGCATCGACGGTTCCGGGCTTGCCCATGCTGTTTGACAGGTCCACAGGTCCTATGTAGTAAACGTCGATGCCTTCAATCGTGAGCAAGTGGTCCAAATTATGAATCGCCTCGATGTCCTCAATGTGGGCGATGACCATGATTTCTTCGTTGGCCATGCGACAGTAGTCACTCAATTTCTCACGCAGGCCATAGGTCGCTGCCCGTACCCCCGCCAGACCCCTGTTCCCACAGGGGGCGTATCTGCACAGGGCCGCAGCTTTGCGCGCGTCTTCGACAGTATTCACATTGGGAATGTGCACTCCCATGGCGCCGACATCCAGGGCATGCAGAATGCCGTGGGGATAAAGATAAGGAACCCGCGCGAAAGGGGTACAGCCTGCGAGTTCGCAGGCGCGGATCATATCTTCGGCAGTTTCGGTGGTTATCGGACCGTGCTCTTGATCGATCACGACAAAATCAAAGCCGCAAAGACCCACCAACTCCGTGAGTTTGGCGGAAGGGACATAAACAAAGCTGCCCACCACCACTTCACCTCGGCTCAGTTTGGCCTTTACTTGGTTAGGCTGCACCAGCGCACCTCCTGTTGCAGTGGCATAGGCCTGGTTTGTCTTCCACCCAGCAAATCTACTATATAATATAGGATATTGTCAAGCTAATTCTCCCGCACATCGCCCTCAGGCCCGCAATGGATAGCGCCCGCATTCGCGCACGGTCTCGAACATCGCCAGGATGTTCTCCACCGGTGTGCGTGCCTGGATATTGTGGACTGCCGCAAAAACGAAGCCCCCACCCGAGCCGAAGCTCTTGATCCGCTCTCGCACTTCTCGGCGCACCTCGTCAGGAGTGCCAAAGGGAAGGGTCCGTTGCGTATCTACCCCGCCACCCCAGAACGTCAATCGCTGGCCGAACTCCGCCTTCAACTCCACCGGATTCATCCGCTCCGCAGAGCACTGGACCGGGTTCAGGATGTCAAATCCCGCCGCAATGAAATCGTCGAGCAAGGCGCGAACTGAACCGCAGGAGTGGATCAACGATTTCCAGGAAGTGTGCTCATGAATCCAATTATTGATCCGCCGGTGAAAGGGTTGATATAGATGGCGGTATGACCCCGGCGAAATGAAAGGTCCATTCTGCATTCCGAAATCCGTGCCGGTCGTCCAGACTGCTGCGATACGATTGCCGACCGCGTCATAAATTCTGGCGAGATTCGCCAAGGCGATTTCACATTGTTGCTCGAAGACTTCGCGGACAAAACCCGGGTGACTGGCAGTGGTGATATACCATTCCTCGATGTCCCGGATTCCCTTGGGGTACTTGATCCAAGGTACGGGAACCAGAGCGATATCGCCGAAAGCAGTGCCAGGAAGGCCTGCAAAAATCGCCTTATCAGTGTTGGTATGCAGTTGTTTCGCTTCACGCCTGAAATGCTCGAGGTCTTCTGTGGAGATCGGGCCGAACTCCTGAAGGTTGTCTTCCACCTTCATTTTTCTCTCGTTCAAGGGTGGCTGCCGCACGATGGTGTCAAAAAAATAACCACCCTTGGGCATCAGGCCGCTAGGCGGCGCTGAACGATCACCTTCGGGGTACATCAAGACTTCACCGTTAGGCCCTGGCTCGATGTTGAAATCGCCTGGCACCAGCATGGGGACCCCATCGAAAAACGTCCAAGGTTTCCAGCCCTCGTTCTTGTAGCCAAACAGAGTCTTTGGTCCACTCAGATTGATTACATCAGTGCCAAGAGCCTCCATGAGGTCAAGCTTGATCTCCCCTAACATTTGGTAAGGCTCAATGACTTTGACGGGTGTGCCCGGCTTATCTAAACCCAAGGCTTGGCGCAACCAATACACGGTGCTAACGTGCATTCCGGTTCCCAAGCTGCCTCCCAGGTCCACCGGGATCCGGTCGGCTTCTTGGTGGTTTAATGCCAGATTGACGCATTCACGTGATGGCAGCATGTCCACAACGCCTTTCTATGCCCTATGCATTGGCCAGTCGCGAACCACTTGCTTCGGAGGAGCCGCAGCTACCCCTGCCAACCCACCTGCCACAATCAGGTTCTGCCCTGTCATCCACGCGCTCTGGTCCGAGGCGAGGAAGAGAACGGCCTTGGCGATGTCCTCAGGCTTCCCCCAGCGACCCAGCGGGATGGAAGCTCGCACTTTTTCTACCATTACTTCTCGCGTTATGCCCAGCGTGGCCGCGCGCTGGGGCATGACGGTGTCGTGAAACTCGGTGGCAACCGGGCCAGGACTGATCGCATTAACATTGACTCCGAAAGGTGCAAGCTCGACCGCTAAGGTTTGCGTCAGACTTATAACGCCCGCCTTGGCCACATTGTACGACACTGATAGCGCCGCGGGACTGACGGCATTGAGGGAGGCAATATTAATGATCTTCCCCGATTCCTGACGGGCCATGAGTACCCCTACTTCCCGGCAACAGAAAAACACGCCGCGCAGATTGACGTCGATGACCCTGTCCCACTCCGGCGTGGATAGGTGAATGAAAGGTACCACGTTGGGCGGCGCGCCGGCACAATTGACGAGGACATCAATGCGGCCGTGTTTGTTTTTGACGTGCAGGACCAGCTTGCGCACAGAGTCCTCGTTGGTTATGTCTACCTCGACCGTCTCGCAGAGCAGGCCGCGCCCCACCAGCTTCTCGCAGGATTCCTGCATACGTTCTTTCCGGATGTCGGCGATAACGACTGTGCACCCGGACCCGCCCAAGGCCTCGCAAATCGCCAAGCCGATGCCCTGCGCACCCCCCGTCACCACTGCAATTTGTTTCTGTAGATTGTTCATAATGGTTCTCCTGAATGAATGTGTGGCGTCGCGGTCGTCCCTCAGACTGCCGTGTCAAACGGCCCCTGGCCACCGGTTCCATAGAACTCATCGCAGAACCCCCCGCACCAATTGAGCCATCCGTATATAATATAGGGGGCTTGCTCTTCAGCGTATTTAAGTCTGCTTCCTAGGTGATGTCAAGCTGTTTCTGTACAGCTTGTACAGCGGGCGCACGACAGAGAAGTAGCATGATTCTCAGGAGGAGTGAAAAAAGGGGTTGGGTTTCGGTCTCTGACAGTGTATGATGCTGCCAGAGAGGAGATGCCCATGTCCCACCCTTCGCAGCTTGGGGTCTTGCAAGTGAAGCGTGAGCAGTTGAAGGCACGGCTGACAGAAATTGGCGATATGCGTCCGGGATCTTTGGTCGAGCGTTTCCGCAAGTGTGGCAAGCCGACCTGTCATTGTGCGCAGAAGGATGCCCCCGGTCACGGACCTTGTTATTCGTTGACCCATGCGGTCGAAGGCAAAACGGTGACTCGCGTTATCCCCAAGGGAGTGGCCGTCGAGCACACCCGCCAGCAGATCGCCGATTACCATCGTTTTCGCGAGCTGGTGCGGGAGCTGATCACGGTCAGCACCCAGATTTGCGATGTGCAGATGCCCGCGGGGAGGGTTCCAGACCAGGTCCCGGTTAAAACAAACTTCCCTCGCCGCACTGCTGGCCACCGACATCGTGCACGAGATTGAGGTGCTCGTGGGGCGCCAAGCGGTCGACCAACTGGACCTGGAGGCGCTGGAGATGTCCGTGCGCCAACAGGCCTTGCAGTTGGCCGCCCGCGCCGTCGAACAGCGACTCAATGCCGATACCTCCGATAACGCCGGGCCTCGCCTGCCGTGCCCTTGTGGGGGTGAGGCGCGCTACGCCGGGCGCCGCTCGAAACACTTTCACAGCGTGCTGAGCTCCCTCCATTTGCAACGCGCCTACTATCATTGCCGATCCTGCGGGGGTGGGTTTTGTCCGCGCGACCGCACCCTGGGGCTGGAAAACTCTTCGCTCTCTCCGGCCGTCATCCGCATGGTCGGCACCGTGGGAGCGCTGGTGAGCTTTCAGGAAGGCAGTGCCTTGCTGCAAGAGTTGGCGGGGGTGGCCGTCGACGCCAAGCAGGTGGAACGAACGGCGGAAGACTTGGGAGCGGAGATCGCCGACGACGAACGTCAGGACACCCTGCCAGCCCACGAGGATCTTCCCCTTCCGGTTCATGGAATATGCCATCGGCTGCGAATGCTGTCACGGGCCTAGACAGTTGCACGTCGCGGAGCTGACCCAGGATCCCAAGCGAAGACCGAGGAAGGTTGACGATTCGATCGTCAACCCCAGCGATCTCCCGCCCTGGTTGGCGGATGACATCTGCATGAACTGCCATCAGGGTTGGAATACACGCGTGTGGGGCGGGTCGAAGAGTCCGCACAGATCCTCGAGAAGGCCACAGCCGTCTGCCCTTTCGCACGGGACATTCAGGAATCCCTGGTGTTCCGCTATTTGACAGTGAAGCAGATCCCACAGGCCGACGAAGCTATGAAGCATTCCCTGGCATTGTTTCCCGAAGACACCTTCATGCAGGGAGCTTTGGCCAGACTTGAAGGGCGTAATCCTCGAGGCTGTAGCGCGGGCGTCTGGCCCACATCAAGCTAAGGGTAGAGTGGCCGTGCCCTAGTGGGCGAGGCTGCCATGCTCCGTGTTTCGAAGGCTATTGAGCCGTGGAAACGGCTACTGTTTTCCCCTCGCGTTGCTTCCAATTGCCCAACTCCTGCCTCAACCACGAAATGTTCTTATCGGGGTGGCAAATAAGACAAGCGTTGGGGCTGTACTCCTGACCGTAGCGCGCGGTCATCTCCGCACTAGGAACATCGTCAATGGTGTGCGTCATGGTTTTGAACATCACCGTGTTCATGATCTTCGGCATGTGGCAAGCCGTGCAGCGGCTGCCCTCCGACCTGGCTGCATGATGAGTATGTGCTTCAAGTTTTGCTACATACTCAGGGTGGCACTGGAGACACATCTGGTTAGGATTATCCAGGAATTTCAGCGCCCTAACATTACTGCTCTCCGATGGATGAAAGTCGTGACAGTGGCCGCAATGCGCATGCCCCTCTTGATAGCATTTGGAGCGGAGGAATGACTCGACAATGAAGGAAACCACACGAAAGCGTCCATCTTTGTAAAAGGACCGCAGCGCAAACTCCCCATAGGGGCGGCTCCGATAATGCACATAGAAAGTGTCGGGAAAGTGGCGATAGTTGACCTCTCCTTCTGGACCCATTGTCAAGGCAAACGACTGCAAGTGGCACTGACCGCAAATCGCCACGTAGTCTCGGCTGCTAATCTTCCCGAATTCGACCTGAAGTTTGAGGGGAGGTTTATACCCGGGCCTGGCCAGGCGCATCGAAGCTTCGTGGTCAGCCGATGGCCCGTGGCACATCTCGCAGTTGATGCCTCCCTCCGCTATAACCAAGTCCTTCGCTTGGGGCGACCTTGTCGTCTTGGCTCGTAGTTGGCTGGTATGGCATGGTCCGCAATGGGCGAGGTAGGCCGTCTCTGGATTTAGATCAGGAAAATTCCTAACCCGCGCACGCGCTGAGTTCGGGGCATCAATGGTCTTCCAGAAGGCAGACCAGCGCTTTAGGTCTCGATTGTACTGGAGCGGCATTACCTGGATTTCCCCGTCCGGAAGGCGAATGGCATATGTCTGTTGCCATTTCGACCCGATCGTGTAATCCACGCGATAGTGATGCCATCTGCCGTAATTATCTAAGATATCGAAGTAATGTTGGGTCTCGTCGTGGGTAAATCGAGCTACAATTTTCCCTGTCTCGTCGGCATAGGTGGCGTTGTTGAAGTCTCCGAAAACATTTTCAAACTTATAAGGGCGGAACATCCTGGCATGACCAGTGTTTTGCCAACCGGAGTATTCGCGCGGGTGGCAACTTTGGCAGGATTGGGAGCCGGCATAAGCCGGCGCAGGGCCGTCAGTAGCCATTGACTCTTCAGCGGCTTCGGGTTCCTGAGCCTCCGCCCCGGCAAGGTCCCGTACGAACGCGTCAAATCCGGGTGCGGGGTTCGAAGGCCAGTGGGCGTATATTTCCTGAAGGTGTTTCCTCGCCTTCTCTTTCAGTCGTCCCCCCTGCTGGTAAGTCGCAGCGAAGGCGCCAGCAGCTCCTTTCAGATTTCCGCGGCTGAGTCGGATCAACCCCAACAGATAAGTAGTCGTTGAGTCGGAAGGATTCAAGCGGTAAGATCTGCTGGTGAATTCCTCGGCCTCCTGGAGCTTGCTGTCACGTTCCGGACCTTTCGTGCTTAGACCCTGTTCGGTGGCGGCCTTGCCCAGTACGTAGTAGCTCGTGGCGCGCAACTGCTTTTCCAGTGCACGCCATTCTTTTTCGGAAAAGACCGCCGGCCGGAGGAAGCGGTCCAGACAATCCAGCGCCATCCTTGCGTCCTGGGTGGCCCCTGCCAAGTTGCCTTCTCGTGTCTCCACATCAGCGATCGGAACCAAAAGAGCTGGATTCTCGGGTAGGAGCCTCAGAGATTCACGCCCGAACTCCAGGGCTGATTTGTTGTCTTCAAGATCCATGGACGCCTTGGCGGCAATCTCGTAGGCTTGCCAAAGAAACGATGATCGCGGATAGTGCTTCAGAAACTCCTCTGCGCTCTTGCGACGCTCTTGGGCGTTCTGCTTGTGGAAAAGAGCCAAATACGCTTTCCGCTCTCCCGGGTCGTCGATCTCATCGAGGAGGGTTAATGAACTCCCTGCTTTGGCTGCCGACCTCTCAGTTTGAGTAAGAAATTGGTCCTCTCCCCAAACACTGTAGTTGGAGCTTGGTGAGGGTGCACTCTGGGGAAAAAGCCCTCCGGGACTGCCAGGGTTGCCACTCTGCTGGGCAGAGTATATGAGGACACCAAAAAGCACTAGAAGCGCTGGCGAAGACAAGAAGATCTTGTTTCTCATTGGACCACCCCTTGCCTCGATCGAGCAAGCTAACCGAACAGCCCAGGAATGTCAATTATCAATGCAGGGTCAATGCAGGGTGGTGTCGAGCCGGACTAGAAATGTCCTTTTAAAGCGTGTCTCGCCAACAGATCCGGTCATACAAAGCATGAAACACGTGCTTACCCCGTCGTTACCTGCGCTCTCGAAGGGCTTCATGAAAGATTGAGGAGCTACTTGGGGGATGGGATACTGCGCAACACCTCGAGGGCGTTTTGTGCTTCGGCGTCATGGGGATCAATCTGCAATGCGGTCTCGAGCTCGCGCCGGCTTGCTTCGATATCCCTCCGCACCCGTAAGGAAGCACGAAGCGTCGACGCCCCTGCCGCTGATCCGGCGAAACAATAGCACGACTTAAGACGACAAAGTCGTTATCTCCGCCCCAAACGCCTGCCAATGGAAGCGTTTTGTGAAGAGGAGTTCCGGCGAGTTGTCGAAGCACGTCTCGCGCAGCATCACCACACCCATGGCCGTCTGATCGCCGGACCAGGCATAGAGGCCCGAACGCGTGGACGCCCCCACATTGACTGACCAGGATTGGGAACGAAACGCCCATCCCGGAAAGCGGGACGACCGTGGGTTGTGATCGACCCGACTTCCCGCGGTCGCTGCACACTGTGGGCACACATGATCAGCGAAGATTAGCATTTACCACGCTTTTGAAGGGCTGCAACTGATGAGGGAAGTCAGCTCCAGGGTGGGCATCAACTCTGCACATTCACACCTGCTTGGGAGGGTTTTAGTTGCCCCCCATCGAGCTGCATTCCGTGGGCAACGGTATGGAACTCACGCCGGGAATCCGCGACGAGTACCTATCCTACCATGGGAGGGTGGCTCGAATTCCTCCAGAGCGACAAAGCGGACCATTTTCCTGGCGATTTCTTACGTACTTCGCGCCGTTGATTTCCTGCACAGATTGGGGCCAGTAGAGTGATTGACCACCCAACGGGCTCTCTTTTTCGAGAGCGGTCTGCCTGTTCGTTCAGGCTCGCTGGTTTGAAGCCTTGCCGATTCGCTAAGTTGGGCTAAGTCTCTGGGCTGGCTTTCGAACTGGACGAGGGTTTAAGAAAATGATAAATTGCTTAGCATGGCTGCGCGAACTGAGAATAAGTTAAACCAACTGGAACGTCTGCTGCCAGAAGGGCTGGTCACGGACGCCGCTTGGCTCGGCCAGCACGGTTATTCCTCATCTCTACGCAGCCAGTACGTATCCTCCGGTTGGCTGGAGCAACCAACCCGGCAAGTGTTTCGCCGCCCGAGGGGCTCCCTGAATTGGCAGCAGGTCGTCATCTCGCTCCAAACCCTCCTCGCGAAGAACCTCGTGGTTGGAGGCCGCACCGCCCTGGAACTGCAGGGATACTCCCATTACCTCGCGCACGAGACAAAGGAGGTCCATCTCTATGGACCCAGACGACCCCCGGCGTGGGTGGACAAGCTTGCCCTCGAAGGACAATTCCGCTACCACAACAGCGAGCGGCTATTCGGCAAGAGCGCCGATCCGACTGGTTCCAAGCCCGACTCCTCTTCAACCTCGCAGACGAGTGCCGAATCACTACCGGCCAATCTTGTTACCCTGGCGTGGGGACAATGGGCATGGAAGCTCATCCTCTCCTCGCCCGAGCGAGCGGTGCTGGAACTCCTCGATGAATTGCCCAATCGCGAGAGCTTCCATCAAGTCGACAAACTGATCGAAGGTCTTGCGAATCTGAGCCCGCGCCGCCTTGAGAAACTCCTCCTCGATTGCCGCAGTGTCAAAGTGAAGCGCCTGTTCTTCTTCTTTGCCGACCGCCACGAGCATGCGTGGTTGCGGCGCCTCAACAAGGAGGCCATCGATCTCGGTAAAGGAAAGCGGCTGCTCGCGCGCGGAGGAGCACTGAACACCGCCTATCAGATCACCGTGCCGAAGGATCTCGATGCCGGTTAGTGAAGTCTACCAACGTCAAGTCTCGCTCCTCATCCGCATCCTTCCGCTTGTTGCGGCGGAGGAGTGCTTTGCGCTCAAAGGCGGAACTGCGATCAATTTTTTCGTTCGCGACATGCCACGCGTTTCCGTCGATATCGACCTGACCTATCTGCCATCGTCATCGCGGGAGGAGTCCCTTGCGGCCATTGATGCCGCGATGAATCGGATCGCCGGGCACATCCGCGACACGTTTAGCGGGGTCCGAATCACTGCCATCGGAACGAAACTCGAAAAAGCCGTCATCAAGCTGCTCGTCCGCCACGAAGGCGTCCAGGTGGAAATCGAAGTCACGCCGGTCTTACGGGGCTGTGTTTATGAGCCCGAACTCCGGGCTGTATCTCCTTCAGTTGAAGATGCGTTCGGGTTTGCAGAAATCCGTGTCGTCTCGTTTGCTGATCTCTATGCCGGGAAAATTGTCGCGGCGCTCGACCGGCAGCATCCACGTGATCTCTTCGATGTGCGTGACCTGTTGGCCAACGAGGGGATCAATCACGACTTGCGCTGTGCCTTCGTTGTTTATCTTCTGAGCCACAACCGCCCGATGGCAGAGATTCTGGCCCCGGCCCGCAAGTCGATCGCCGATGAATTCCAGCGCGGGTTTGATGGAATGACTACCCTTCCGGTCACGGTCGAAGATCTCATAACCGCGAGGGAAGCGATGATCACATCGATGGTTCGACAGATGCCGGAAGTGCATCGGCGGCTTCTCTTGTCATTCGAGCGCGGCGAACCGGATTGGCCGCTCCTCGATATCCCTGGCGCACAAGCCCTCCCGGCGGTTCGGTGGAGGCAGCGCAACCTCGACACCCTTTCAGCCAAGAAGCGAGCCCTGTTGAAGTCACAACTGGAAGCAGTGCTGTTCCCGAGTGGGACTTCAACCGGCACCAGCCCAACCTGAGCGACCGGTGCCCAAGGTCGCCTCTCGCCCAAAAAGGTGCACGCATGCTGCACAGAAGCGCAGCGGAGATCAGGATCTATTAAGGATTTGAGGGAGTGCTACTGATTGAAGTCTCAGCGAGCGGAGCACGGTCCGCCGCCGCTTGTCGCGGCATCGCAGCTGTCGTTGGGTCGACCAACAACGCTTGCACCTTTTCTGCAGCTGCATCCTGCATGTGCGGCAGCACGTGAGAATAGATGTCCCCGTAAGCAGATCTGAGTGCCCAGGCCACATAGCCATCCGGCCGGACGAGCATCGCGTCGAGATTCGCGGGCCGCTCGTAGCAACGGGCTGAGGTTACTTCGACTTGATCGGCCCAATTCGTAGCGACCTTACGCAACTCCGATCGCTCGGCGAGATCGACCAGCACGCCTCTGCCTGCGCACATCCGCTCCGCGAGAGAGGTTTTGTCACGCTCGAGATGCAAGGTAAGGTTTGGAGCCCACCTGCCGACCAGCGGATCCCGCTCGCCGCGGTCGGCGCCCATTGCGTAACAGATGTCAAAGTCGATGATTTCTTCCGCGATGGCTCGAAATGTCTGCTCCTGGGTCAAGAGTTGGCCGACAAGTTCGCGCAGCCCTACTGCTACCAACAGAACCAGTACTGCAAGGCCGGTCAGGAGATCCATGAGTTGGCGCATGGACCCTCCTTTCTAGCCGGCGGCATCCTGTCTAACGGCCTGCACATCCATGAATGGCTTGGTCTGATCGGGGAGGCGTCCGGCTTTTCAAGAACCCCTGGGGAGTTCCGATATTCGGGGCGTCTGTTTCGCTCTCATAGGACTCCCTATGCCGCGCGTCACGATCGCGTCAGTTTACCTTGGCGTGATGGCCTGGCGTAGTACTCATCCGATATGGAGATGGTGAAGAACGCGTCGTCGACGGACTGGTCGATCATCCTCTGCAGCTCGTCCGGCTGGACGGCGGTGAAGGCGGTGCGAACCTCGCGCGATGTCTCGGTGAAAATTTGCCAATTGCGGCGCCGCACGGAGTGCCTGGAATGATTGTCATAACCCTGCTTGATCCGGCGTTTTCACGCGGCCGGCGATTGCCGTAGGCAGTCGCAGAAAATCTTTTGTGTTCCAGGTGTAGATGGTTTCGGCGCCAGCCTTGAGCGCGCAATGGCCAAGAATCGAGTCGTAAATCGCGCCGCCGGGGGGACACCAAGCCGCTCGAGCACCTGCTTGTCGTACTCCTCCTCGCTAATATGGTGGATGGCTAGTTTGGCAAAGGCCTCATCGGCGCCGCGCGGATCGTCCTTGAACAACCACACTTCCCGCGCCCAACCCTGCCGATAGATTTGTGCAGCCTCCATCGCGTGATAGGGGGTAAGGCCGCTGAGAACTACAATGGCTCGCGCTGGCTGCAGAGTGTCTTGGATCAGCAGCCATCGCCCCGCATTGCGGAAGGCCCAGAACGCCGCGACAATCAGCGCCGCCAGAACGGCCAGAACGATCAGCAAGCGTCGGCCAACGCGCTTAACCGTTGTGCTTGCTCCAGCCACCGCCTGGGTCATTCGACGCCCGGCAAGATCTTCCACCCAAGTCGCATCGCATCCGAATCAGCCCTCTTACATAATCTCGTCCAATGTATCACGACCCTGTGCTCAGCCAGAATCACGTCCACACGATGAGAATTGGCCTCCTTTAATCGGTGGCGAGACTTCTTGCTAGGCTAACGGCCCCGCATCCACGGGCACGGATCTTTTCCGCCCGTGACACAGACCGTGCAGGAAGGATGGTGAACCACAAGCGAAAGGAGAGGATTTGGCAGCAGGAATATCTGAAGGTGCCGACGAAACAACCACGACGAGGGCGTCTGGGGTTGAACGATGAATCGTACGCGAGACTGCGCCCCCGTGGCTGAATCATGTCTGGTCGTTCGATTTTGCGGCGGATCGGACATCCCGTTGACTGGCCCTTCTTGATAGCGGAATAAACGTGCCCCTCGGCTGCCTTTGATGGCCGCCTTATCGTCACCATAATTCAACTAGGTATATAGCTAGGCTCCGAATATTGCCTATTTTCTGTTAGGTGCTTGAAGTGGACCCTCTCGAACCCGGACTTGAAAGATCTGGTCGTTGGCTGGGGAGAAAGCCATTGCCTTGTAGATTGGGGCTGTCTTCCATCGCTGGCAATGTCCGATTTGCCTCAGTCGAAGCCTCTGGCTGGAAGTCGTCTCGTCAGATCTATTTTCCCTTCGGTCTAGCCGCCGTGCTTGACTGCCTCTCCTGCCACAATTTCGTGAGTGTCGCCTCGATATAGTTCGTAAGCGAACGGTTCTCCCGTTTTGCCTCCTCGACAAGCCTCCGCTTGAACTCGGGTGACACGCGCAGGTTCACGGTCTGAGTTTTTCGCATTTCTCCCTCAGTTGATCAGTCGCGCCCATGCTACACAAGTACAGTTCGGGCGTCAAGAAGTTATGCCGTGAAGTCATGCCGTGAAATATATTTCTTGACATGTACAGCGTTATGCTGTACATTAGCATTACATGGGAGGGATCATGAATGAGCGCATTTCACAGTCGGGATTACAGTCGCACGAAGCACCGTTCTACGTCACTCATGCTGAGCTGCTCACCCTCGCAAAAACCAGCCATTGTGCGGGGATCCAAGTTGAGCCGGTGCTGGCTTTGTGTCGCCCCGAGAAGAATTTCTGGGTCTTCAAGGACACTGTCTTCAAATCTTCTCGGTGCGGTGGCTTCGTCGGCTACGGTGATGCTCATCCCGGCAATGTTTCTCTTTTCATCTTCAGCCACGCCGGAATGCGCGTGGCCGAAACCCGCGCCGTCAATCGCGCCCACCGCACGGCCTACGGTGTCGCCCTCTGCTTGCTCGAAGTGCGGCCACCCTGCCCCCTTTCGCCAGAGCAGCTGTCCCTATTGCGCCGCACCCTTCAGTGCCGACCGCCGTTTCAGAAAGGAGTTCTGCGTGCTGCCCCCACCATTTCGTCACGTCCTCGGAGTGTGGTCAGCACTATGGCGGGCCTGAGCCGAAAAAAGTCCGAGGAAATGCCAACCTGCAATGTATACCTATAGTATAGGGCACGAAGGAGGCGCGGCAGATGGGGACGATGGCGGCAGGGCGAATGAGCTGGAGGAGAGGAAACGATGGCGCATCAGAGAAGGGCCAGTGGGATGTGCAACCGGTTGCACATGAGAAAGATGAAGGTTGCGACCTCGGAAGCGGTGCTGACGTTGATCGACTGCCTGCGCCAGGACAATTTGCCTGTGCAACCGGTTGCACGACGCGCAGGAACCAAGCCCTCCAGAGAACGCCTGTTAGCAGCCCACCCCCGAACAAGTTTTGAGGGCACACGGGGAGTCTCACTGGAAACGGAAACCAGAGATTCAATCCTCAGGAGGAGGTGGCATAAAGCTCGAACACAACACCGTGGTTACGAATGACGGTAAGAAAATCATCACCGGCACTTGGCGCACCGACAGCGGCTAGGTGGCCTCGCAGACCATCAAGTCCATCGACCTGAAGAGCGGCAAGACGGCGGTGACCAATGTGAGTGGCGGCAAGCCGCTGCCACAGGCGTCCGGCTGCGGAGCGCGAAAGCTCCACCCCCGGAACCGGGAGCCCGGGGGAACAGCGGCCAAGGTGCGAGCGGCCGCACGTCGGGAATCGGCACGGCAGAGGAAATTCACGACGGGCTTTGGGCGCTTCCGCCACGGCGCGGACAGGCAGGACCGCCATGCAACGCACGCCTTTGCAGGGCGCACTTTTTGGGCGGGATGGAACGATGCGGGAACTCGAATACCGGCTCCTGGAGACCCTGCGGAGCGATTTTGCCTTCCTCAGGTCGATGGGCATCGAGCCCTGCTTGATTGACCGCCCGCTCCCGCTGCCATACCCCGGAAGGCCGGGCATACGGATCACGGGCGCCGACGCAAGGTGGCTGAAGGCGTGCGGCGTTGCATGGGAGCCAGGGCCAGCATTCCAGCTTACCTTGGACTTCTGCGGCCATGAGACGCAGCGCAGCACGTGCCAGGGCTCGGGCAACTGCCGGGCATGCCGGGACACCGGTCAGCGTTGACGCTGTCTACATGCGCAGTTCGCTCGGCGGTCCTGAGTTCGGAACTTGACCCGAGAATCGTAGTCAAAGCTGAGGCCTGCGAGGCAGGTTATGGGCACGGGGCACCGCGGGGAAAGCGCTTGGATTGACGCACGCACGGGCGAGTGACGTTTCATCGATGAGCACGCCGACTGGGCGAAGCAACCCGACAACCTTGCCAGCATCGGGCTGCCCGCTGTTGTCCAGGAAGCCATGCGGGACATCCCAACGACTACGGCGGCGAGAGCCGAAATAAGATTCTGCCGGCGGCGAGAGCGTCTGGGGGCACGCTAAAGGTCGATGCGACCAGGAGGGAGCCGAAATGAGCCATCAGCATTATTGTGACGTCGCCGGGCACTACTGGGAGTGCGAAGGGAAGGCCCTGCGTGGCGCTGACGCGGAGCCAACCGTCTGCATTTGTCTGCCGTGCGGGCGTCCGCTGGAGGGCTTTGACCACAGCGGGTGCGACGACCCCATCGAACTTCTCGCCTGCCCCGAGCACCGGAGTGCAGACGAATCAACCGGCACCGCGCGGCAAGCGAAGCCCGATCGTGGGCCTGTCGTGGTCGGGAACGAGGACGGCAGGCAGGTCTACGCCTTCTGCCTTTGGTGCGGCAAGACTTTCTACTGCTGGAAGGAGGTCGAAGCCCACAATCGAGACAACATGAAGGCGTGTCCGGTCCACGCAGAGCTGACGCAAAGGCCTGGCGGGTACCCGTACCTGCCGCCTTTATTGCAAGACATTCTCGAGCGGGCCGGGACCGTTGAGGACCAGGAGTCAGATAAAGGCTACGGCCCAAACTGAAACGAATGAATACAGATGTCCACCAGACCTGCAGGACTGGCGAATACTCCACTGAGTCCTCGAGCAATCCAGTGCGAAGAGTATGCAGGGCGCACTAAAGCCACTTGCTCGGGATAAGAGGTGCAGATGGCGAAGGGCAAAGGAATGAGGCCGCCGGATGACATCCAAGGCAGCACTGTTCCCACTAACGGTCGCTATATCACCCATGGAGACTTACTGACACTCGCAACTAAGCGCCACTGTCAGGGGATCGTGACGAAGCCAGTGCTCGCGCTATGCCGGCCGGAGAAGAACTTCTGGGTCTTCAAAGCCACCGTCTACAAGTCACCGAAGTGCCGCGGCTTTGTGGGGTACGCCGACGCTCATCCCGGCAATGTCTCTCCTTTGATTTTCAACAATGCCGAGATGCGCATGGCCGAAACCCGCGCCGTCAATCGCGCCCTGCGCAAGGCGTACGGCATTGGCCTGTGCTCGCTCGAAGAGCTCCCGCCTTGGCGCCTGAGTCCCGATCAAATACCAGCGCTGCGCCGCACTCTGCAGTCGCAGCCGTCGTTCCAGAAAGGAGTCAGCCATGCGAATGAGAATTCAAGGTCTCAATCAGCCGAGCGAAAGAATCCCCCTCGTCGAAGGCGTGTATCGAGCCCGGGTCGTCCGCTTCGAACCCGCCGGCCACGCCCCTAAGCCCTGCCGGGCAGCGACCTTCTCGATTCTGGAGCCTGCCCCTTATGCCGGTCGTCACGTGCGCACCCGGCTCTATTGCCACGCCCGGGCTCTCTGGAAGCTGCACTGGTTCTTGAGTGATTTCCGCTATGACCCGGAACTCATGGAGGCCGAGGAACTGGACGATCGGCGGGTAGTGGGCCTCGAGGGGGTCATCCGTCTGGCTTACTGGGGAGCCGATGGCCACCAGCGGCTGGACG
>Ga0326727_10013060_pt1 | contig 18629 bp, 13 predicted proteins | sample MB2enrmetagenome_FD_207643 | JGI IMG/M metagenome (GOLD analysis project Ga0326727, IMG submission 207643) | Lab enriched peat soil microbial communities from McLean, Ithaca, NY, United States - MB29MY | ecosystem: Environmental > Terrestrial > Soil > Wetlands > Peat | place: USA: New York...
GTAAACGCGCGCCGAATTCTTCCAGAAATATTTTTCTGCGGCCTCTCTCGACTTCGTGGAGAAGAAGCGCTTCACGAGCTCAACCTCCTCGGGGATGGTGGCGACGCCGTAGCTGTTCGGATAGTCGGTTCCGAAGATCACACGATCTTCGCCGAAGGCGTCGAATAGATATTCGAGCCTGGCGCGCAGAGATTCGTAGTCCTTCACGATTACGCCGTCAGTCAGGCGAGGGTGATACACCTCAGTAAGTTTGACGAAGATGTTGGGCCGCGCCGCCATCTCTTTCACTACTGCTTCGTAGTCCTGCTGGTTGTCTGGCGTCGAATCGAAGGAAGGCAGATGGTCCATAATGATGCGAAGGCCGGGGATGGCATCGGCCAGCAGTACGTTGGCCTGCATCAGATTCATGCTTGGATTGGCAGTGTCCAGCGCCAAATCAGCCTGAGCCAGCAGTTTCAAATTGGCCACCTGGTCGGGTTTCAGAGCAACCCTTCCACTCTCCGCGCTGTAGAAGCGGCTGGATCGGATCGCCCGGTAGAGTGGGTCCTTGTGAAAATGTGTCACATACTGGCCGAAATCCGGCCGCCCCGGATCCAGATTCCCCGAGACGCCGACCATGATCGAGTTGTCCCGGCACTGTTCGAGATACCAGAGGTTGTCGTCAATCCAGGGACTCGATTCGACCACAATGGCGCCCACGATACCGGCCGGTCTTGCCAACGGACTATACATGGAAGGAAGCGATGTCTGGGAAATTGCCCGGTAGGCGGCGGAACCCATGTATCCGGCGCCGAGGGGACGGGCGCCGTCGAACAAATGGATGTGCGCGTCGATGATTGGGATATGATCGACGCTCGCCGATTGGGCATGCGCAACATCCCATGACGTGACAACGGCTGTCGCCGCTGCGCCTGCCAGAAACCCCCGGCGGCTCAAACCTTCGCGCATGCTATAGACTTTCCGGAATACTGACATAGCAGGCCTCCAAGCGCTCTGGGCAATCATAAAGCACATGCCCGGCAGTGCCGGTGGTCTTCTTGCACGATCCGATCGAAGTGCGTTGCACGCGCGACGGGCGTGCCATTCAACCTCGCTGCCGCATGGATCTTGTTGAAGAGAATCCCGGCTGCACTGTGGATTTCTCCCGGGTCGCGGATTTTCCCTGCGCATGCCAGTTACAAATCGGCGCAATGAATCTATAATTCGAGGTCATGTTTACACGAGGAGTATCAACTGCCATTCTGCTGGCGGCATTGACCGCCTATGCAAGCGCACAACCACCATCCGACGGACTCCCGCATCTGGAAAGGTCAAACGGGCTTACCCATCTCATGGTCGATGGGAAGCCGTTCCTTATCTTCGGCGGCGAACTCCGCAATTCAAGCACATCCAGCCTCGACTACATGAAGCCGATCTGGCCCCGGATGGCCGCCGACAACTTGAATACGTTGCTGGCGCCGGTGAGCTGGGAACTGGTTGAACCCGAGGAAGGCAAATTCGATTTCTCGCTCGTCGATGGGATGATCGCAGCCGCCCAGGAGAATCATCTCCACCTTGTCTTCCTGTGGTTTGGAAGCTGGAAGAATAGCGGGTCTGTCTATGCCCCTGCATGGGTCAGGTCGGACCTGAAGCGATTCCCTCGCGCTCAGGACCAGCAGGGCGGCAATCTGGAGATTCTTTCGGCGTCCAGCACTGCTGATCGCGACGCGGATGCGCACGCTTTCGCGGCGTTGATGAAGCACATTCGCGAGGTGGATGGCAGCAAGCACACGGTGCTGATGATGCAGGTGGAAAATGAGTCTGGCGTCCTGGGTTCGCCACGGGACTTTTCCCCGGAAGCTGAGGCAGCCTGGAAGAGTCCTGTGCCTGAGGCGCTGCTTTCTTTCCTTGCGAAAAATAAGGAATCGCTGCAGCCGGAGTTGCTGGATGTGTGGAGTCAGGCGGGCTTCCGGAATAAGGGTACGTGGGCAGAGGTCTTCGGCGCTACGCAAAAAGCGGACGAGATTTTCGAGGCTTGGCAGTATTCCCAATACATCGACGCAGTGGCGGCGGCGGGCAAAGCGGAATATCCCATCCCCATGTACGTGAATGCGTGGCTGACGCAATACCCTGGTGAGCCTGGGGGCGAACACCCCAGCGGCGGCGCGGTCTCACGCGTGCTGGACGTCTGGCTTGCTGGAATCTCGCACATCGATGTCCTGGCCCCCGACATCTATCTGCCCGACCTGAGGGAGGTCCTGGCCAGCTACGACCACCTGGGAAATCCACTGCTCATTCCGGAGACGCGCGGCGGAGAGGCGGGCGGCGCGAACGCCCTTTATGCCTTTGGTCAAGGCGTCTTCGGTTTCTCGCCATTTGCTGTCGACAGCTCAAGCGACAACGAGCCTCTCGCTCTTGCTTACGGCACGCTGAATCAGCTTGCGCCGCTGCTCGTCAGTGTCGGCCGATCGCAGATGACCAGCGTTGTCCGCCAAGCTGGAGACACCAGGGTTGCCGTCGAACTCGGCGGCTATCTGTTGCGCATCCAGTATCAACAAGGACCGCAAGCTCCGGGACCGGCGCAGAGGGAGAATCCGAATGTGCCTTCCGGCGCCGCGATCATCATCAACACTTCTCCGGATGAATTCGTAATCGCCGGCGAGGGGCTGACTGTCACCTTTCTGCCTGATTCCCAGGGACCTCAGCATGTTGAGTTGATGAGCGTTGAGGAGGGTGCGTTCAACAATGGGACGTGGGTGCCGGGACGGCGTCTGAATGGCGATGAGACCAACGGCGGCAACTACGTTATCTTCGGCGGCGCCGGGCCTACCATCCAGAAGGTCCGGCTCTACCGGCACGACTGAGGACGCTCTCAGGTATTTCCTGGACTCGTTGCCGGTCCGTTGGAATCGGCAATATATCTGTCTAAGTGCTAGTAAGTTGGACCATAGGAAATGGGCATGGAGTGCATGTGAGACCGGACCGCGGGCATCGGAGTCTTCCGCCCATACGCTACCTGTTAGTGCTCTGGCTGTTCGTCTTGAGCGCGGTAGCATATCTGGACCGGACGAACATCTCGATCGCCGGCGTTCAAATCAGCCGTGAATTTGCGGTTGACAATACGCATCTGGGTTGGATCTTCAGCGCCTTCCTCATTGGTTACGCCACCTTTCAAATCCCCGCGGGACTGCTGGCCAGACGACTTGGCCCCCGCCGCGTCTTGAGTTTTGGCATTGCGTGGTGCAGCGTTTTCGCCGCATTGACTGCGCTTGTTTCTCCAACCGTGCGCGGCGCGGTGCTTCTTTTGGCGCTGGTGCGCTTTGGTCTTGGCTCCGGCGAGGCCGTCATGTACCCGGCTGCCAGTCAATTCGTCAAGCGTTGGTTTCCTGTGGATGAGCGCGGCAAGGCAAATGGGCTGATCTTCGCGGGGGTTGGCGCAGGTGCAGGTCTCACGCCTCCGGTTGTCACTGCGATCATACTGCGTCACGGATGGCGCGCCGCTTTCTGGTTCAGCGCTGCGGCCGACGCGGTTGCCAGTCTGGTGTGGTACCTTGCTGCCCGCGATACCCCGGCAGAGCACCCCTTGGCCGGGGAGGCGGAAAAAGCTCTCATCGACGGACAACACAATCAGCCCGGTCCCTCCACCTTGCCAGTTGACGCCACGCGCGACACCAAACCTCCGGTTCCCTGGGCGAAAATCTTCAGGAGCAAAGAAGTTTTTGCCCTGACCTCAAGCTACTTTGCCTTCGGCTATGTTGCCTGGATATTTTTTGCGTGGTTTTACATCTACATGGCGCAGGTGCGCGGGTTCAATCTCAAGACCAGCGCCGCCTTCTCCATGTTGCCGTTCATCGCGATGACGCTTGGCAGCCTCGGCGGAGGCGTTGTGAGCGATTGGATTGCGGCCCACTTCGGCCTGCGCATGGGGCGCTGCCTGTTGCCCGCACTCTCCTTTGCAGGTACGGCGGTTCTCCTGGTCTTCGGGTCGCGCATTCACAGCGCGGCAGCGGCCGGGGTGATCCTCGCCTGTGGCGCGGGTGTCCTGTACATCTCGCAGAGCGCCTTCTGGGCTGTGGCGGCCGACGTCGCCAGTGAGAACGTGGGAGTGGTTTCCGGCATCATGAATATGGGCGGGCAGGCCGGCGGCGCTTGCACGGCTTCGCTCACTCCTCTGATTGCGGCCCATTTGGGGTGGGAGATGTCCTTCGTCACCGCTGCTTCGATCGCAGTGCTCGGCGGCGCGGCATGGATGATCATCAACCCGCTGAAAGCCTGGCACGAATCCGACGCCAACTCGAAAAAGACGCCGCCTGCAGGCTACTGATTTCGTCCATTCACCGGATAGGAAGCCCATTTGCCGGTCAGCCTCTTACGTGAACCTCCCAGACCTTGGACATGCGCGACGTTCCCGCGGGGCCGGTGACGTAAAGAATCACGGTGTAGATTCCCTCTTTTCCGGGCTTGGGCTTGTATTGATGGATTGGGTTCTGTTCCGTTGAAGTCGAGCCGTCGCCAAAGTCCCATTTCCAGGAGGTGATGTCCCCTTGGGACATGTCTTTGAAGGCGACGAGTCCCCGTTCCATGTCGACCACCTTGAACGTCCACTGCGCATCGATGGCCTTACGGAACTGCGGTTCAAGCGGCATCAGGCGAAATGCAACAAGTTGCGATGCATTCCCAAAAAACGTCTGCCGGTGCGACAGATTCCAGAAGTGGCGCTTGTTTGAGTTGACGTCATCGTAGTCGATAACCGCCCACGACAGTCCGATCAACTTGTTTTCGGTCAACTGAGTTTCTACGGCGCGCTCCGGACCTTCACATCCGGCGTAATCGAACGGAGTGATCCAGAACTCCAGCACCAGTTTTCCGGGTTCGCCTGGCTTGAAGTTGTATTTGATTGCATGATTCGCGTAGGGCAATTCCTTTGTGTATTGTGCGCATCCCCATGCCATCGCCCAGTCTTTCCCCTCAGCGGGAGTGAAGATGTGGTAGTTCTGGGCATGGTTCCCCTGATAAGAGAAGTAAGCATCCGAGCTGCTGATGCGGGGATCAATATCGGCCATCTCGCCGACGGCCTCCTTGGTCCAAACATCCCGGTGGTAGATATCGATCAGCGGACCTCCGGAAAGGTCGCCGTCGACGACGACTTCAAATATGTCGTTGTGAAGGTCGGGGCGCGAGAAGTCCCAGTAATTGTCGTACGCTTCGTAGAGAAAATACAGCCGGTTGAGTCCCTTCACCCAACCGACTTTCACTTTGACATCGAGGTCTTTCGGATCGCGATTTGTCCCGTGCCCGCCCGGAGCTTCCGTGTCCTCCAGTTGATCCATGCCGATGGCATAACTGTCGGGCACAATCGCCCAGTCATCCGCATTGCCATCGATTCGCGGAATCTTATCCGGCGGAAACTGAAAGATCTTGAATGTTACGTCCTGGCGCTCAAGAGCACCGGCAGGTGACAACATCAGAAACACAAAGCACAGCACGAAGCAGCGTCGCAACATCGCAGCACCTCCTGAGTCAGGAATCGATCAGCGGTCGATTCGTTTGGTCATGTTGTCCAATGCGTCCATGTCGAGGGGATAGCCGAGGCCTGGGGACGTTGGCGCATGCACATACCCATCCGCATCGATGCGGAACTTGTCCTTGTAATAGGGACGATCGGCATACTCGGCCGGGAATGGCATCTCGAACCAATAGGAGTTTGGCAAAGCCAGCTCCACATGGAAGTGAAGCGCTATATCTCCGACGTTGCCCCAGTTGTGTGGTGTGCACTCCATCCCATGTGCATCGGCCAAAAGCCCCACGCGCATGGAGCCGGAGATTCCGCCCACGTTGTCGGCAATCAGGCGAACCACGTCCAGCGCATCGCGCTTGATGTACTCCCCGAAATCGGCGATCGAGTACAAAAACTCACCCACATGGATGGGAAGATTCAAGGCCGCGCAAAGTTCGATCAGACCCTCCTGATCGGTGGTCCGCACCGGGTCCTCAAACCACGCATAGTTGAGTTCATCCAGCAGGCGGCCAACGGCCATGGCCTCGAAGCGGTTGTATTGCTGCACCGGATCGTGCATGAGAACGAATTCGTCGCCAACCGCTTTGCGAACTTCGCGAATCTCCTCCATGTGTCCGATGTAGCTTGGAATCTCGGGCCCGGTGGCATGCTGGCCTCCGCCCGGGTGGATCTTGTAGGCCTTGTAGCCAAGCTCCTTGGCCTTCAAAACATCGGGCACATAATCTTCCACCGTGGGTAGATGTTGCGAGCTGGCATAGGCCATCATGCGCTCCTTGGTAGGAGTGCCCCCTGACAGAATTTTGTAAATTGGCCGGTTGACGGCTTTGCCGAGGATGTCCCACATGCAGACATCGGCCGCCGCGGTGTAGTAATTCGGCCACGAGCCGCCGCCGCGTGTAAAGACTCCCGATCCCGCCGCCGCGCCGCCAAAAGCCGGTCCCGTTCCCGTGCGGGCAGCTCCTGCGCCAAATCCGCCGGGCCGCCGCGGCACGGGCCCATCAAATCCGGCACGAGCTTTCATGCCGGTGGTCGAGGTCAGCGTGGGCAGAAGGTCGATGATACTCTTGCCGACAAGCACTGGCTTGGCCCAATCGAGCCATCCCACCGTGATGTCGCGATCGCCAATGGTGTAGTTGCCTTCGATACCGCTGTTGGTGACGACTGAGATCAGTTCGCCGGTCTCCGAACCATTGAGCTTATGCAGTTTGCTGATGTCAGTAACATAGACTTTCACTTCCTTGATGGTGAGGTCGGGAAGGTCGCCCGGTTTCACGTCCACTGTTTGGGCAGCGGCGGCAATGGGATTGGCGAGAGCAGCGAAGCCGGCTGCCGCGAATCCGGTTGAGCCGGCCAGAAAATTGCGTCGCGATGTTGTCGCATTCATGTTGATCTCCTGGGCATTATTTGGGCAAAGCAAATGAGAGAATGTTCGATCCCGAAGCGATGGCGATGTATTGCCGGCCGCCGATTGCGTACGTCATGGGTGAGGCCCTGATGGCGTGGTTGGTCTCGAAGTGCCAAAGATACTTTCCTGTGCGCGCATCCACGGCAGCAAACCCTCCGCTACTTTCGCCAAAGAACAGAAGGCCGCCGGATGTAGTCAGCACGCCTGAGTAGTTCGATTGGAGCGCCCCAGGCAGAACGATTTGCCAAACCACTTTACCGGTTTCAATGTTGAAAGCGCGAAGAATCTTCTGCGCGGGATCCGCAGGATTGTTGTACCTGCGATAGCCTGCGTCTTCTGCTTTGATGTAGGTGGTGCAATCCTCGACCGTCATCACGTAATACGACTTCGTGGCAGGATTGTAGGCGGTTGAATACCAGTTGGTGGCGCCACGCACCGCGGGACAAGTCACCGTTCCCTGCAAACTGGTTTCGTTGGCGGGAAGCAGTTGCGGAGTCCAGGTATGCTCGTCGATTCCGCTTGCCCAAGTCAGCTTTCTTACCATCTTTGCCGCCATCAAGGGGGTTCCCGTGGTGCGGTCGAGAACATACAGAAAGCCATTGCGGTTGGCGTGCAAAAGCAGCTTGCGATCCTGGCCTTTCCACTTCGCATTCACCAACACGATGGGCTCATTTGCGTCCCAGTCGTGAAGATCGTGCGGAGTGAATTGGTAGTACCAAAGCATCTTGCCGGTCTTTGCGTCGATGGCCAGATCGCTGTTGGTGTAAAGATTGGAACCGGCCCGCTCATCGCCGTCCGTATCCGGATGCGGATTGCCGACAGCCCAGTACAAAACATTCGAATCGGTGTCCGCGCTGCCGGTCAGCCATGTGGCTCCGCCGCCGAGACCAAGTGCCGAGCCCTTCCAGGTGTCTGCCGCGGGCCCGGTGTCACCGGGTTTCGGAATGGTGTACAGCTTCCACGCGAGTTCACCGGTCGCCGCTTTGTACGCGGCAATATATCCGCGAATTCCATTGTCCCCGCCGCTCACGCCTGTGATCACCAGATCGCCGACAACCAGCGGCGCAGACGTGCCTCCATACAGACCCTTTGCGCCCTCCGGAGCGTCCACGTCCCAAAGCAGAGCGCCGGTCAACCGATGTAATGCAATCAGGTGAGCATCGTCTGTGAGATAAAAGATGCGATCTCCCAGCACAGCTACGCCGCGATTGACGCCGATGGCGGCATCGCCGGCGATCGTGCTGCCAGCGCTTTTTGGCCGTTCGTATCGCCAAATCTCGCGGCCGGTTCTTCCGTTCAGCGCGAAGACCTGATTGTTCCCTGTTACGTACATGACTCCGTCCACGACCACCGGAGTCGTCTCCAGGCCATTGAAAGGGATCGAGCAGATCCATTGCAGTTGAAGCTTGGCAACGTTATTGAGATTGACCTGATCCAGGCGGCTATGGCGGTTGCCATCCAGCGTGCCGTTGTAGCTTGGCCAATCTCCACTCTTCGGATGAGCAATCTCCTCGATTTCTGCGTTGGTGGGCGGCGTCTGCGGCTCCGTCAGCGGTCCAACACCAACCCCATTGAGACCACTCATGAACGCGACCAGGTTTTGTAGTTCATCTTCCGTTCCCTTATACGCGGGCATCGCTGAGTGTTTGTCCGGAGTGAGCGCTTTGTATTCGTCGTCAATCAGCAGATGCAACTTTCCGTCGTTTGTTTGCAGAACCAGATCGTGGCTGCCCTCGGCGCGAGCAAACCCATGCAGTGTTCTCCCATCGCTCAGTGTTGCGGAAATCGTGCCCCAGCCATCCGCAATCCTTGCGTCCGGATCAGTCAGCGACTGTTTCAACTCCTCCAGTTTCAGCCTGCGCCCAACATTGGAAAGGTCAGGACCCCTGGGAGTCCCACGGCTTCGAACCATGTGGCAGGTGGAGCACTGACCGCTGCCAAAGAAGATGAGTTCTCCTGCCTTCGGATCGCCTGCAACCGCAGCCGCCGATTCGGCCGGGCTCAGCGCTCGCACGAAACGAGTCAGAGCGTCAATATCGGCTGCTGGCAGCGGAAAGGCCGGCATCTTGGCCTTGCCTTTGCGAATGATGTCTGCGATGTCGCTGTCGGGCATACTGCGGAGCTCGGCCGAATTCACCAGGGATGGCGCCCGGTCCGTTCCCCGCGCATCCGCGCCATGGCAAAGAGCGCAGGTTCTCTTAAATAGCTGTGGCGGCTCCTGCATCTGCGCTGAAGGCGGTTGCTGCGTTCCTTGCGCGCAGACCGGCAACGCCCAAGTCCCGCATGCAACTGCCACCGCCAGCGCCCGCACTGTGAACAGCCTCGCATTGCGGTGAGATCGACTCAAGTGAGGCTCCTCAGTTGGAAATCGTTGACGCCCGGGGAACGATTGCCCGGTTAATTTCACGGCACCGAGCGGAAATCGCATTCGATTACTGCTAAGAAACTCCCCGCTATGCGGAATTGCACGCCGCCGGCGATCCATTCAGCCGCGCAGGTAAGGCTTCAGGTAAGTGTTGAGCGCCTCGCGTACAGCTTGCTTGTCTTGATCAGTCAGCGGTGACGGTTTGTTGCCTGGGTTCCCCATCCCAGGCATGGGCCGCGACCTGGTGTTCTCCTTGAATATCCCCCGCGCGACCAGCAGATATTGGTCCGCATGCGTGATGGAATCAAATGCCAGGATGCGGCCGAACATGTCAAATGCTTCTCTGGGCTTGCCAGCTTCGTAAAGCTCAAAGACTTGCTGATATACATCTGCGAGCGCGACGACGGGACAGTATCCGGCGAACCCCAGCCGCATCTCGTCGATCATGACGCGAACTCCCTTGCCGGCAAAGACCCCAAGCTTGTCGCCGGTCTTCTGTCTGATCTCAGTCACTCGCGCCAGAGGATCACCCGCCTCATCCTTCACCACGCGCATGGTGGGAATGGAACGGAACATCTCGACGACCAAATCCACCGACATATCGCCGATCGTTTGCACGAACAAAGGCAGCTCCGTCGCATTCCCGATCGCCTTGTAATAACTCAGCAGGGCGGCATCGTCTCCCGTGGGAGGAAGCGAGCAAATGGCATCGGCGCCGTGTTGGGCTGCGTGTTTGGCGAAAGCGATCGCTCCAACAAGATCGTTGTTTTGCGTCTGCACTCCGATGACCAGCGCGGTGCGCCCACCCTTGCCTGCCGCCAGGATCGTCTCTGCACCGGCAAGGCGTTCGTTCACCGAGAGCGTCGACCAGCCGCTGGCAATTTGTGGCCAGATGAAGCCAGGAACTGACGCGCGGTTGCAGAAGTTCACCTCCGCGGCCAGGCAGTCGAGGTCCAGCTTATCGTCTTCCGTAAAGGGAGTCTGGCCGATCGGAAAGAGCCCGCGAAACGGCTTGGAACCGGAGCTTGCGGACGGCGCCGCGAGGACGGTGCGCGACAGAGCCATTCCTGCGGCGACAGAGCCGAACGCCTTCAAAACCGCCCGACGATCTACTTCGTAGCCCATGAATTCCTCCCTGGTTAAGTTTCGCTATTGATATACAGATCGCAAGTGGCTCTGTCAAGACATTGAATTTCCGTCAATTGACAGCCCTGTTTGCGGTTTCTATAATCCGCCCTCAGGGCAGTTACCGCTGGCATTTGCCTTCCCTGCACCAAAGCTGTGCCTGGCGCTCGCCGCGCGCTGCAACCATACCCAAGACGGTTGAAGGTGTGGATTGCCACAGGAGCCGGTGGACTTACGTACTGCCTTGTCCGGCTTTGCAAGCAAACTTTTCTCTCCTCCGAGGTGTCGATGAAACGGCGTGAGTTTCTGACTTCTGCCGGCGCGCTCATTGTCAGCCCAGCCCTCAATTCCACGCTTCTTCGTGCTGCCGCCGGCGCAACCGCGAGACCACCTGAAACAGCGGCCGATTACACGTTGAAGATTGAGCCGTGCACAATCGAGATCTCTCCCGGCGTCCACATCGAAACCATCGGCTATAACGGACAGGTACCAGGCCCCATCTTGCGCTTGCGCGAAGGCTCGCCGGTGACGATCGACGTGACCAACGCATCGAAGAACCCTGAGATTGTTCATTGGCACGGACTCAAGATCGATTCACTCAATGACGGGGCCATGGAGGAGGGCGCCCCGATGATTCCTGCAGGTGGGAGCCTGCGCTATCGCTACACTCCGCGGCCTTCCGGCACGCGTTGGTATCACACGCACACTTCCGCCAGCGCCGATCTTTCCAGGGCAACTTACACCGGCCAGTTCGGCTTCCTTGTGGTGGACGGCGGAGACGATCCCGGCCATTACGATCAAGAGGTCTTTCTTGCGATTCACCATTGGGGGCCTTCGTTTGTGCCCATGGTTGAGACCATGCAGATGCAGTCCGCCAATCACCCCGCGTCAAGCGGATCGGATGTCGGGTACCAGTACGCTACAGTCAATCAACATCGGCTGGGCTTTGGAGAGCCCATTCGCGTAAAGCAGGGACAGAGGGTGTTGATGCACCTGTTGAATGCCAGCGCCACCGAGAATGTGCTGCTTGCGCTCCCGAACCATCAATTCAAAGTTGTGTCGATGGACGGTAATCCGGTTCCAAATCCGAAAGAGGTTGAGATCCTTTCTCTGGCAGTTGCCGAACGTGTGGACGCGATCGTCGAGATGAACTCGCCCGGCACATGGGTGTTGGGATCCACGCTTGAAAAGAGCCGCCAGATGGGACTGGGAATCGTGGTTGAATATGCAGGGAAAACCGGGGCCCCGGTTTGGAAGGACCCAGCCCCCGCGGTGTGGGATTACTCGCAATTCGCAAGCAGCGCGCCGGCTCCGAAACCGGACGAGACGATCAATCTGACATTCATCGATCTCGGCCCGGCGAATGGCTCCAAATTCGATACCTGGGCAATCAACGGAAAGTCGTGGCCCGATACAGACGCGATCAAGGTGGAGCAGGGCAAGCGCTACCGTCTGGTCTTCCAGAATGCGTCAGCCGATCAACATCCAATGCACCTGCACCGCCATACCTTTGAAGTGACGAGCATCGGCGACAAGAATCTGAGCGGCTTGAAAAAGGATGTTGTGAACGTCATGCCGCTGGATACGGTCGCGGTCGACTTTGTCGCCGACAACCCCGGCGATACTCTGCTCCATTGCCACATGCAACTCCACATGGACTTCGGCTTTATGCAGCTCATCCGCTATGCTGGTTGACCCAGATGACACCGACATTTCCCTGGTCCCCGGGCCTGCGGTAACTACTTGGGCAGCAGCGAAAGCACGCCATGACTGGGATTGGGAATGACGTGCGCAGCCACCAGGCGTCCCAGACCTTCGACTTTGGCCCTGCCCGCTTCCACTGCCGCGCGCACGCTGGCGACGTCGCCTTTGATGACAACCGTAATATACCCGCCGCCGAGTTTTTCCCGCGCCAGCACTTCCACGGCCGCGGTCTTCAGTGCTGTGTCAATGGCCTCAAATACGCCGGTAAAGCCCTGGGTCTCGATAAGGCCTACGGCAAAGTTGGCTTGGTCGCTCATAATTTTCTCCGGTCTTTGGACTGACGCCTGCTCGATGAGAGGGCTGAAATCCGGTTCTGCTTCATAGGCGGCGCGCGCACGTTCCGACGGCTTCTGTATCACGTGCACGATGGCCGGGGTCTGCATGGCTCTGGCAGTCTCCTCGGCAGCTCGCGCGGCATCTTCAATATCAGCGATGGCCCCGTGCAGCTTCAAGCAGACGCCTGGGGCGTCGTTCAACTCCGTCTGAAGAACTCGCACGTTGGCGCGCTTCTCCATCGCGTCCAGGACCACCATGGCCGGTGACCAACCGCCAATCTCGATCAGAGCAAGCGCCTCGATCAGATCGCACCCCTCTTCTTAAGTTCCTGCAGAACTTTCGTCGCTACTTGCTTCACCATATCCTGCCCGTTGTCGCCTGTCCGCACTGTGCATCCGCCCGCCGGCCTCTCCACCAGTTCGAAATCCGCCAAGAGGCATTGCAGAGTGGAACTGAGGAGCGCATGGTCGGCGCGCTGCGCGCTGGTTTGGGGCTGCCGTCCCCGGCCGAATTGGAATCCGCGCAGCTCAGCGGCCGCCCGGAACCCGTCAGGAAATTCCCATGGGCTGAGCATTGCGTCGAACAGCTCCAGGATCCGGAACTGCCACTGCATGGCCGCGGCGTGGTTTCCTGAGCGATACAGATCGTACATGCGGCGAGTGATCTCCGGCACCACGTTGCTCGATGCGTGAGTGCCGCCATCGCAGCCAATCATCAGCATGGGAACCAGAACCGCTTCCCACCCGGTGAGGAAGCTGAAATCCGGGCGATGCGGGCGCACCGCCGAAATCATCCGCATCATGAAGCCTAGATCGCCGGACGAATCCTTGATGCCAATCACCCTGGGGAATTCGCAGGCCAGGCGCCGGATGGTGGGCACATCGATGGGGGTAGCGAAGGCCGGAATGTTATACAGGGTGATGTCGATCGGCGAGTTGCGCGCAATTTCTGCAAAGTACGCGTACACCGATTCGGGAGTCAGCTTATAGTAAAACGGCGCAACAATGGCTACCGCCCTGGCGCCCATCTCCGCGTAGGCTTCACACGCGGCGAGCGTCTCCCTCACATTCGCTTCCGCCGCGCCAGCTAGAATCGGAACGCGGCCTCCGCACTCTTCTGCCACTACCCGGACAATCCGGCGCCGCTCCTCCGCCGTGAAACGCGTGAACTCACCCGTCGAACCATTCGGGTACAGGCCGTGCACGCCACGGTCAATCAACCAGGAAACGAAGCGGCGAAATTCCGGCTCGTTCACCTGGTCGCGCTCGTCCAGGGGAACCAGAAGCGGCGTGAAAATCCCTTCCAGTTTGTTTGCTTCACCCGCAGCCATCGAACGCACCAAGCTTTCTCTTCGTCGGGCGAAAGAATCTGTACCCAAAATTCTTTCGTTCCGAAGCAGTCACGATTTCAATGTATCAGGAATTCCTTATTGCCTTTTCTGCCGACCCGTCCGCTGAAACCTCGACCTGACGAACGGTTATGAGGCGCCTTTATTTTGCGCGGTTGGGATTCTGGCGAGGGATAGCCCGCACATACCTCCTTCACCTATCAGCGATAAGCCCAAGAGATCTTTGAAGAAGGTATTTTGGGGCGCCTGTTGGGGCGAGGCCCGGGCATCTGTTCCGGAGCATCCTTACGCTCGAAATCCTTGTGCTGGTTCCATTTGCGAACATCTGGGCATGATAAAAGGAAAGTCGTTGGCACGCAGGCTCAGGTAGGCGTATGCTGGAAACAGCAGCCCGGTTTTTCCTTCTCGCCTTCGGCACTCCAAGCTTCGCTCCAGACGAGCATCGTTCAGATACGCAACCAAACGACTGGAGCCGCCATGAGCCTCATCGGGAAAAGCGATGTAAAGAACCATCTGTCTCCGCGCTTCCGCACAGAAATCCATCTGTGCAACCCCGTAAGCCAGCCCGATGCAACCGGCTACTCGGTGGCCGAAGCGGTCGCAATCCATGCAACAGTATTGAGTTTTACTGAGGATTTCGTGGCGGAGCATTCGGTCCCACGCGTAGCGGCCGCGCCAGGCGATCACTTGCCTGGTTCCTTCCACCCCGAGCCGCTCACTGTATCCAAAAGCGCGCAAACGTGAAGCCGCATTCCGTTTTCCTGCGCAAGGAGTGCATCCTGCCGGATCGTCTGGATCCCCTCAGGGAGCCGGTTGGTGAAAACTGGACGCTTGTCGAAGAGATCACGGCGCCGGTTTTCGATACGATGATTCGCCAGATGGGCTGGCACTTCCTGTGGGTGCACCGCCCCTGCACCCGAAGAGGCTTTGGGCAGACGGAGGAAGGTGCGGTCCAGCGAGCGTTGGCGCATGCCCTAAAGGGAGTGGCGAGGCGATTCAACGCCGCCGAGCTTATTTCCGTTCAGGCCTCGAAAACCCTGGGCATCCACATGGCCAACGTCACATTGCAACCTCGCCAGATCCAGCAATTCACGTGGCTGGAGATTGCAGAAGATTGGCATCGGGTGGCAGTGCCCATTGGATAAGACGAATGCCTCAGCGCACGAGGGCCGAGCGTTGAGCCGTGTGGCACGCGTTCGAACGAGCACGCATGCAGCATGTCCAGAGCGCGGAGCGTGTACTGTCCTGTTCGCGCGTTGCAGCGTGGCAATGTCCTGAGAAATGCAACATCGAGTGTGCAAAATGGAACAGGTGCCAGGCCGGAATCCGGATACTCTGTTCACAATGGCCAAGCACGTGCACGGATCGAACGTTGGGCAACCACAAATATTGAACGCTGAAAGGGATGACGATGACGGTCTTCTTGTGGCGTTCTCAGACGGGACCATAGGCGCCTATGTCGTGGAGGAGTTGCTGGAGCTGAGACCCATCCGTGAAAAAGTCACAGGCGCGGAAGCCTGGGCAAAAGCCAGCAACGCCCCGATAGGACACTACCCGCGGAGCGAATCACGATTGAAAGGAGGATAGGATGTCAGTCCCCGAAATGGCACGGTCCGAGGCACGGGCTGGAAGCACTGGCACGTCAGGTTCTTTGCCCGTCGCGTTGCAAGCCAGCCGCCTGCCTTTGCCCACCCGCATCGCTTTTGTTGGAAATTATCTGCCGCGGGAGTGCGGCATTGCCACTTTCACCACCGACTTGTGCAACGCGCTCGCAGCCGAATACGGAGAAGGACGCCTGTTCGCCATTCCCGTCAACGATCCCGATTCGAGCTACGACTATCCGGAACGGGTGCGCCTGGAGCTAACGCAAGAGGACATAGCCTCCTATGAGCGCGCCGCCGATTTCCTGAACTTCAATAGCAACGATCTGGTCTGTCTGCAACATGAGTACGGCATCTACGGCGGTGCCGCGGGCCGCTACATTCTGGCCTTGCTGCGCCGATTGAAGATGCCGTTGGTTACGACGTTGCACACGGTTCTGCGCCAACCGGATGCAAATCAACGGATCGTGCTCGAAGAGATCGCGCAGCTCTCGGATCGCCTGATCGTCATGAGCGAACTGGCGGCCCAACTGTTGCGCGAAGTGTACGCGGTTCCCAGCGGAAAAATCGATGTGATTCCGCACGGCGTGCCCGACATGCCGTTTATGGACCCCAACTATTTCAAGGACCGGTTTGGCACCGAAGGCAAGTCGGTTCTACTCACATTCGGCTTGCTGTCTCCAAACAAGGGAATTGAAAACGTCATTCGAGCGCTACCGGCGATTCTGGCGCGGCATCCAAACGTGATGTATATCGTCTCCGGAGTGACGCATCCCCATATCCGGCGGCGCGAAGGTGAGCGCTACCGCGAAGAGTTGCAGGCACTGGCCGAGCAGCTTGGTGTTTCTTCTCATCTGATTTTGAACAACCGCTTTGTCAGTAACGAAGAACTTGTGGAGCACGTAGGCGCGGCCGATATTTACATCACTCCTTACCGGCAGGAGGCGCAGATTGTCTCCGGCACTCTGGCCATTGCGCTTGGAGCCGGCAAGGCAATTATCTCCACGCCCTACTGGCATGCCAAGGAACTGCTCGCGGAGAAGAGGGGCGTGATTGTCCCATTTGACAGTCCCGACGCCATCGCAGAAGCGGTTGTCGCATTACTGGAGAACGACGCGGAGCGCCATGCGATGCGCAAGCGAGCCTATCTGCACTCCCGTGGAACAACGTGGCCGACGACTGCGCGGGCCTACATGGCGACTTTTCAGCGGGCACGTTTTGAGCGCTCGTTGCAGCCCAGGCCCGCCCAACCGGACGAAATCGCGGTGGACCTGATCGACCCGATGCAACATTTGCCGGTTCTGAACACCAATCATCTGTTCGCCATGACCGACGACACGGGCATGGTGCAGCACGCAATCTTCTCCGTGCCCAACACGCGCGAGGGCTATACGACCGATGACAACGCACGGGCACTCATTGTGTCCACTCTCCTCAATGAGAGCGTTTGGTTCGAACACGGGGAGGACCATCTCAACCTTTCGCGCCGGTACCTGGCTTTTCTCTGGCTTGCATTTAATTCCGATATCGGACGCTTCAGGAATTTTCTGGGCTACGACCGCAAGTGGCTGGAGAGCGTTGGCTCGGAAGACAGTCATGGACGCGCCTTGTGGGCCTTGGGTTCGGTGCTCGGCCGTTCGCAGAATGCCGGATTGCGGGGAGCGGCAGGAAGACTTTTTGAGGCTGCCGTGCCTGCGGTTTTAAAGTTCAGCAGCCCGCGCGCGTGGGCATTCAGTGTGCTCGGATTGCAGGCCTATCTCGACTGGTTCCCCGGCGACCGGGCCATGCAAAACATTCGCAACGCGCTCGCCAATCGCCTGCTGGATATCTACGAGCGCAGCCGTACCGAGGCCTGGCATTGGTTTGAGAAGAGCCTTGCCTACTCGAATGCGAGGCTGCCGCAGGCGCTCATCCTGGCCGGTGGGCGCAGCAACAACATGAAGATGATCGCGGCAGGAATCGAGTCGCTCGAATGGCTTGTAGCTGCTCAACACTGCGGTGACAGAGAGATCTTTGTGCCCATCGGCTCCAGCGGATTCTTCACCGAGGGCGGGGAGAAGCCTCGCTTCGATCAGCAACCCGTTGAAGCCTGCGCCACGATTTCGGCTTGTCTTGAGGCATACAGGCTCACGCACGAACAGCGCTGGAGCGACGAAGCCCATTGCGTCTTCGGGTGGTTCCTGGGCAAAAACGATCTGCAGGCGCCGCTTTACGATGCGGTGACAGGCGGGTGCAGGGATGGACTTCATCCCGACCGCGTGAATGAAAACGAAGGGGCTGAGTCGTCCCTCTCGTTCCTAATGGCTCTGCTGGAAATGCGAACCCCTACTGCGGCCAACGTAGACCAACTGATTCAGGAAACGAGTGACTCTTTTGAATCCAACTACTTCACCGGCTGATTCGCCAGACTGTGCCGCTGTGGAACAGGCAAAGCTCCAGGCATGTGTCGATCAACTCCTGTTCACGCGTTATTCCGGCAACCCGATTCTAAGCCGGGAAAACTGGCCCTATCCGATTAACAGCGTCTTCAACGCAGGAGCTGTTCTCCTTTCCGACGGAGATACCCTGCTGCTCTGCCGCGTGGAGGACCGCAGCGGGCTGTCGCACTTGTGCGCGGCACGTTCTGAGAATGGAATCGACGGATGGCGTATCGATGCCCAGCCAACGCTGGTGGCGAATCCCCAGGAATACCCCGAGGAAGTCTGGGGCATCGAAGATCCGCGCATTACCTATGTTCCGGAACTCGAGCAATATGCAGTGGCCTACACCAGCTTTGCGCGCGGTGGTCCGGGAGTCTCCCTGGCGCTCACCAAGGACTTCCGGAGCTTTAAGCGATTCGGCGTGATCATGCCGCCCGAAGATAAGGATGCCGCTCTGCTGCCGCGAAGAATCGACGGCTACTGGGCCTTGATCCATCGGCCCATGACTGCGCTTGGCGCTCACATGTGGATCTCTTACTCACCCGATCTGCAGCATTGGGGCAACCATAAAGTCATCCTGGCAGCACGGCGCGGAGGATGGTGGGATGCGAACAAGATTGGCCTGTGCTCTCCGCCTATCGAAACGCCCAAGGGCTGGCTGATGATCTACCACGGAGTGCGGGTAACGGCCTCGGGAAGCATCTATCGCCTGGGCCTGGCGCTTTTCGATCTTGAACATCCTGAGATCTGCCTGCAACGCGGGAACTCATGGATTTTTGGTCCCGACGCCCCATACGAGCGTGTCGGAGATGTGCACGACGTCGTGTT
>Ga0326727_10013061_pt1 | contig 18628 bp, 20 predicted proteins | sample MB2enrmetagenome_FD_207643 | JGI IMG/M metagenome (GOLD analysis project Ga0326727, IMG submission 207643) | Lab enriched peat soil microbial communities from McLean, Ithaca, NY, United States - MB29MY | ecosystem: Environmental > Terrestrial > Soil > Wetlands > Peat | place: USA: New York...
TCACGTTACGATCAAATGGGCAGTGGGGTGGCGTGGGCACCTTTCCGAGACACCAAAGATACTTCAGGTAGAGGTTAAGGGCCTTCTGAGCTATGCCTATTCGAAAACGCTTGTTCTTCAGCACGCCAGCGCGCTTTCTTGAAAGTTCTTCCGATAGGTCGACGATGTTTTGAATGTGATCTTCCTCGGAGACCGGCGCGCAATAACGAGGGATAAGTTGCTCTAGCGACAACCGGAGCGCATCACGAAATTCCTCCTTCTCTTTGGAACTGGCCTTATCATCGTAAATGTTCGATCCTCCCCTGACTTGAAATGCGCCCCTGATGGTGAAGTCGAAAAACTCGTCCTTAAGAAAACTTTCCTGTTGGCCGTCCATTCGCCCCCATCTTAACCCGCGCGCCTCCAACTCCGCGAGGCTGGCGGGTATCCGGGGCCTAACCACCACGTGCCGGCTTGTTGTGCGGTGATGCGCTCGATGGTGTCCCACCGACCAACTCCTCCGTAGCCCTTTGAATGGAGCAGGTGCGACACTGAGGGTCCACTAGACTTTCGAGGTGGTAATCGTTTCGTCAGCATCCTGGTTCCGGGCGGGCGGAGCCGGACCGGCTAATCGCGGCCGCCGACCGGCTTGCTCGGCCTCTCGTGGCCCACTGTGCGGGTGGGGTCGTGGCGCGGTTCCACCTGTACCGGCACTACGGCTCCAAAAATGCTTTCGCCGTTTCCCAGGCCCAAGTACTCGTTCCGGAGTTCCCGCGCGCGCTGTTCAGTGATCACAGCCCGATGCGCTGCCAGATTCCTTTCCCCTTTTGGCCCAAACAGTTTCTCGTGCTTATTGTGCAGTAGGCGGTGATCGATGCCCCTCTGTTTCAAGAACCCGAGTAGCCTCGCGTCGCTGTACTCCAGGAGCCGGCTGATCTCTGCTGCGCTAAACCTGTAACGCCCCCTTTCGCTGAACTGTTCCAAAATGGACCCCAATTGGCACTCGAAGGCCTTCTGGAATTGAAATGGAATAGTCGAAGGGTCGGCGCACTCGCCCGGAACATGCTCAACCATGAGGTAGCGATACTCGCCTTCCACCGCCGCGGCCTTCGCCTCTTCGGTCAGTCCATCGAAGATGCGGTCGCCGAGAATGCGCCTAAGCGACCGCTCCGCATCGCGTACGCTGGGGCGGTTGAGGTTGTGAAGCATCTGCTGCAAAAGACCCGCCTGGGCAGCTTGCGCCTGAGCAACCTCACCCACTGCCCGTCTCGTGTCCGATTGCAGCTCGATGATAGGAAGCTGCGCGCCATAAATGGCGTCCGTCTGCGACTCAATCCTCTCCAGTGTGCTGCGGACGCCCTCCTCGGCGGCCGGGCTCCGCGCAAGCTCCGAGCTCGCCGCCTTTGCCGCCAACTTTATGACCCCTTCCACCACATCGAACCCCCACGATGGCATGTCCTCCGGAAGGGTTTCGGCCATGAAATCCGACCAATCGGCAACCGTCGCTTCTTCGCGGAGCGACAGGAAGCCCGGTACCGCCCGCAGGTCCTCTCCGGCGGACGGCACGGACGGTAGCTCGCCCGGTGGGGCAAATCGGAAGCGCATAAGTCCGCAGGAAGCCTCCACCTCATGGGCGAGCAAAGCTGCCTCAAATTCCTCCGCGGTCAAGGAGGGTATAAAACCCAGCCCCTCTGGCAGGCTGCCTCCAGCTCGCAGCTTGATCCACGGGTTTTCGTCTTTGTGACGATCGATGCAATCTACGAAAACTCTTGCTACGTACGGCAAGTACGCGGCCACAAAAAACGCTCTCCAGATCAAGGCGTACTTAGCGTATTCCGGGCCCGGAGGGTCCAGGAACAGTTTCACTCCCGTCGGGCCGATCATAGTGCGCCTCGCCTCATCCCCGTCGGTGACCGGAGCGGACAGTTGCTGGATCCTCGCATCCCCGAGATCCAGGCACACCGCCAGGTTCCGAAGCATTGTCTTCGTTCGGAGAAACGAGTCGTGGGCGGTGAGCCGGCCTAACTCGAAGGCAAGCGGGTACTCGCTAATGCACGACTGACAAGTCAGCGAATGCGAAAGATGCCGCACTCCGTGGATTGGAAGCCAACCCATGTCGGCCTCAAACGAGCTAGGGGAGCCCGGGCCGGCGCAGCAGACAATTTCTTTTGTAGTTTCCGCGCCCCAAGCCCCAACGGAATATGGCGAGAAATGCCTAGACAAGAGCCCGTCCGCCACCATGTAGGCTCGGCCGTCAATCACGTACGTCTTGCACCCGGCCTCGTCCAGGATGGGACTCAGCCGGCCCGCTTCCCGCCCGCTGTCGATGGCGCGCTGCTGTTCCGTCATGTGTGCGAGCGCAGCCAGGCGTCTCTCGGCCCGTCGAACGATGCGTGGGGGAAACCGATCTCTCCAGTCGTAGGACAATTCGAGCGATTCGATGGTAAGATCTAGTCGGCCGGCGTGCCACATCAGCACAGTGTGATCGTCCATTATCGCCCAATCATCCCCGGATTCCCAAAGGTCGAGCTGATCAAGCGTAGCCCTCTGGAGATCGCCTGGAACATCGCACTCGCCGAACGATCGTTCATAGGCCGTGCGTAAGGCATCACGGAAACCCGGCGGGTAATCCAACGTCCCCTCATCCCTGTATGGGTCGCCCTTGAGCTTAATCTTGTCAGTCTTCATTGGCACCAATTTACTCCCGACAGCAACTGGCCGCTGCGAACGCCGCCGGCAGTCGATCCCGTCTCACGCGCAATGGACGGCTCCCGGGCTCCGCGTCAGGGAGTGATAGGCGAACAGGGCCCTGTCGATCTGTCGCAAACTCCAGCCCGGACAACGCTGCCGAATCCCCTCAATGGCATTCCTGAACACCTCATAGTGGTCAAGATCGCGGTCAGCGGTTCGGATCAGCCCAGCCTCTACCAATACTTCGGCCGTACGCACATCGATGATGGGCATGCTATCCGGGTGCATGAAATGAAGCAACGTGGTGCCAGTTGGGGCCTCGACGCCCGGCAGCTTGTGGCTTCCGCCCAACAGCACGCCCAGCTTCCTTCCCGGCGGCGCTGCAGCAGCCCGACGGAAAGCTGCGGCGTATCGCGATTCGTATTGGTCCTGGCTCGGCTCCGCAGCCTTTGTGGCGTACCCCGGCACGTAGATCGTCGTGTGTCGGATTACCCGCATGGCGCCTTTCCACCGCCAGATAGCCAGGAAGGTCTCCTTCGACATGACGCCGCTCGACTGCATCTCCTCGTGAACCAAGCCCACCAATCTCTTGTACGCTGGCTCGTCGCTGGCGACACGGTCGTACCGCGGCTCCCACGTCTTGATAAAAGCATCGTCAATTTGAAGTTTCATGTTGCAATCACTCCCGAGGGAATGTCGGCCCAGGATCAACGCTTGGCTGACAAATCTACAGTGCCTCGCTTGGCGGGAACCAATTACTGATTTGTAACAGATTTCCCAGATTCCAAGTTAGCTCCCCGGTGGGTTGAGCGGATTACCGGAGAACATCCGTCGACGTGATCCTTGCGCCGTGGACACGTCTCCGGTGCCCGGCAATTGTCGGGAGGGCCCTTTGCAGTGCCAATCGCCGCTAGACCCCGCCTGACGCGCTAGCGTTTAAGAACCCACACGAGTGATAAATCGGAACCCCGGCGAAGTGGCCGCTCATCGTGGTCCTGGGTCATTGCGAGCTGCGGAACTGCCCCAATGCACGGTAACCCCTTATCGGAGATCATCCCGCAACGGAATTGAGGAAGCTGCTCCTGTCTTCTCGGCTAGGGAATTCCATAGCTGGTGCGAACGGCCCATCCCGCCAGGAATGGGGCAATCGGCCCGGTGCGGCCATTCTGGGAGACCAGGTGCACTGAAGCCGGCCCGACTTCCACCTGACGTTGAATCGTGCCGTCATCCAAGCGGATTTATGATCCTAACGCCTCTAGTGCCTATGGGTCACGCGGGATAGCCCACACCACCACCTGCCTCCTCCGGTGCCACACGGGGCCGCCTGTGCGCGAAAGCCGGGCGTCCTGGCGGCGCGGTCTGGGTGGCAGTTTTCCCGCATTTTTCTAAAAATTTGGCAAAAGCAAGTAAATGAGATCGTTTACTTATTTGTGAGTCATTGAATCTAAACGAAATAAAGACTATTGACAACGATTAACGCGGCGTGCTTTGATCGCAGGCAGATAGAGCGTGGTGCCGGGACACCACGTGAACCACAAAACTCCTTCCCGTCTCTCCGATAGCGAGAGTGTCTTCACCCGCTAAAGGGACAAAACCCACATGTCTGGATCTCATACGCCGTCGCCCGCGCAGGGGCTTAATAGAACTGCGAGCATCGCGTTGTATTCTTACGACGGGAAGTACCTCGAGCACATCACCGTCAAACGCGCGATGCACCTCGAAGGCATCGGACGCGTCACAATCGTCCGCCACAAAAAGGGCTACCTGAACCGCGTGATCCTGCTGCGCGGCGAGGGCGACCCGCCGACCACACACCTGCGCGATTACATGGGGCAGTCTTACTCGTTCCGTCAGCCGCTGCCCGATGGGCTTCACGTCTGGAAACTCCGGCCACTGCAGGGCGGGCGCAGCGATACGAACCTCGCGCCCGCGGATGTGCGGCCGATCTTCTTGCGCGTGCTACTGGACTGCCTGGTGCAGTTAGACCATGGCGACGCGGCCATGGCCAAATTGCGGGCAGTGAGGGCGTGATCATGGGCACCGTGATCATGTCGAATGGAGTGCTGCAGCCGGGCATGGTGATGCCGACACTTCCACCGCCGCCTCCGGAGCCGCACCCGGACAGAACAGTTCAGCGGATGCGGGATGCGTGGAATATGAACATCATCGGCTGGGATGCCATTTTTCCGCACGTTCGCATGCCGCACATGCGCGAAGGTCACGCGATAGGAGGCGCAAAGCAGGCGGGACCGGTCTCGCGGGACCTGGCAGAGGCGGCGCCGGCCGCGGGTGGGAATGGTGCGGAAGAAATCCGAGTATCAGGACAGGCTTTAGCTCAACTTTAACGGCCTAAAGACTTGGAACCGATTCTAAAGTCACAATTTGCGAAGCGCATTCACGTGAGTCCCGGTCGGGTATCGCAGTTGATTGCGCAGGGCATGCCGGTGCTGCCGGATGGCAGGATTGACGTCCCGAGCGCACTGAACTGGATCGAGTCCCACATCGACCAATCGCACAAAGACGCGGTCGCCCGGAGACAATCTGCACTGGGCGAGCAGCCCGCGCCGATTCCGGACGCGCCAGCAGCTGCCACCCCGACCGCGGCTCCGATGACCACTGGCGCACTGCCGGATCCCGGGCGGGTTCTTCTCACCGCGAAGGCCAGGCGCGCCATTGTGGAACTGCGCCGCGCGGAACGTGCCGAGCGGAAAGAGAACGGCGAACTGGTGGAGGTGGTCGAAGTCCAGCGGGCCGTGGAGAACCTGATCGCGAACGCGAAGTCGAAGTTGTTGGGGCTTGGGCATCGCCTGGCGCCGCGCGTGGCTATCGAATCGAACGTCGCGGTCTGCAAGCGGTTGATCGATGATGCGGTCGACGAAGCGTTAACGGATTTAATCGGGTACGAAGCAGCATGAGCGTCGAGCGGTTGATCAGCCAGCTTTCGAAGGCATGGGCGCCACCGCCGAAGCTGACGGTTTCAGAGTGGGCCGACGAGTTCCGGTATCTGTCGAGCGAATCCGGGGCGGCCGCCGGCAAATGGCACACGCTCCCCTTCCAGCGGGCAGTGTTTGATGCCTTTTCGGATCCGGCGGTGCACACCATCGTGGTGATGTCGGCGACGCAAATGGTGAAGACGGTGTTCATCGAAAACTCGCTCGGCTACATCATCGATCGCGATCCCGGCCCGACCCTTCTCATTGTGCCGCGCGATTCCGATGGCGAGAAGTTCAGCAAGATCCGGTTGGCCCCGATGCTGCGTGACACCCCGCGCTTGCGGGACAAGGTCGCGGACGTGAAGACGGCGCGCACCACGAACACGCTGGGCTACAAGGCTTTTTCCGGCGGCCACCCGCGATACCAACAACGCGTTCACGATGGCGATCGAGAAAATGGGGTTCAACGTGGTGGAGCTCTCGAATACCGATGGCATCGTGACGCTCCAGGTGACCGGTGTCCAACTCTACGATCCGACCAACGGCCTGGTCGCTATGTCGATCACGACGCCGCAGGGCGGCATTTGCCAATAAAGGCTTTGATGCGGGGTAGCTCAGCGGAAGAGCGCCGGGCCCATAATCCGGAGTGCGCGGGTTCGATTCCCGCCCCCGCTCCCAATTCTTGAGAAAAGAGGTTGCATGGAGCAGACGCAGATAAATAAGCCGGTTTTCGACTCTACGAAGCCGTTCGTGGTGCCGATCCTCTCGGGCGGTGAGAAGCGATGCGAGGTCCGCTATCCGACCGATGACGAATGGTGCGCTTGGGCTCGCAGCCAGCGCACCGTGAGGCGATTCCTCGGCCGAGGGAAGTCTCAGAGCGAAGACTTGGACCTGCCCAAAATCAACGCGGATCTGTTCGCCATCCATTACTTTCGACGTTATGTCTCGCAGATTTTGGCGTTTGCTGGCATCATCGGACAAGAGCACACGAAAGAAAACTGCCCATTTCGCCGCTCCAGTCCTGATCGATCTCATAGCGAATATGCATGATCGCGGGCGAGAGTTCCCTTGCGATCTCCGCCACGGCGGCGTTGATCTCGGGTCGTTTCGCGATGGCGGCCGGCAGGAACATCGGACTTCGCCTTCAGCATATCGGGGACCGGGCCCGGCTTAAGGATGTTATCTGGAACCACGGGCCGCTCAAACTGAGCTCTGTGCGCTTGTTGCGCGCCGTCATTTCATCTACCGCTCTTTCGACAACTCATCGCGCAAAAGCAGCAGGTCTTCCGAGTTCATGCCTAGCACCCGGACAGTGGCGCGGCCGATTGGAGTGAGACCGACAATACGACACTCCTCGAACTTGAAATGATCGCCCCATGCATCGGTTCTGGGGTGAAACAGACGGACGAGTTCACCAGTATCCGGATCCAACCCGGCAATATTGGGACCTTTATAGCGATTGCAATGCGGGCAAGCCAAGGCAAGATTGGACGGAACCGTTTGGCCCCCATGCTGCCCGGCGACGACGTGGTCGATTTGAAAAGGCAGGGGTAACGCGTATTGAGGCAAACCGCAGTACTCGCACTGGTGACCGGCCCGCCGCCGGACCCTTCGCGCCAGATCCTGATTCACTGCCTGGTGAGATCCACTTCAGCCTTGAGACGACGCCGGGCTTTAGATTGCATTACTCCCAGAAGCATGCCCACGTGAAGATAGCTATCTAGTTCCTGGGCTTCACCTTCCGTCAACGACCCGGCTCTAGCCCTGGCGGAGAGTTCATTCACCCGCTCTTCATCCGGCGAGGGCAGTTTCATCGAAATCAGATAGCGGGCGACTTCAGGACTGAGTTCGCTTTCATCAGACTGGATGATTCGCGCGAGGATTGCGGCTTCGGTGTTCGGCGTGACCAGTTGCGAGCTCATAGAGCGCCTTTTCTCTATCATCCCTCATCTCCCGAGCTGCAAAAGCAAGCCGCGCACGGGCGCGGGATACAGCACGTTGGCGTCGAGCAACGCCGTGTAACTCATAGGCGTGAATAGCCCATGTCATTCTCCTGCGCGTCGGCGGTCAACTGCGCCAGCACATTCTCGCGCTCCGCGTCGATGGCCTGCTTATAGGCCATCAGATCATCGATCAAGATGCGGCGATGCTTGCCCACCAGTCGATGGGGGATCACCTTCTCGTCAAGAAGCTTAATGAGATAAGGACGAGAGACATTGAGGATACCTGCGGCCTCCACGGTGGTCAGCTCGGCATTCTCAGGGATGATGGCGACGCCGCGCCCCGCTGCCATGGTCTCCAGAATATCCAGCAGAAGCGCGACCGCGCCGCCTGGCAGTTCAATCGGCTGTTCCTGCCCGGTTCCCATGACCTTCAACAATAGCGGCTTCCGCCTTCGGGCATAGCGCGAGAGGCGTTGACCCGAAACGCGGGCCAGGGAAGCGTCCTGAGCCGTTGGCGCTGAATGACGATGTGGATGTGTAAGCGCGGCCATGATGATGCCCTCCGTCATCAAGCATAGAGCATATATGAAGTAAATGCAATAGATGAATTATACGCAACAAGACGAGAAGGACGCCGATGCCGACCAGAAACGTCCAGCGCGCTTGAAGCAGGGGATGGGCGCCAGGCAAACACACGATAACACTGCCAGAACCTCGGGCTGGCGCGGTGGTTCACCGCTCGGTGCCGCGGCCGGCCCGGAGGTCCTCAACGGCCTCGTCGGCGATCGCGTCGAGGCGGCCGCTGACGATATCCGCCTCGATGCGGCGGTCCCATGCATCCGCATCGAATTCCGCGAACCATGCCCGGAATGCGGCGAGTTCAGCAGCGGAGAGGCTTTGCACGGCCTCCTCGATCTCCTTTATGCCGCTCATGCTTTTTAGTTTAACCTCAACATGCTGACCAAATCTGCCTGGCGGGTTGCGGCCACTTGCAAGCAGATGAGCAGGCTCACCGCTCCTCGCGACGGCTGCTTCGCAACCGGGCAGACCACAAAAAACGATGGTCTGCCCCACGGATGAGGCTCACTGCGCGGTCAACTCAAACTCACCCTTCAATCGGATATCCGCCGAAGACGCCCCGATCTGCGCCTCATACTTTCCCGGCTCGACCACATGCTTCATCTCGACATTCCAGATCGCCATCAACGCGGGATCCAATGTAAGCGACACCGTCTTCGTCTCACCCGGTTTCAAATGCACCCGCTCAAACCCGCGCAACGCCTGCTCCCAGGTAATCGTCGAACTGACTAACTGGCGCACATAAAGCTGCGGAACCTCGTCGCCTTCGCGCTTGCCGGTGTTGGTCACATCGAAGCTGATGGCGATATTCCGTCCCGGAGAAATCTTCAAGTTGACGTAGCGGAATTCCGTGTAGCTCAACCCATAGCCGAACGGCCACAGCACGCCCGTCACGCTGATCCTCTTCGCCCCGCTCTGTTCCACGTTCGCTCCCGGCTTAGTAGGAAAATTCAGCTCCAGTTGCCCGCTCGTCTTGGGAAACGTGCAAGGCAGCTTCCCGCCGGGATTGTAGTCTCCGAACAGCACATCCACTAGCGCCTCGCCGCCGAACATCCCCGGCAGAAATGCCTGCACGATCGCCCTGGCGTACCGGTTCGCCACATTCAGCGCCACCGGACGCCCGCTGATATCCACCACCACCAGCGGCTTGCCCGTAGCCGCAATCGCGCGAATCAGATCGTCCTGCCGTCCCGTCAAATCGATGCCCGTGCGTGACGCATCCTCGCCCACCGTGCCGCGCACGCCAGGTTCGCCGTTGTACTGATCGCCGACGACCACCACCGCGACATCCGCCTGCTTGGCTTGTGCGACCGCTTCGTCGATCATCTGCTGCTCTTTGACCGTCGGCGGATCGTGGAAGATTTCCGTATCCGGCCATTTCTCGTCGAAGAAATCCGCGCCCATCGAGTACAACACGCGCGCTTTTCCCGCGAACCTCGATTCCAGCACCTTGCGCACCGTCGTCACCGGAACATCGCTCGCCGCATAGCGTCCCAGCGAATGATAGGGATTATCGGCATTCGGCCCGCTCACCGCGATGGTCGTGATCTTTGCGGCATCGAGCGGCAGAAAACCCTCCGCATTCTTCAACAGCACCACGCTCTCGCGCGAAGCCTGCCTGGCAACCGCCAGGTGCGCCTCGCTCATCACCACTGCATCCGGTACATCCAGCGAACGGTAAGGCTTATCGAACAATCCCTCGCGCATCTTCACCCGCAGCACGTCGCGCACCCGCGAATTCAGCACCTCCATCGGCACCGCGCCTTCTTTCACCAGTTCGCGCAGCGGCAGAACGAAATCGTCCGGCGGCTTGAACGTGGTCCGCACATTCAGTCCGGCGAGGATACTCTGCCGCACCGCATCCTTCATATCCACGGCCACATGGTGCTTGCGATACAGGAACTCCACCGCATCGCTATCTGACACCACATAACCCTGGAATCCCATGCGTTTCCGCAGCACGTCGGTCAGGAAATAATGGCTGCCGGTCACCGGAATGCCATCGTAGTCGTTATAAGAGCTCATGATGCTCAGCGGATTGGCAGCGCGGATAATCCGTTCCACCGGCCACAGATGCAGCATCTCCATTTCGCGCGGGGCGATCTGCGGATCGGTGCGCGACTGCCCTTCCCTGGCGCCCTTATTGTTCGAGTAAACCGAAAAGTGCTTCATAGTGGACGCCACGCCCTGCGATTGCACGCCCAGCACTTCCTGTATGGCCAGTTCCGAAACCAGGTACGGATCTTCGCCGTAAGTTTCCAGACATCGTCCGAATCGCGGATCGCGCATCACGTCGGCAATCGGCGAATAGACGTTATCGTAGCCCAGCACGAAGCCTTCGCGCCCGGTGATCTCGCCCACCCGCCGCACCAGCGCGCGATTCCACGTCGAACCCATGCCCAGTTGCGCTGGAAACAGAGTCGCCTTTGCATGTTCCACGCCGCGCACGCCTTCATTGGTGAACTCCGCCGGAATGCCCAGCCGCGTGTCCTCGATAAAGAACCGCTGCGTCTCGTTGATCGCCCAGGTGTGCTTCGACGCCGGCCACAAATATTCCACGCCCGGCACCTTTTGGTTGAAGTAGGGATACCCGTTCAACTGCTCGTCGATATTGGCGACGCCATCTTTCAGCAGCAGTTGCGTCTTCCACGCCTCGGTGGGCAGATAATCCTTCAACACGCGCCGGTAGCCGTACCAGGTCGCGCATTGCACGGTCTTTTCTTCGAGTGTCATCTGGCTGATCAGATCGTCGAGCCGCTTGTCTTCCGGCTGCGTCGGATCTTCGTAAATATCCTTGCGGCCGTTCTTGTTGAGATCGATCCAGCCGTCGTGATAAATATCCTTGCGCGTAATGACGGGTTTACCGGATTGTTTGCACTGGTCGTAGCTCGGCGGATACAGCAGCGCAGACTGTTGGCCGCACAGCACAACGGCAGCGGCGCACACCAAGAGGTATCTCATTGCTTAAAACGCAATGCTATCACCTCGCCAGCGCCCCGGACCGCCGGAATGACTCCACATGATAATCGAACCAGATCCTGCTAAACTGCGTGACCATCCCCTTACGGTCCTGCGCCAGCCCTTCGATCTCCATGTAGGTATGATCAACCCCCGCTTCGAGCAGCGCCTGGTGAAACTCCCGCACCGTTCCGAGGTGCTGTGGATCCTTCGTCCCGCACCATATCTGGATGCGCATCCGGCCCTTGATCTTATCCAGGTTCTTTTTGAGCAGCAGATAAGCGTCGTCGTCGATATAGCGCTGCTTGTCCGGACCCAGATACCACGTGATCGCCGGGTCCGACGGATTAAATTCCTGCGACGTATGCATCACGTTCCCCGACTGATCGAACAGCGAGCAGAACAACTCCGGATATTTCATCGCCAGGGGCGTCGATCCACGCCCGCCCATGGAAAACCCCTCAATCGCGCGGCCCGCACGCATAGCGATGGTCCGGTAATTCTGATCGATGAACGGGATGAATTCGCGTATGACCAGCGTCTCAGCCGGCCATTTTCCGTCATACGAGTCTTCGTACAATGTCGCCGTCCCGCCGTTCGGCATCGCCATGATCATCGCAGGCAGCGTGCCCGCGCGAATCCCCGCCTCGAGAATCTAATGCCTCCTCGAGGCCATGCAATTCATTTCCGCCGGCGCCGTGCAGATTGTAAATGACGGGATACCGTTTCCCCGCCGCCGGCCCGTAATCCGGGGGCAGATAAACAAGGTACCCGACGTCGCGATTGACTGCTTTCGAAAAGAACGTCTTGTGTACCACCCCACGCGGTAGCGGCGTTTTCGGCTCGTTCAGCCATTGGGTCGCAGCCAGCCGCTTGGGCAGAGCTGATGCGGCGGCATGTGTGTCGGGAGTCTGTGCAGCAAGCGTCCAAACAAAAAGCAAAATCAGCAAGAATCGCATCCCTAGCGATCATAAGCCACTCCAAACCTTGTCCTATTCGCGTGCATGCGCGTGCATTCGCGGCCCAATGTTCATGTCGCCAGAAAACTCCGGCTGACCCAAGCCAGCAGCACCGCCAGCAGCAACCCGCTGACAATGCTCCAAACAATCAGTTGCTTCTCTACCGCCAACAGCGGCTCGTACTCCATCTTGCTGAGTTCGTCCGCGATTTTAGGCTTATCCATTCTCACTCCTCATTATGCTAAAGGCGGGCGGATGCCATGGAAGAAGAGCCATGAAATCCCCAATCCCACCCAGATAATAAAGCCGAACAGGCACAGAACATACACCAGCGCCAGGCGGCCAATGCCTTCTTCCCACAGCTTGCGAAAATTCGACACCACCCCGATGCTGAAGAACGTCATCACAAAGAAAATGCTGCGCAGCACATTCGCCTCGCCCATGGCCGCCTTGGTTTTCGCCACCAGCGAAGGCGAGTAAAAGCAAATCGCAAACACCGCCAGGAACGTCGCCATGTACCCGAAAATGAATTTCGGAAACCGCTCCCAGATCTCCCGCGCCCGCACCCGGTCTCCCTCGCGATGCTCGATCTTTGCCGACCAGATCCACGCCAGCAGAAACGCCCACACGCCGATGAACGCATCGATGAAAACCTTCACGGTGGCGCTCACGCCCATGATCCATCCGGCCTGGTAGTGCACACCTTCGCTCAGCGCCTTCGCGCGGATCAGAGCTTCCGTAATCGCGCCGCTTGCTACCGCCGCGCCATCCGTCTTCACCGCCAGCCCCATCCACGCGCCCGCTACCATCGGCTGATGACTCAGGAACGCCTGCGCCGCGAACGGCAGCAGCATCAGTTCCACCACTGCGAAAATCACCACCAGCGACGACACCATCACCGGTACGATGGGACGCGCCCGGATCGCCGACCCCGTCGCAATTGCCGCCGATACGCCGCAAATCGAAATCCCCGAAGCCAGCGGCGCGGCCCATTCCCGGCTGAACTTGAAATACTTCCGCGCCACGAAATACACCACCGCCCAGAACACCAGGTACGCCACCAGAATCGCGCAAATTCCCTGGAACATCATGGCCGTGGCGAGTTTCAGTTGCTCCGCCGCGGTCACTCCCAGAAATCCGCCCAGAATCACGATCGCCGTCTTAATATAAAGCTCCGGCCGGATTCCTTCCTGCATCGCAGCCGCTGTCTTGGGCAGGAAGTTGCCGATCAGCAGCCCCAGAATCAGCGCAATGATAAACCCCGCTTCCGGAGTCAGACTCATCGACCAACCGATGCCGAACGCGCCGCGTTTATCGGGCGTTGCCGCGATATACGCCCAGCTCCCCATGAACCACGCCAGATAACTCACGAAAAAAACGGCCGTGAACCCGCGCAAAAAGCGCTTCACATCCAGCCGCAAAAGCCTTGCGCCCGCGGCCATCACCACCAGCAGAAAAACGTAAGTGGCCGCGAGATAGAACAGCCTGTTCCATCCGGCATAAGCCTTCGAGACGCATCCCAGCGCACCGCCGGGGTTGGTCCAGACAGCCGTGGTGACCACCCACCCAAGCAAGTCCGCGCCGAAAAAGAGCCCTAAAGAAAGGAGGAAAATCAAAAGGCCGATCGCGACCGATAACCAGTCTTCGTTCAGCCGTCGCGCCGTAGCCGGCGGCGAGGCCGGCGCGGAAGCAGAGTTTGGCATACTGTACTACGAAGTACAGTCGAGATTCTATCACCCTCTTGTCGGACACACTTCAGTCTGTCCTGCCTGCCGCTTACTCTCTGCACCCTGCACAAATTGTGGGGCGGGCAATCTTGCCCGCCGCCGCCTTTTAGCCGCTAACCGCGGGGCTTTGCTCGCGGTCCAAGGGAGCCGCCGACTGCGGTGTATCGCCGCGGGCAGGCGGCGCAGTCAGTGGAGAGCCGCACGAGCACACCGCAACGGCGCGCTCCAATGGGGTCTGAAACTGCCGGTCACCGGCCCCCGTGGGGCAGACCATCGTCTTTCGTGGTCTGCCGGCTGCGGAGCAGCTTTCAGAACGGCGCTGTTTCTGGAGAGGCGGCTCTTTCAGGAGTTCCCGTGGTTGCGGGGTGCCCACTGGGCCAAGCCTCACTGCCCGATGGCAAAGAGCGTCGCATTATTGATGGCGTACACCGTCCCATCCGATCCAATAACCGTTGGCGTATAAGCCTCCCCCAGCCCCGGCGTCAGAACCATCGATTGCGAAAACGTATTGCTAATCAGATTCCAGCGATACAACTTCCCATCCTCACTGCCCGCGAAGATGGAGGACGTCGCCGGATCCACCGCCGCTGAATTAATGCACCACTCCTTGACGCCAGCTTCCGTAGTGCTCGGCGTCGGACCCAGAATCGTCAGCACTTCCTTCATCACCGCCGCATGCGTCGCCGCATCCGTCTCCGTCGCATTCGGATCCAGCACCGCAATCTTATTCAGCCCCGTTCCCCCGGCATCGGCGTAATCGTTATATTTCGTCATAATCAAATACGCCGACGTACCCGTGTAACTGGGAACCATGAAACCGGGAACCAGCGACGGCGTATCGTCCCAACCGAAATCGCCGTTCGTCTTCTTCTGCGAAAGCCCGCTGTTGAAATGCAGCAGCCATCCCCGGTAATGGTTCTCTCCCAGAGGATTCTCCAGCACCCCGCAATAAACGTCCCCATCCGGCCCCACCAACGGTGACGCCGTTCCATCATTGCTCAGCATCGCCGCTTGTCCCGACATCGGATCATTTAGAACCACGCGAGCTACCTGTTGCAGCGTAGTGCTGTTGAGTTCCAGCAAATATCCCGCTGACCCGTTGCTCACCGCGACATACAGCATCCCCAGGTTCCAGTTCAATGCCGGAGCGCAATTCTCCACCACCTGCGTCATCGTGCCATCGCCCGACGCCGCCGTAACCGAAACCCACGTCCCCTGGCCGCTCGCACTAATGCGCGCAATCCCGCTCTGCAACCCTAAAGGAGTGCTGCCCGTCACCAAAAAGCCGAAATAGATGTTGCCCGCGGGATCCGCCACAATCGGCGTATTGATCATCACCGCCGAGTTATAAGCCGCCGTATTCGCCTGGTAATTCGCCATCCCGTAAAACACCAGTTGCGCCTGGCTCCCCGTGGCCGAATCCGGATTCGCGCGTGCATAAACCGTCCCGCCCGCACCCGGAAAATAAAGCGTTCCCGCCGCAATCGCCGGCGCAAATTCCGGAGTCCAGTCATGCGGCGGCAGAACATAATCGGTCGTCTGGGTCCAGATCAGGGTCCCGTCGCTAGCCTTGTGAGCTTCCACCCGAAACCCGCCCGTCGCGCCCGTCTTCACCGGAACGATCACCGTATTCGCCTCGGTCACCAGCGGCGAACCATAATGAATGAGCAACTGGCCCGATATAAACTGCGGATCCAGATCCACCGGAGTGTGCCAGTGAATCTTATTGAGCGGCTGGCTCTGGTCGAGCGACACACCCGTATGCTGCGCATCGCGCGCGAAACTCTCCCACCCCACCGAATCGCTGCTGCCTGACGCGAACCCCGTCCCCGCGATAAACTCCACCGCATTCGAACTCCCGCCGCCCGGCACTGGATTCGTCACCTCTACTGCAAAGCTGCCCGCCGATGCCAGTTGCGCGCCAGTCAACGTCACCGTCAATTGGCCCGAATTATCGAACGTCGCCGGCAGTGCCACGCCATTGAAACTCACCGTGGACCCCTCCACAAAATTGGCGCCATCGATAATCACCGTCTGCAACACCGCTCCCACCGCCCCGAACCCCGGCGATAGCGATGTGATCGAAGGCACCGGATTCGCTGCCGCGCTCACCGCAATCGTCACCGTATTCGAACTTAGCCCGCCGATCGAAACCACCACCGGAACCGCATTCCCCGCGGGGGCATTCGCCGGTACCAACGCGTTCACCTGGTTGACGCCCATCAACCCCGGAGCCGGTCCCGAAAACGTCACGTTAGCGGCCACGCCGCCGATCGTCACGCCCGTCGTCGTGCCATCGCCCAATCCCGTAGCAAAAATCTCGATTACCGTGCTACCCGCCATCGCCGGATGGGAAGCATCCACAATCTGATTCGCCGCATTCAGAATCGCTCCCTGTCCCGACCCTTGCGCATTCACACTGAATAGGCCGGGCGAATAAGGCGCCAGGCTGACCGTCTGCACGGCGCTGCTGACGCCGCCCACCGTAACCGAAAATGAAGCCTGGCTCATCCCCGCCAGTTGCGGAGGCACTTCGAAGTTGATCTGCTCGCTCGCAACGTAAAACAGCGGAGCCTCCACCCCGTTGCCGAAATTCACCGAAATCCCGGAAATCGTGGAAGGCAGCGGCAGGCTCTGCGCCGCCCCCGGAGTCTCGACCGGGAAAAATCCGAACACGCTGGCAATACTGCCCGGAGCCAGCGGTTGCGCCGCATAGCTCGCGCCGTTCACAATGCCGTTGATATTGATCGAAGGAGCCGGCAGCGCGCTCGCCTGCACGCACGCCAACAGCAGAACCGGCAGCACCGTAACTAGTCGTGGCAACAAGTTCTTAATAACACCGCCGGAACCAGGCAGTTTCGCCCCCTGCGAGCACATCCGTACGAGTTCCAACGTTCTGCCGTGCCACATAATGAATGAAGTGCTTACTGGAGCAGAAGTCCTTCTTCATACCCTCACCGCCAACGGCATCGACACGTGTTTCATGAATCCCGGCACGTCGGAGATGCACTTCGTCGCCGCCCTCGACCGTGTCCCGCAAATGCGCGGCATTCTCTGCCTCTTCGAAGGCGTCTGCTCGGGAGCTGCCGATGGCTATGCGCGCGCCAAAGGAAAGCCCGCCGCCACGCTCTTGCATCTCGGACCCGGCCTCGCTAACGGCCTGGCGAATTTTCACAACGCCCGCAAAGCCCGTGTCCCCGTCGTAAGCATCGTCGGCGAACATTCCACCGCCCATTTCCGCTACGACGCGCCGCTTTCCGCCAACATCGAAACCTTCGCCCGCACCGTCTCCGATCGGGTTCGCACTGCGCGCAACGGCCACGAACTGGGCGCTGACATGTCGGCCACCATCGCCGACGCCATCCAACCGCCAGGCCAAGTCGCCATGCTCATCGTGCCCGCGGATCTCTCCTGGTCGCCCGCCGAAGGCTGTGGCGCCGTGGCGACGCCTCTGCCGCGGCGCGTGCCTTCCGACGCGGCCATCCGGCGCGCGGCGGACCTCGTCCGCCAACCGGGAACCGCCCTCCTGCTCGGCGGCAACGCACTTTCGCCGCAGGCTCTCGACGCTGCCGCAAGGCTCTCAGCCGCCACTGGCGTCCGCGTCCACATCGCCAGAAACGTGCCCAAAGTCTGGTCCGGCCGCGGACGCTTCCAGCCTGCCCAGGTCCCCTACTTCCCCGAGCCCGCCCTCGCTATGCTGGCCGATATTAAGAACCTGATTCTGGTCGAATCCAAGACGCCGGTTTCATTCTTCGGCTATCCCAATACGCCAGGCTGCATGGTGCCCGAATCGTGCCGCATCTCCATGCTCGCCGCGCTGGATGAGGATGGCGCCGGCGCGCTCCAGGTTCTTGCGCAAGGCTGCGCTCCGGTGAATCAGCCCGCCAGCCCGCCACCCGTTCCCATGGACCACGGGCCATTGACACTCGAAGCCATCGGCAGCGTCATCGCCGCGTATCTTCCCGAAAACGCGCTGATCTCCGAAGAAATGGTTTCCTCCGGCGCGCCTGTGCTCGAATCTCTAGCCAACGCCGCGCCGCACGAATGGATGCCTGTCGCTGGAGGCTCCATCGGACAAGGCCTTCCCGTAGCCGTCGGCGCGGCCATAGCCTGTCCGGATCGCAAGGTCATTGCGCTCGAAGCCGATGGCAGCGGCATGTACACGCTGCAAGCGCTCTGGACCATGGCTCGCGAGAATCTCGACGTCCTAACCGTGATCTTCGCCAACCGCCGCTATCGCATTCTCGATATCGAGATGCGGCGCACCGGAGCCAACGGTTTCGGCCCCGCCGCCGGCAACCTGATCGACATCGGCAATCCCAACCTCGACTGGGTGAGCCTGGCAACCGGAATGGGCGTCGCTGCCACCCGCGCCACCTCAGCCGCCGAATTCGCCGCCCAATTCCGCGCAGCGGTAGAGGAAAAGGGCCCCCACCTGATCGAAGGCGTCATAGCCTGAGAGTGCACGCACTCTCAGGTTCTGCATCAAACTCTCCAGAACGTATAAAACAAGACGACTGTCGGGCAGCCAATCCTGGCCGCAGCCGGCTTTCAGCCGGCTCCTGGAGTAGGCCTTTGGCCTACTCGTGGCGAGAGTGGCCCTTGCCCTACCCAAGCGACACCCGCTTCACCCGAATCTTCTCGTCGTCGAAAACCCCCAAACCAAGATTCCCCGCAATCTCGATATGCTCCACCTGGCAGTTAAGGAAATGGCTGTCGTTATCCGGTTTGGAGAGCGCGATCGGCTGCATCCCTACTTGTTGCCGTTTGGCGTCGATCGCCTTCAGGCCGGTCTTGTCGAGAGCCACCGGATCGGTCGAGAAATACATCGTCTTGTGCTCCCACATGAATCGCGAAGC